>JYMV01007903.1_pt1 | contig 15276 bp, 7 predicted proteins | sample 338911 | NCBI WGS metagenome assembly JYMV01 (sample SAMN03354496, study PRJNA234377) | hydrothermal vent metagenome | biome: Deep sea; feature: Hydrothermal plumes at the Eastern Lau Spreading Center, Western Pacific Ocean; material: Seawater | place: Tonga | collected 2009 | depth 2000 m m
ACTGTCAATTTCAATAACAAATATATTTATTAAACTATGTCAGTGCCCAAGCACTGACTACTGGGCGGATGATACCCTCGGGTACTAACAGTCCAACACCAGTGGTATCGACCCAGTGATAGTAATAAAACGTAAACATCAAATTTAGTGCGCACAACGTGTTTCTAGAATAACCTTCATTAGGTACGCTCAAAATCGAAAGGTTGGAAAGTCAAGAGACAAAGACGAAGCAAAGAAAACGGAGACAGATACAACGAACAACATACAGAAACTGAAAGAAAACACACAGAAAACTAAAAGTAAAAGAGTAACTAGGACTCCATCAAAAACTGGGAGCATGGACCAGGTGCACCGGTAGGTAAGCGTTATTCTTCATTTGGCTGAAAATGCACAAGAATGTATCTTTGTGTATATACCTAAAAAAAATACGGGAGATAACCCCCTCCGACAAAAAAAAATTGGCCGTACCACTTTTTGTTTTAGGTCTATGGATTTATGAATGAGAATAATACTAATAGCTGTTAATGATTGTTTTGTTTTTGTGCGTTGATGCAGACCATGATTTGCATTAACATTACAATCAGAAAACATATACAGTAGAAATAAGACATAGTTTTACTGCTTCATCTGAAAGGGTCGTCAACTATATGTCCAACACAAACAGTACATCAAGCTTTGAGCCTATAAAACTAGCTTAATCAAGCCACTCTTTATTAAAGTGCCTGCACCTTGCAGCAGGCCACCAGCGAACACCCATAAAGATTGAGTGAATGATTTTATTTGACTTTGACGCATTTTATATTTCATAGTTGTATCTTGGAGGGAGTATCTAATATATAGCGCACGCGACGCATTTCTGGAATAACGCTCATCAAATACGCTCCAAAGTCAGTCGAAAGGTTGGAAGTAAAATAATTCAAAACTTTTTGGGAGCATGTAACTAAAGGGCATTAAAAGGATAGCCAAAAATTGGCTAAGGTCACCTATGCCCGAAGGAGGAGACAATTAGTGTAAACATTATTTTATTGTTGAAGAATATAAGAATATAATACATTTTACAGATGTCAAACAATTATGATAAATTAACAACAATCGGATTCGGAAACAAGCAAACAACTTATATAAATCTGTCTGCTTAAGGAGAACCTTAGTTTGAATAATAAATACAAACTTGGATTTCAGTATGTAAAGGAAATTGAAAGCTTAGCCAATTCAACCTTTTGACCCTCGGACAAAATTACACTTTGGAATTCTGAACTCAGTCGTCCATATGTCGTATTGGGCATGGCAGTTTTACACAAAATAATAGTTATTTATTATGTAACGAGGAACGACCGTAATTTATTACCTGTAATTTCCATTATTTACTAAATCATATTTCAATCGGCTGTGTAAATGTTGCTGAAATTCGTACTTCTAGACATTCTTCAACGTAAACATCTTTCCTGATTTATTTACAAATGTCGCAGGCGATGCGATTTTTTTTTAAAGAAATTGATGTATAGGATACCAATATATAAACAGATACCATACGTTCTGAATATCTGGTTTTATCAGTTAATTTTTATTTTAGATATGAAAAGGAAGTTTAAACAATAGACCATGCCTGTGAACACAAAGATATGTCTTTTTTTCTAAGGGGCTTCTAGTTGAGAAAAAATTATTTAGAAAACATTTGTTCACTCCACGACATAGCTGAAATACTGCTAAAGTTGGCGTTAAATACAAATCCGACTTCCAATTCTTTTGGTATTTAATTTTCAACCTTATATCTCGCGAGATTTGCTGCACAATTACCGCTAAACTCTTCCTAAACAAATATGTTGAGTTTTATTTAGTAAATAATGTATGTTCGAATACCTGTATTCTAAAGTTTTGAAGACTGCACACATTTTCCTAATAATACATGTTATAAGGTTATGGGCATTAAATAAAATTAACAACACCTTTTCACTGTGAAAACATATTTCTAAGTGAAAATTTAATTGCAAAAAATACGATTCTGCTTTTTCGTATTTTGTAGATCAAATAAAAAGGCTTTCATTATAATTTGAGAAAAAATGTACATTAAAAAAAAAAAAAATGAAAATAAATGGTCGACAATATCAACTAACAACAACTGACCACACACATGTCAAATCTAAAACTTCAAAACATAAAAATGATAACGAAAACTTGGCCGATGCACATTTATGTACTGAGAAGGGACAGGCAAAAATATGGCGGGGCTATACCAGTGTAACACTACATAATTTGTTTGTACAACATGTACCTGTAACATATATTATGTAAATCTAATTATAACACAATATTTCCTTTAAAAAAATCAATCATAATTACTTTTATAGCTGTTGATTACCTTACAACCAACATGCAGCATTAGAACTGTCTGACGTCACATTGCATGCGAACAGTCAACAAAGCAGACGATATATTAACGCAATGAATGAAGGATTACCTGATCTGACCAAAGACCGAATGTCCTTATATATTTAAAGTGGATCACCGGCCAAATAATAAGAAGGTCATAGAAACATATATTTTTGACAAGACTAACATATACTATACATTAGAATAACTATACATACATTAATAGATGTGCGTGGGATTTCAAATTGACAGAAAAACTGGTATTTCTCCCAATGAAATCTCAATATTCCACGTGCATATCTGTGCATGTAATAAGGTGTGAAATTGCAAATTGCACATAACGTTCGTTGCAGTAGTGGGGCAGAAACTGCTTACCCTTCCGGAGTATCCCAGTTGTTAGTAGGGTTCTTGTTACTCGATCTTTAGTTTTATGTGTATGTTTTGTAGATCGTTGTTTGTCCTTTTGGCCAATTGTGTTGTCTGTCCTTCAATTTACGGGTTCTGATTACCACTTTGGTATCTTCAAACTCTTCTTACAATGGCGACGTTAAACTTAAAAATTTGAACTTTTACATTTAATGCAGAAGAAATGTGTCATCTAAATTTCGCTGCTGTATTTGATCTATATTGGACTTATCTACTGTTATCATTGTGCTTGATTGGTCCCGTTCTGTGGTGCCCTATGGACTTGATTGGTCCCGTTATGTTCTGTGGTGCCCTATGGACTTAATTGGTCCCGTTCTGTGGTGCCCTATGGACTTGATGGACACGTGTTGCGTATTGTAACCTTCATATATAAAAATATGTTACCTACGGACAGCAATTAATTTCCCACTAATTGACAAAAACGTCAAATAGGTGTACACGAATGCGATCTTTAAGCTCCATTTTAATTGTAAACAAAATGTTTATCCACATCACCTTTTCGTGTTCTAGTTTGAACATTCGCCTTCATGACAGGTTTTGTCATGGTTGTGTAAAACAGATATTCCGCGTTTTTGTTTGTGTGTTTGTGTGTGTGTGTGTGGAAAACTTGAATACTTTTAATTGCTACTGAGAGGTTTATTTTCGTACCCACTTTTTCATATAACAAGTTTTCCAATAAAACGAGGCACCGTCGTGGTCGTGATCATATGGTTTATGGCGAGGAGTACAGCATTATGTGACAAAGTTTTGTCAGTGACTTGCGACAGGTCGGTGGTTTTCTCCGGTTTCCTCCATCAATAAAACTGACCGCCACGATATAACTGAAATGTTGTTGAAAGTGGCGTAAAACATCATAAACCAAATCAACGAATATAACGTACACTGTACACAATGAAAACGTAGATATCAAATTTAGTGTTCACTACGGGTTTCCGAAATAAGGTCGAAAGATTGGAAAAACACTTTAAAAATCATTGTGAGCAAGTAAATCAGAGAATAAAAACAAAATAGCCAAAATCAACTAAGGTCAACCATGAGTGAGGAGAATCTTAGTTTTTATTAAAAAAACAATTGTATTTTTTAGGAACTGAAAAGGTTAATAATAAATATATCTGTAATAAACCATGTCAGTGCAGAAACAACAAATTATTGTCTAAGATCTCACCGAATACAAGATACCAGACTTTGCTGATATATGATGACGAGAACAAGTTGCGTTTCAATTAGATGGTGTCCGCTTTGTTCTAAACCAATGCGCTTAATTGATTTTTGTTTATTGTGCTAACTTACTGAAACGACAGTTCACAGGTAAATATGTCGCTTCACTCGAGCACATTATCATTATTCCGAGACAGACAGTCTTTGCTCTTACTCCTTGAAAGAGTGTGATCTCCAAATAAGAAGCCCCCATTAACGTCCTATCGATAGGGTGAGTTGCGTGTTTGATTCGTGTCGACCACCCGGGAGGGAAGGTTTATTCCCTGTAGTGGATGCACTAGGTCCCATTTATATATCCCTATGTTACCTTGAAAGTTCCTGTTTTTGGACAAGTAATTGTATTATTGAGATGAGGGCCGATTGAGAAACTATATTACCGTAAATTGAGATATTTTGGAAGCGCCAATTTTTAACACACCAAAATTTATGCGTCATTGTGTCTTGTGTGAAACAAGGCCTTATGCCTGGGTGATTGTCTATTGTGAGATAGGACCTTGCGTATGGGAACAGGATCTTGTGTCATTGTTTCCTGTGTACGACAGGGCTTTGCTCCATTGATTCATGGGTAAGATAGAGCCTTGTTATTTTTTCTCTGCAAGATAGGGCCTGGTTTCATTGTTTCATGCGTAAGACAGAGCCTTGACATTGTTCTTGTGCAAGACAGGGCCATCGTGGTCTCTATTGTGTTCATTGATTTAAGGTGTGATGTGGTTGTTTGTTTTGTTGATATTGGTGGAATTGTTGAACATCACTGTTTATACTTTCTTTTCGTATTTTGTCCTCAGTTTTAAACAGCTTAAAATATTATTTGATAGCTGATATGAATATTTCTTTAATAATGGAAGAAAACAATTAATATAAGGAATTGTCGATATTTATTAATTCAAAATAAAACTATGGACAGCAATACATCAAAATAAAAAGAAAACAAATTTTGTTTGAAATAGGACATACTATTATCTTAGTTTATAGCTATGCAGATATAGTCAATAATAAGCTATTCCACATAATATGGAGGTCATTAATTGGTTCACTAAAGCCTACTGGCAAAAATAAAACTTTAAAATATTTATGGCTCATGGCTGTTATTTTTACGATATCTATATATAGAAAGTCGGATACCTTAATTGGTATTATCATTCTAATTACTTGTCATAATTTATGATCTATTCCTAATATAACTGATATCTTACGGCAGTTTCATAATTACTAATTATATAACTGGTCAACACATGTTGCTGGTCAAAGTGGTATATATAGCACGAGGATGACCATTGAATTATCACACCGCATTTCTTGTTGTTTAAACGGTAAGTGTTTATCATAGTGTTTAGTCTAGTCATTGCTTGCTGTTTAAACGGTAAGTGCTTATAAGTGCTTATAATAGTCATGTTTGTATGTTTAAAGGTAAGTGTATGTGGGACTTATAAGAAGAAGGAACCGCTTACCCTTCTCGAGCAATTGGGTTCACCCCAGGTTTTTTGGTAGGGTCTGTGTTGCTCACCCTTTTAATTTTCTATGTTGTGTTTTGGTTTTGTTTGTTTTCGTCGTGTGCCTTGTGTACTCGATGTAACCTCTGTCTCTGGATTGCCCTTTGTGTGCTCCATGTAACCTGTGTCTCCCCTTCGGTTTTCTCTAACGTTTATTTATCATAGTCAGATAACATTAATATTCTTTAAATCAAAAGTTGTTAAAAAGATATAACTTGTTAAAGCTATAGATATGTCTAGATCTATATACCTTCCTAAAACTAATTTGATGGATATGTATTGGTTGTTCTAGGCGCCCTTTTGTTTTAGCACATTGTGGCAGGAGTTGTATTAGTCGTTTCAATGTATTTTTCGTATTCTAATATGGCATGATATGTTCTAGTTTGTTTTAGGATCATTCCTTTTTCTGATTTGGCAGGACATATATTGGTCTTTTTAAGGTTATTCTTTACCTAATTTGACAGAATTTGTTTTTGTTGTTTTAAGTTCCTTCCTACAGCTAGTTTGACAGGATATGTATTTGCTGTTTTAAATTCCCATTTATAACCCAGTTTTGCATGATATACAGTGGTCGTTCAAGGGTTATTCCTTAACATAATTTGGCCGATTTAGTACAGGTGGTTTGGGGGTATGTTCTTAGATTAAGGTGACAGAATATGTATCGGTCGAACCCTAACGAATATATATAAGCCATTCTCTATCATCATCACTTTGCTGTCCACATTTTAGTATTAACCGACTGTAAAAGGAGAAAGTCTGACGTCCGTTTCTGGATTTCGTTTTTCACAAGAATAACACGACGTGTGCCACTAGTTGAAAACAGGAACTGCCAACCCTTCTGGAGCACCTGACTCCACCTCCGGTTTTAAGTGGGGTTCGTGATACTCGATCTTAAGTTTTCTGTGTAGTGTTTTTTTTTTTTTGGTTTCATTTGTCCTTTTTTTTGGCCATTGTATTGTCTTCCCTTCATGGTAGCATCAAGAATATTCTGATATGTTGGACACATTTCAACATAATGTATCTTTGATGGTTTTAGAATGCGGTTAGTTCGTATGTACATTTTATTTGTAAATGGAGCCGTGTTATGAAAATGTGCTCTTTGAGCGTACCTGATGAAGGTTATTCCTAAAACACGCGTCGTGCGCACTAAATTTGATATCTACGTTTTTATTTTTAATTATATAAGTGTGAAAATGGATAAACATTTTTGCAACAATATGAAGAATAAATTAAATCAATAAAATCACACACTGTCTAACTTAATACGGATTAATTGTAAAAAGTAAAAACTACTTCAGAGTTGGTCATTATTTTTCATACATGTTCTGTTTTATAATTTATTTGTTTGAGATGTACAGTAATTTTATTGATCATAATCAAATTTAAGGTTTTGATTATGGAATGAAATTTTAACAGTAATTCATCAACGTCTTCACAAATGATAACGCCAGGAACAGCTACCTCTCCCCTCGCCACCACGAACCATTAAGTTCAAACAGGTGGAAATCAAGGTCTTGGGTTAAATGTTAGGTTTTTTTTAAATTGAAGTACAAAATATGCTATACAGTATTTCGAGGGATGTTTTCGTTATAACAACAATTAATTTGATCGTTAATCATTTTACTGAACACGTATCTACGTGCTTTTTTTCCCAATAATATAATCATACGGAACAAGCTAAATATGATGGATCGAATGATTTCCTCTAAAATTTGTATATAGGGTTAAGGATTATGGTTTTTAACGTTCCTTTCAACAATATTTCAGTTTAAATTTTAGCGGTCCGTTTTATTGGTGGAGGAAACCGGAATACCCGTTGAAAACCACCGACCTGTCGCAGGTCACTGACAAAATTTATCACATGTTGTATCGAGTACACCTCGCCTATTCTACCTTTCAGCATATAGTGTAGCATTAGTAAATAAACCCAGTAGATATCCAGTTTAGCGCACACTACGCGATTCTGGAATAACTTTCATCAGGTTCTCAAAATCAAAAGATTAGAAAGATAAATAATATAAGCCTCCGATAGTAAGCCAAAGAACCTAAACAGGATAGTCAAAATATGCTATGGTCACCTATGCCTGAGGAAGGAGAACCTTAGTTGTATTAATAATTACACCTTTGAAGAACTGTAAATTTAAATATTAAATATATCTAATAAACAATGCAAATCCCGAAACACCGCCTACAAAGCGGATGATGCCCTCGGGGACTAATAGTCCACCAGCAGAGGTATCGACAGAGTGCACGTAACAAAACATGGATATCTCAATTAGCGTGTATAACGAGTTTCTGGAATAACCTTCATCAGGTACGCTCATAGTCAAGCATATGTTTGTTTGTTGTTACAAATTGAACATGTCAGGTTTTATTTTCATTTTCCAGAACAAAAGAACAGACGATGAAGGGCGTTGCACTAGCTATTTTTCTGGTTGTTTGCATTGCAGGTATAGTAGTTTATAATTCAATCGATTGATCAATCACCAATCAATCATGTTTTATTTTCATACAACATAAGAACATACTACTGTCGGAACGGTTCCACAATTTAACAGAAAAATCGCAGAAACAGGCAAAAGCGTGGCGGGGTTAAACTAACTTAATGGGTTTAAATTATGAGAGAAAAAAAAACATTAAGAAAAGATAGGTTAAACAGTAATGGTCAACAATTTTACCAAAATCAACAAGACGAACAATCACCTCTAAACGACTTGAGCATACAAAAGATGACGAAATGTGAAGTTGGAAATACAGGGAAGATACAACATACAAACACAATACAGGGGTTAAGGTTATGATGTTTAACGCCACTTTATACAATATTTCAGTTATATAGTGGTGGTCAGAAAACCACCGACATGCCGCAGGTCACTGACTAACTTTATCACATAATGTTGTATCGAGTACACCCCGCCTGTGTGGGATTCGAACTCACCAAACACAACTCCATTGACAAACAAAGTAACAGATTTAATGATGGACCTAATTTAAAAAAAATATTTAATTTTTAACTTGTTTTAATGTTTCGTAAGAATAAAGGGACCTTTGAATTAACGTAAATATAATGCAGTGTAAAAAACGTTAAGAAAATGTTAAAACATATCTTATGAATAACGCTACGGTTGTTAGTAGTGAGTGAGTGATTGTTGTTTAACGCCAACTCAATCAATCTATATTGATACATTTTCATCTGAAATTTCTTAAAATCTCATAACTTAACTTGTATTGTAGTTATGCCGGGTTCGGAAGCGCAGGACACGTACAGTACTGCAAGTAGCTGCAAGATAAATGTAATGGGATGTCCCAGTGGAAAGGCTGACAATCATTGTAATAAATGTTGTCGTAAGGCAGGATGTAACCGTGGCGATTGTCACGCACACAACTGTAAATGTAAAGGATGTAAGTATACCCTTCCGGAGCACTTGAATTGTTAGTGGGGTACATGGTGCTCATTCTTTAGTTTTCTGTGTAGTGCTTTGTAAATCATTGTTTAACATTTTTCTTTTGGCCATTGTATAGTCTGTCCTCAGATTACCCTTTGGTATCTTAAGATTTTTCGTCAAAAGATAATCTTAAGCCGTCAATCTTTAGTTTTCTGTGTAGTGTTTTGTACGTCATTGTTTGTCTTTTTGTATTTTTTCTTTTGGTTATTTGGTATTTTCTGTCCTTCTTTGATTTACGAATTATGCTTACCGTTTGGTATCTTCAAACTTTTCTTGTACAAGTGAAGAGGAACAAATAGATTTTTTTAACTTGTGGATTTCGTTCCCAACCTGTCATATATGCAAGGTGTCCAAGAAATATTTCTTTTGTACTTTCTAACTTGAAAGTTCCTATGCGCAGGTTCTGTGTTTTTTTAAAATATGCGTGTATATCACTGCTTATATCAGGGATGATCCTGGCTAGAAAATAAAACTACTGAAATCAACGAAAAATAGGCGAAACCATCTACCACCTTTTCGGAATGGTCATTTTTGACCTGTTCTGACCGTGTCCAGCAACTTTTGGAAAACAATTTTCAGAGGAAAATACCTGAAAATAACTGAGAAAACAAACCATCCCTGTTATATACAGATGTGCCGCTTGAATCGGTTGACCTTTCTTTACAGCTTTTAAATATATTATTTGGTCGTAATGGTTCCACTTCACTATATTTTTGTACACCCCAAGCTTCTATAAACACAAATTCTTCGTTAATGGCCAGGTGAAATTAGTGATACACAATATTGTTATCTGGATCCTTTATAAATAAATAATAATTGTTTATTTTGAATTTCAATCTGATATGTGAAAGGGACGCCAATATCTGCACAATATATGGATGGCTATGGAGTTCAAACTGCAAATATACGAATATGATGCTTCCAGATAGCCAACTGCTTACCATAAGTTACCTCCAACATGTTTATATGGTTTGTTTGATTGTGTTTAACGCCACTTTCAACAATATTTCAGCTATATCGTGGCGGTCAGTTTTGTTGGTGGAGGATCCGGAGAAAACCACCGACCTGTCGCAAGTCACTGACACTTTATCACATAATGTTGTCCACCTCGCCCTGAATTCGTACTCACTACATCAGTGATGATAGGCACTAATTGCATAGGTAGTTGTAAATCCAACTATCATACGATCACGACCCTATGGGCTAGTTATATAGACAACATGAACGTATACATATAATCGTAGTAAGACAGTTAACGGCTTTTGAATTTCAATAGCACATTCCATATCAGATATTTGAAACATTATAAAACATCAAGCGTATAGTTGATTGATTGATTGATAGCTCCTTAACGTCCAGCAAAAAGTATTTCAGCCATTGTTCCTGTTCAGCGACTGTGTTACCATGGATGCGATACCATATACAAAATTTCAATTATCGTTCAAATATAAGTGTTTTGGGTTTTACCACTCCAAATTGTTGACATGCAAGAAAGAGAATTCGAACAAATCATGAATTTACTTTTATCAGAATCAACAATTTTCAAAAGCAGGATCATATAGCGTCGTGGCAGTGATCATATGGTACAATGTAGTTGGATTTATAACCAACTATGCAATCAGTACCTATGACCACTAACGTTGTGAGTTCGATCCTGCTCAGATGAGGTGCACTCAATACAACATTATATAAGTTTGTCAGTGACTTGCGTCAGGTCAATGGTTTTCCCCGGGTACTCCTGTTTCCTCCACCAATAAAACTAACCGCCATGATATAACTGACATGTCGTTGAAAGTGGCGTTAAACACCATAATCCATCCCAGCCCTCAAAAGCAGGAAGTATGGTATTAGCCTTTGCACTGAAGATCGGACTAAGCAGATGGTAATAGAAACAAGATAAAACAATTTATATACAAACCATGATGTGTATATTTATTTTTATTTATTTTTACAGGCAGTGGTTAGAGTCCCACTAATTATCCTTAAACAACTGTGAAGGATTCAATAATAAAATTGAATAAGTATTTCGTGTAGTAATTATTTAATTCAAAGTGCTGATAATTTAAATAATAATGGTGATTATTTATATCAAAATGGTGATTTATAATACCATGATTGATTGATTGGTGTTTAACGTCAACGTAAGCAATATTTCATCTATAATACCATGGTGATTATTCATATCATATGTTGATACATAAAACAATGGTTATTGTTAATATCATATGGTGCTTTATAATACCATGGTGGTTATTATTGATATTATATGATTATCTATGGAAAAACAAGGATATACTGTCAGTCGTTACGGATGTGATCGTATTACAGTTTGATTTACAATTACTACAGTTAGTAGCTCAAACGTAGATATCTAATATAAAATGCACGAGGCGTTTCTGGAATAACTATCATCGAGTATGCTCAAAAACAAAAGATTGGAAAGCCAAATTATTGCAAAGTCTTTGGTAGCAAAAAAAAACCTTCAAAAACCAAAGGGTCTAAGCATGATAACGTTTGTGAGATTGATGTCCGCACGTGTCGAGATTTACTTGATACAGTATTATATCATAATGTTTGTCAGTAAGAAAAGTTTGAAGATACGAAAGGGGTAATAATAAGCCGTAAGGACAGACAATACAGTGGCCACAAGATACCAAAGTGGTAATCATAAGCCGTAAGGACAGACAATTCAGTGGCCACAAGATACCAAAGGGGTAATCATAAGCCGTAAACTGGAGGACAGACAATACAGTGGCCACAAGATACCAAAGAGGTAATCATAAGCCGTAAACTGAAGGACAGACAATACAGTGGCCACAAGATACCAAAGATAAGCCGTAAACTGAAGGACAGACAACACTGGCCACAATATACCAAAGGGGTAATCATAAGCTGTAAACTGAAGGACAGACAACACAGTGGCCACAAGATACCAAAGAGGTGACCATAAGCCGTAAACTGAAGGACAGACAACACAGTGGCCACAAGATACCAAAGAGGTAATCGTAAGCCGTAAACTGAAGGACAGACAACACAGTGGCCAAAGGAAAACGAACAACAGGACAAACACTACACACAAAACTAAAGATTGAGCAAACAGAACACCACAATAAAAACGGAGATAACTTAGCTTCTGATGAAGCGTTAGGATTTCCTTCTCCAACAGTGCCACCCGTCGTACATGCATGTTACTGTTAAACGACACGAACATTATCTGATATGGGCATAGCTGAATGAATAGCAAAACAATTCACTCTGTCGGCACAGTTCCCAATAGAAAAATAGTAGAAAGAGGCAAAATCGATATCTGTGATACACGAATACTTGATAGCTCACTTTCCTGGATGGCTACATGCACACATACATGATAGCTCACTTTCCTGGATGGTTACATGCACAAATAAATGATAGATCTCTTTCCTGGATAGTTACATGCACACATTGGCGGGGTTAAATTAGTTATACATGCGAGTAAAAAGCCAACCCTCACATATAACCGTGCCAACAGCGTTATTATAAAGAACGCCATTATCTTGAACACTATGCATAATATATGTTATCTTCGTGACACAGAAGTGGTCCGATGACCTCAACCATTCTTTAAATATTAGATAGTATACAATACCATCGTAAGACAATAGTGAGAAATAATAAACTTTGAACCAAAATCTAATTGCCAATACCATCTTTCGTCATCTGTGCGCAATTGACAGAATACTTTTCAACAAGGAGTTGATATCTGCCAAAAAAAAAACTTTTTGAAAATAAAGATTAGAGATAAGCGGTGGGGTAATCAAGAATTGACAATCCAGAGACATTGACAACATCGGGCGCACAAGAAACAGGACGAAGACAAACAAAACAAAAAACAACACAACACAGAAATATAAAAAGATGAGCAACGCGGACCCCATGTTCGGAGGAAGGTCATGATGACCTCATATGTGACAAACAAATCCCAATCAGATGTACTTACTGTAAACTATAGTCGGTGTCATATGATCGATTTCTACAAAATGTTGTACTCTTTTTCATTGAAAATCAAATGCTATGCTCCATGACGAAGGAAATGGTGCACGTTTTATATTCTCCCCTGAAGATTTTAATGAACGAAAATGTCCTTGACTTTCTCTACGGATAGCTAACATTTCATGGTTGCCATGTTTGTCTATAATAGGACGCTGAGTTGTTTGCTTCGTTTCGATAAGTAAAGCTTGAAAATACCGATAAATCGAATAACTGACAGTACAATGGCCAAAAGAAAAAGTACATGCAATGATCTATAGAACACTACACAGAAAACTAAAGAATCACGAACCCCACTAAGACCGGGGTGAACTCATGTGCTCCCGAATGGTAAGCTGTTTCTGCTCCCCATGCGGTACCCGTCGTGTTCCTCCTGTTACAAACCCGGTCATAAGTCAAGAATAAAGAAATGACCGGAGTGTACTTACGACAAACGAACATATCCTTTGCAACACAGATATTCTGTAACGGTTTAAAAGGTTATGGTGACGACCGGAAAAACTTTTGATTTGGTTCAATTTATCCACTAGAAATCCTTAGTTCAGTAGCTTCCTTGTTAGCAACAACCCCACATCAAGGAAATTAACTTTAAAAAAAAATGCGATTGCTGTAATAAAAACATAGATATAAAATTTAGTGCGCACAACGCGTTTCTGGAATAACTTCATCAGGTACGCTCAAAATCGAAAAGTTGGTAAATCAAATAATTTAAAAACATTTGGGAGCAATAAAACAAAAGGGCCTATACAGGATCGCCAAAATCGGCTAAGGTTACCCATGCCTGAGGGAGGAGAACCTTAGTTTTAATAATAATTTCATTATTGCACATATGCTAATAACATACAACTAACGATATATGCAGCTAGATATATCTGAATATCTAAACAGAAATGCAGATGTATAATCAACTAGAATGTTTGTTTTTAATGAAACCCTCTAGATGATCTTTTATGTTCATTTGGTTACTTCTAGGTTCTATAAACAGCAAACAATAATTTGACTTTTTTGGCGAATATTGTCATAACTTTATTAACAACACAACATAAAACAACACAATAAACTGATTACTAATTAAATGAAATGTTGACAAAAGTTAATCAAATGACGGAAAGTTATTGAATGACGGGCAACTATCATTGATTTAATAAGACACCGCCGGGCCTCCAGCAGCATAAGTGATAACTTCCGCCAAATGTTAACGAAACAGTTAACATCGCCAACAAAATTTATCAATTCATGACAATTCGCCACAACTTAATAAACCACATTTTTAATTCCAACAGCAATTAATTTTCAACAATTGCATTTCAGCAACATTTTATACAACAAACAATTGGCATCAAATAAACCCGAATTGCTTTCAACTTTCAGGATAAGTTTTTAAGTAAGGCCTACTTATAAATAATTCCAACGCTGATTGCAATGAATTTATAAAAATATCATTTCCAATGTATGATAAATGAACACCATCATTATTAAATAAAGTAGGATGTAAATCCTCTAAATCAGGATGATGTATCACTTTGCCATTAAATTTATGAAGAAAACGACGAACAGTCCTATTCACTCGTTTTCTAGTTCTCTCGGCTGCATCATTATTATTGGCATAACGCCATTCTTTTCTAGGCAAAATGCTAGACCAAATAATTGTACAATTTGGCATTAAAGACTTAATGTTAGACATATTGTCATATTTCAAATATTAAATCACCATTATGCTTTGTTGGGATGTCATTTCCCCCACAGAGAATTATTAACATTTATGGTGGACCTCTCCAAGTAAGCATACTCCATAATATCGTCTCCACCATACCTCATACCATACCCCAATAACCTATCCAAAATACTGTATGGCCACTCTTTTCTAATCCTAATTGTGAGCCAGTTGGTCGGGAGCTGACATGTTCAGAAGCCCTCTTTATTAAGGAAGACCCCAATATCCAGATATCTTTATTATGTTCTGAAATTGGTAAAGTTCAGTTGAATTAAATTAATACGTATGTAACGTTCAAAACATTTTGAAGACCAACGACCTACCTTTTTAATTTCTTCCTCAGATTTTCCATTTATAGATGCAGAGGTAGCAGCACATATTCTTTTTAAAAGAATGTGTACGGTATTAAATTCATTCACATTCATATTCAAGAATCTTAAAGCAGAACGCAATACTGAATACAACTGATATCGAGTCACCGAATACCCATTTAAATGACAACAAACTTGACCATTTTTATCTACAGTTCTTATCTTAAAGACATAAAGGACATATAGATTTGAGAGGTTTTTCTTGTACAATTAAG
>JYMV01017783.1_pt1 | contig 15275 bp, 6 predicted proteins | sample 338911 | NCBI WGS metagenome assembly JYMV01 (sample SAMN03354496, study PRJNA234377) | hydrothermal vent metagenome | biome: Deep sea; feature: Hydrothermal plumes at the Eastern Lau Spreading Center, Western Pacific Ocean; material: Seawater | place: Tonga | collected 2009 | depth 2000 m m
CAGCTTCCGGTACGTCGGTCACATCCGTGGCTGCACGATATGCCTCAGATGCCATGGGTCGCATCTGCAGCAGGCAAAACTCCGGCGGCTTTTTACTGCCTTTAAGATTCACGCAGAACTCCACCTCAATAGGTGAGCCGAAAGCTTCTTCCCCGAGCTTTAGAAATTCAACGAGCAAGTCTGCCAGCGGAAATATCTTCCATTTGAGGATATTTGCGAAGGTAATGATCCTCGGTCCTTTGTACTGCAGAGACTCTCTCAAAACATTGTCCTCTCCAGTCAGCACACTGGCGAGATCTCGGATACTCCCATCAGATTCCGCCACTTCCAATCCAAGCTTCTGCAAGTCGTCATCGTCACTATCCATCCCGGTTTCGAACGATTTAAGGGGAAGAGCATAAAAATACCGTTGAGAATTCTCCAGCATGGCTTCCGGCGAATAAAATTGCGGAAGAATGGATGGATATCTCGGACTAAATCTAAGACACCGATCTCCCTCCATGATTATCTTACCGAATCCTAGTGCTGTATGGGCGATACCATCCTCTCTCTTCAAGTAAGAAATGGGGTAATAGTTCATACTCAAAGCTGTACCGCTAAAAGTGGGATAATAGTAGTCGCCATTCACTTGGCCCACTAATTCCTGAAGGATCACCGCCATCTTTTCCTGCTCCGGAGTGTGAAGGGATGATGCCATAAGAGATTTGGATTCCTGCAGAAACATTGAGGCATAGATGAGTTTTATACTGTTTGCCAACTGTTCCAGCCTTTCGTCAAAACTAGAGGAATTATTGGGCACCATGAATGTGGCATAAACACCAGCCAGGGAAAGTATCTTTGAATCCTCCAACAGACCAGATGATCGAATAGCCAGAGGGTGCTTCACTTTTTCAAGATATGTTTTCAGCGCCTCCATCAGTTCTGAAGGAAGCTCACAACTGAGAAACTTCAGTCTTACCCGTTTATCCTGTTTTGCTCTTAAGGCAAAGATCCAGAGATTATTCATACTCATGAATTCATCGAAATAGTCAGTTCCCACAACACCCATATTGGGCACACGAATTTCCACATCCGGGAATTTGGCCTCGATGTCAGATCTCGCAATCAGCCGGTTTGCATACGCCAGTCCTCGCGCCTTTCCGCCCAGGGAACCGCCACCGATTCTCACAAGGGCCGTAGAAGGATCGAATGAATCCGTGGAATAGTCCACAATCTGACCGCTTCGGACATTTTTTCGGGACTCCATTATGGTCTCGATAAGAAATTCCCTAAAAGTAGAAACGCTGGAAAAATCAGCGAGCGTCAGCGGTCGCAAGAGAGACGCAGTTCTGAATTCGCCTCGGGCTGCAAGCCAGTTCGAGAAATGATTATGAGAGGCATGGAATGTTATGGATTCATCCGGTACTTCTGTTACTTTTTCCTGAAAATCATACAAGTTAGTTACACGCAGAATTTCCCTTCCGTTAGGATTTCGAAATACAAAATCACCAAAACCGAAGTTCTCTAATATCACCTGCCGTAGTTCCCGGAGGAAGGTACCCGAATATTTATGAAGGAAATAGGTGCCAATATCAGCTGCTAGCTTAGCCACATCTTCCTGTGAGGACTGCAGTATAATCGGCATGGCTTCATCAGTCTTTCTGATCCATTTTGCCAATTTCACACCTGCCCGCTTATCGGATTTTCCTTCTTTAGGGAAACGAATATCCGAGATAACGCCCAGCAGATTTTTGCGATATTTCAGGTAGAGTTTCTCAGCTTCCTCATAAGTTGTAGCCAGCAGGATCTTGGGTCGTCCGCGCATTCGAAGTAAGCGATGTGCATCGTTTAGACTCTTGTCCATCAACTGGCGAGTGTGATAAATGATCTCAGTATAGATTGTAGGAAGGAACATGGAATAGTAATCGGGGTTGTCTTCAACAACGATTATAGCCCTGACATTTCCATTGCGGATATCATTGGAACTGTTGCGCGTATCCTCCACATACTTGATAACAGCCGGAAAGACTGAAGCATCTCCACTCCAGATAAAGATGCGATCAACAAGAGTGTTGAGTATCTCATCAGGAATGCCCGCCAATTCGGCCATGTTATAGGCAAGCATAATTAACGGCTTTCTAGAGTACTTCTTCCTCAGACCTCGACAAAAAGTAACCGGGTCCATGTCTGCCAGTCGGGGCATGGTTATGATCAAATCACAGCGGTTCTTACTTAAGAATTCCATCGCCTCAGCTGCCGTCGAAACTCGTGATACTCGTGGTGCCGAAGAGAGATTCATACCTACATATTCCTGGTAAATCTGCTCGGTAAGGCGACCATCCTCCTCAAGGATGTAGGCGTCGTAAGGGCTGGCCACAAGCAGTATCTCGTGGATCCGAAACTGCATCAGATCGTGCCAATTCCAATCAGTGCTAGTAAATGTGTTAGGCTTCATTACTTTCCATAATTAAGACCCTTTGAGGAGAAAAGCAAATAAGCAGTTTAATTAAAATGTAAGCGGTTGTAAAAAGATTAATCGAAATTAACTGAAACAATTTTGGATACGCCGGACTGCTCCATCGTAACTCCATAAAGATATTTAGCTGCTTCCATAGTGAGTTTGTTATGGGTGACAATGATGAACTGTGTCTTATCAGAAAATTTCTCCAGTGCACGAGTAAACTTAACAATATTATGATCATCCAGTGGAGCATCAACTTCATCCAAAATACAGAAGGGACTCGGCTTCACCTGATAAATTGAAAAAAGTAGAGAGATAGCGGTGAGAGCTTTCTCCCCGCCTGAAAGCATTCTTAGATTTCGTGATCGTTTTCCAGGAGGTTTGGCAAGAATAGTAATGTCAGATTCCAAAAGATCATCATTTCCCCTGAGCTCCAAGTCTGCTTCTCCACCTTCGAAGAAAAGCGCAAATGTTCTCTTAAAATTTTCACGGATAGCGTCGAATGTTTCTGTGAACTGCTTCCTGGCTTTTGAATCGATATGATGAATACTTTTGATAAGACTACTTTCAGATTTCTCAAGATCACTCATCTGTTTTGTCAAAAATTCTAGTCTGTTGGCTTCGGTTTCATATTCATCTTTTACTGCCATATTCACCGGACCAATTCTCTCCAGACTCAGTTCAACCTTATCTATCTCTAGAGACAAATCTCCTGCTGTTCTATCAATCTGCAGGGATGAGGGAATTTCAATGTCAAACTTTTCCTTAAGACGCCCAGTAATGAGGTCAGTTTGGTGAGCGTAATCTGCCACCTGCAATTCAAGCTGTTTTAATTCTTCAGTTTCCCGTTCACGTTCCCGCAGTTCTCCGCGGATTTCCCTTTCATGTGATTCAATCTGATTTTGAGTTTCAGAAAATGCTTCCTTCTTCAAATCACGAATAGAAATCTCTTTTAGATACTTGGCATTGATCTTAGCTGAATCCTTTTCCAACTCACCGATTTCACTGTTCTTGTCCGTTAGCGTTTTCTTCAACAGCTCTTTTTCATTGACTAGATCGCTTTTTCTCTGCTCTTTCTCAGCAACATTTTCTTCCAATCCTTCCAACCGATACTTCAGGTTATCACGTCCCTTTTCCAGCTCGATCAGATCTATTCTTATCTGTTGAACCTGACTATTTGAAGATTCATACTTAGAACGGGAATCCTCTAATGTTGTTAAGGCAGTCTCAATCTGAGTTTCTAGTTTTAAATTATTTACTCTGAACTTTTCAATCTTTGGACGTTCATGTTTCAGGCTTTTTTCCAACCCTATCATCTCTTCGTTAATATTCGCTATAGCTTCTGACAGTTCACTCTTTCTCATACTGTTTTGTGATGAGAGAGCCTGGCTCTGTGCAACTTCTGTTGTTGCTTCTGTATAATGAGATCGTAATCCTTCAAGTTCTTCGGAAATTATCTTACGTTTTTCTTTCACATCAGAAAGTGATTTCTCAACTGAAGAAAGTTCTCTAATCAATTCAGAAGTATCTTTCTTAACTCGAGATAATTCTGACTCCAGATTGATCAATGTCTCTTTACGAGACAGAATACTTTTTTCGCCGCCGCGGTTAGTCCGGACAACTCCGTTATGATCATAGAAAGTTCCGTCTAGATCGGCTATGTTCCCTTTAAATACATTTTCTTTTCTTAGAGATTCTGCCGTCTTGCTATCTTTCACCACTACAGTATTTCCTAAGAGAAAGTCCGCCAATGGTTCAAATGTTTTCTTAACGGTAATTAGATTGGCCGCACACCCTAAAATAGCATCTGTCTCAGGCGGTTTTATTCTATCCGAAGAGTGAATTGAATCGAGAGGAAGTATTGACACTGCGCCAGCTTTTGCTTCATGAATCGCTAAAACAGCCTTAACGGCTTGACTTCGAGTTTTTGTGATAAGGAGTGATTGATGCTCACCGAGAGCTGCATCAATAGCCGGACGATATTTGTCATCAACTTGAATCAGATCTGAAACAGTACCCAGAATTCCGGGATAACTCTTCAGGTCATTTAGTATGACCCTTGCACCACCCGGATGACCTTCATGGGAATCGATAATATTCTGATTGAATGTAATCTGGCGATCTAAGGAAGACTTTCGACCTTCAGCAATTCTTGATTTTGTCAACAAGATTTCAGTTTTTTCTGAAAGCTCATTGAAGATTTTACTCTGATCATTTAGTTTTGATGTTTTGTCCTCTATTTGCGATTTTACTGAATGAACACTTTTCTCAGCTTTTGACTGAATATTTTCTAATTCTGTTATCTGTTTTTCAACTTCAGCTGCTTGATTGTTCAATTCATGCTTCCGCCGAGCACGATCCTCAAGATGATATTCTGACCTTTCAACAAGCGACTTCAGATTATTTTCCTCACGCTGAAGCTGCATATGCTTGACAGTTAGTTCGTCGAAAGATCCCTGTGCTTTGACATAAGATTTATTACTGGTTTCTAAAATATTTTTTGATTCGATGAATTCTGATAGTTTAGCATCTACATTGGGATCAACTTCTTTCAATTCCTTATCTACTTCTCCCATTGCCTGCTTATAATTTTTTATTCTAATATTACAATCATCTGATTCTTGATCTGCTCGGATGATGTCTCGTTCTGCTGTTTTCATCTGCTCATTTAGTACAAGAATGCGATTATTTTTCTCCTGTCTATTAACTGTAAGAGAATCGATTCTTTTTTGAATCTCGGACATCTCCTCCTGTTGATTACGGGAAATGATACGGAGCTTTTCTAAAACATCCTCTCGTCCTTTTTCGGCACTCTTACGCGTAGATTTATGCAGAGTTAGGGATTCAATCCTCTCTCTAAGGGGTATTATTTTATCATCCAGTTCGTTCCTCTTGATAAATGCTAGTCCTATCTCAAGGTCACGAAGTTTATGAGTCATTTTGGCGTGACGATCGAATCGTTTCAGCTGCAGCCGAAGTGCGTTGACTTTGGTGTCTACCTCAGCGATAATATCACTCACTCGGTTTAGATCCCCTTTGGTGAGTTCTAGTCGATTCAGGGTAGTTTTCCGCTGGTGCTTGTATTTGTTAATACCAGCAGCTTCTTCGAACATCCTGCGGCGATCATCTGTATTTTCACTCAGGATATCCTCGATCATTTTCAGTTCAATGACGGAGTAGGCATCAGCCCCCATTCCAGTATCCACGAAGAGATCCTGAATGTCCTTCAACCGGCACTTTCCACGATTGATCATGTACTGACTTTCACCATTACGAAAGATTCTCCGGGCGATTTCCACATCGTTATAATCCACCGGTAGCATCCCTCTGTTATTATGCACCACAAGGCTTACTTCACAGACGTTAACAGGACGCTTGCTCTCCGAACCACTGAAGATAATATCTTCCATCCGAGAACTGCGAAGTGTGCTATACTTTTGTTCGCCTAACACCCAGCGGATCGCATCTACAATATTAGTCTTACCGCATCCGTTAGGTCCGACAACGGCAGTAATGCCCTCGCCAAAGCGAAGCTTTTCCTTATTCGCAAAAGATTTAAAGCCTTGTAATGAGAGATCAGATATATACATTGGAATTGACTATTTTCGATTTACTATTTTTGATTGTGCAAAGGATCCTGTGGGATGTTTGTCGATACATTGTCTTAACTATTTTAATAATTCGCATATTTACCCGGGTGGCCAAGTCATTTGACGGCCGCCCAACAGATGCAGATGAATGTGAAAAACTGTTTGTCCCGCTTCAGCATTACAGTTGAAGACAGTGCGATAACCCGTTTCTGCAATACCAAATTCTGAGGCTAAAGTACTCGCAGTTTTTACCATCTCTCCAACAACCAATCTATCCTTGTTCTCCAAATCGTTAAGTGTCGCAATGTGTATTTTAGGAATGATCAACACGTGATGGGGAGCCTGTGGAGTAATATCGTTGAATGCGAGAATTTCATCTGATTCAAACACAATATCTCCGGGAATTTCCTTATCAATTATTTTGCAAAAAAGACAATCAGACATAACTTTTCCTCTCGTGATAGAATTTATCATGGGTTACTCGCTGAGGATCAATAAGGAGGTAGTGACATTCAGACATTATATTCTGATCCTCTTACCAATCATAATTTGGAGCATACCACCGCTGAAGTCTGATTGTCCATCCATGGCTTTTTCCAACTGAAATAGATTGTACCCAAAACTGACAGAAAAGAAAGAATTACCAGGCATCACGATATCAGCTCCTAAAGCAATCAATCCACCTAAATTCAGGGTAATAACCGTATTACCCATATCGGAAAGGAGAGATTTATCATCAGGGGGATCAAATGCTAGTACGGGCCCCAACCCGATTGTGAAAAAAGGTGAAAATCCACTGGCCAAGTTATCCATAAACGGATGATAGCGCATACCGAGAAAAACAGGAAGAAGAAGAGCATTTGTCTGTTGTGACTGATAGGTATAACCCGTATAAGGATCTGTTATGGGAAATTCTGTTTCACCTCGAATATCCATTATTCCACCTTGGAAACTAAACTGCAGTTTTCGTCCGAGATCGCTTACATAGTAACCTCCAATAGATCCGCCATGTGTAGCACTTGTGAGTAGAACTCCATATGATTTCTCACTGAATGTGTTAATGAATTGTGGAAAAATAGAGTTCGACATTAAAATTAAGGGGACCACAGCTTTCGTAACAATGCGAAGCAACGCATGATTCCGAGGGTTTATTAATTTAATCATGGTTTTAAATATATAAGATATGTCGTCGAGAAACAAATAGTATGATTTGCTAATTAGTGCATTTCATAAATGAATTATGTAGACTTTTAAGTAGGAGAAAAATCATTCGATTTCCACCCATTTCCCCTAAACCACTCTTCTGCCTCTTCTTTACGTCTTAGATTAACCAGAAAAGTAACTTGATCTCCACTCTTTATTTTTGTCTGATTGCTTACCGGCGCGATCGTCTCATTATGATGAAATGTCAATGGTAATGTAAGATTCTTCATGGATTCGTTTGCTCTCAAGATACAAGATGCTAAGCACTTTTGGTTTCAAGTTGGGACGCACTTTGAAAGTGCGTCCCAACTGATATAAATTTTATTTTAGGAGGACTACCTTTTGAGATTTAACCGCAGTCCCGATTTGTAATGTGACCAAATAAACTCCACTGCTCACTTTGCTAGCATCCCAAACCGTCTCGTATTCACCCGGCAATAGCTGTTCATCCACGAGTGTTGCCACCAGCCTTCCTGTGATATCGTAGATTTGCAGAAACGCATGGCCATTCATCTCTACCGAAAAAGTGATAGTGGTAGAAGCATTAAACGGATTTGGGTACGCCGGATAGAGCCTGAATACCTCAGGAAGTGAACCTTCTTCTTCTACGTCAGGCGTAACATTTACTGCCAAAATATCAACTACACGGGGCATGTGATCTGAAGCGAGATAAACGTCCCACTCTTCTAGATTGTATTGGTCCAGTTCTTCTTCACTCATGGCCATAGTGTTGAGGACATAGTGTTTGGCAATCTCAAGGATGCTGTCAGTGTATAGGATGTAGTCGAGCTTGCCAGGACTGAACGAGCTTCCATCGCTGCGCCAGGTGTATCCCATCCGGATGCCCGTGTGATGGGAGAATAGGTCGGTGATAAAGGATTCATCCCAATCAGGAAGGAAGTCGTCACCGTAGCTCTCTTCATCGACGATATCCCCTTCAGTGAGAGTCAACAGCTGCTGGCGGTATCCCACAAGATTAAAATCGCCTACGTGGAAAATTGGGGTGTCCATCTCAAGATAAAAGGGTCCCGTCCAATTTTCAGGTTTCATCCAATCCCGCATGACGCCTATAAGCTCATCCACCTGCTGCTGCCGACCCTCATTGGCACCACAGCAGCTGAAGTGGGAATTGATAATTAGAATGTTCTTACCGAGCTCAGCTTCAGTGTCAAGAAGAACAGCCATGGATCGCCAAGAACTAGTGAGTACTGCTTCTTCGAGGATGGGAAACCGCGAGATGACGTAGTCCCCACCCCATTCACTGCTGACATGCCACGTCCCGGGGATCCACTCCGCCATTAGTGCGGCTATCTCCTCCTGATCTCCCCACGCTTCCTGAACAGCCAGAATATCAGGATCGAGGGCAGGGATAATCCGGTCGAAATGTTCCCGTTGCCCTTCCTCAAAGAAACCGTTGTTGAGGATGTTATAACTCACGAGCCGTATCTGATCCGACTCCTCCCTGTCCAGCGGTGTGGGCTCAGGTGGAGGGACGTAAGTAGTATCTATAGTATACTCCACACCTCCCGAATCATCCGGTAGCATGTCTCCCCCATCTTCGTTGACCAGTGCCACACGTATAGTTGTCGGCACTTGACTTCCGTCCATAGTCATCGGCATGCTCTCCCGGCTGATGCACCATTCGAACCTTTCGCCGGTGATGGTAGGTGCGGTTCGAATAGTAATATCATTCTGCCAGATCTCGATGATACCATCCTGAATGTAGAACGAACCTGAGCGGCAGCCGAAACACCAATCGAGTTCCGCTCCGATTCCTTGAACGGGATGTCCCGTATTAATATCATCATCAGCATCAATGTAGAGGTGGATGTTATTCCAGTCCTGCATGAGCTGCTCGCCATCGAGAAATTCCAGCGAGAAAAAGATAAAGTCGTCATCGTTGGTGATTTTCAGTTGACCGAAATCGCCATTCGAACCGTCGCCGGCAGGATCTTCATACGCCACAGAAACTTCTGCCCAATCGTTAAAGAGTGCGTCCACGGCGATGGGGTGGGATGCCGAGGAAATCTGAATCAAGGTAAATGACAAAATGAAGTAAAGATTTTTCAGCTCTTTCATATTATGAATTGTTATGTCGTGTATCTTGGTAAAATGTACACCAAGGAAAATAAAATACGCCAGCGAAAATCAGCAATCATTAGACTCTATTTCACCACAACCATCTTATTGGTGATTACTGAATTGAGAGTAGTTAGTTGACACAAATAGATACCACTGCTCACATCACTCGCATCCCAAATCACTTCATGAAAACCACTCAACACCCTACCACTCACCAATTCTGCTACTTCTCTTCCGAGAACATCGTATACCAAAAGCTGGACATCTGCATCTTCTGGAAGGTCAAAACGGATTGTTGTGACTGGGTTGAAGGGATTTGGATAAGCATTGTGTAGGGTATAGCAAATCGGGAGTGTTCCATCAATGATGTACACTTGGTCACAGTTAGTGGTATCCTGCTCTCCCACATAATCTTCAATACAAAATGGATATGGGGGACAGAGTTGGTTGTTGGAGATGTTGAAACGATTATCTAAACTCCAATCAATATTCAAATTACATATACTCTCTGGGATTTCTCCTGTGAGTTGGTTATTAGATAAATTCAAATTATCCAACCCATCCAAATTACCTATCTCTGGGGGGATTGAACCTGTGAGTTGGTTATTAGATAAATTCAAAATCATCAGATTGCTAGCATCGTTTCCCATCTCGGACGGGATTTCTCCTGTGAGTTGGTTATTAGATAAATTCAAATCATCCAAATAATAAAGATTACCTATCTCAGGAGGTATCTCTCCTGTGAGTTCATTACTGGATAAATTCATCCAATGCAGCATGCTAGCATCGTTTCCCATCTCTGATGGTATTTCTCCTGTGAGTTGGTTATTAGATAAATTCAATTCATCCAACATATACAAATTACCTATCTCTGGGGGGATTGAACCTGTGAGGTGATTATCGTTTAAAAGCAACGTTCCCAGATTGTTCAGATTACCTATCTCTGATGGTATTTCTCCTGTGAGTTGATTTTCACCTAAATTCAAATCCATCAGATCGGTCAGATTACCTATCTCAGATGAGATTTCTCCTGTGAGTTGATTATAACCTAAAGACAAATGATTTAGATTGGTCAGATTACCTATCTCAGATGAGATTTCTCCGGTGAGTTGATTACCACTTAAAGACAAACCAGTCAGATTGGTCAGATTACCTATCTCTGGTGGGATTTCTCCGGTGAGTTGATTATTATATAAATACAAACCAGTCAGATTGGTCAGGTATCCTATCTCAGATGGGATATCTCCTGTGAGTTGATTATAACCTAAAGACAAATCCATCAGATTGGTCAGATTACCTATCTCTGGGGGGATTTCTCCTGTGAGTTCATTACTGGATAAATACAAATGAGTCAGATTGGTCAGGTTTCCTATCTCGGATGGGATTGAACCTGTAAGAATATTTTCCCATAAACCTAAAAAATTCAGATTAGTCAGATTCCCTATCTCGGGTGGAATACCTGTGAGTTCATTATTACCTAAAGACAAATAAGCCAGATTGGTCAGGTTTCCTATCTCGGGTGGAATACCTGTGAGTTCATTCCACTCTAAATTCAAATAATTCAGATTGGTCAGGTTTCCTATCTCAGGTGGGATCTCTCCTTCGAACCAATTCTCTCCTAAATCCAAATAAGTCAGATTGGTCAGATTCCCTATCTCGGGTGGAATACCTGTTTCAAAAAATCCAATACCATGTAAATCCAAAGTATCGGTATTTTCTATGGAGTAACACTCTCCCCATAACTCAACACCATCCGTGCCATCATCTGCAGTACAATCAGAAGAACTTACATCCGGTGCACCCAGAGTTCCATCTTCCCGCAGACAATGAGCGTAAACAGATCCATTCTCCGTCCAGGCGATAAAGATGTATCCGGGGCCCTTGCCGATCATCATGTCAGATTTAGGATTTCCAGAATTAGTCACCGTTGCCGATCCACCCAGCCAGACGGAGTTGCCGTCTGCATCCAATCGGGTGGCGTAGATATCACTATCAGTGTAATCGTACTGCTGGATGTAAGCCGTAATCAGTTCTTCGTCGAAGCCTGCCACTGAAAGATCAAGATAGACGTAGTCACTGTTCATGCCAACTACGGCTATGCCATACGATCCCCAGAGACGATTTCCGTTACTGTCCAGCCGCTGCGCATAAACACCGTGCTGGGATTGAGTGCCGTTAGCTTCTCCCCAGACCGCCATAAGTTCCTGCGTCTCCTCGGCAACGGTAAGGCGGGGAGAGATACGGAAGTTGCTGGAATTAGTGGATAGATCCACACCGCCGGTCCACGAAAGATCACCGTCCCCGGTGATGTGCTGCGCTACGGCATTCTGATTATTCCCACTCCCGGAAAAATCCGTCCACGCAGAAAAACTGCCTCCGCCACCTTCAGCCACAGACTGCTGTAGCCAGTTCCCAGTGGGGAACTGCACCGGCCCAACAGCTATCGTAGGCTCACTCCACAGCGGATTGCCGTCATAATCGTACTTCTGAAGATACAACTCACTATCCGGAGCCCAGGGATAGGGACCTGACTGCCTGATCCACTGGATCAGAACGTCGCCTTCTGCAGTAACGACTGGTTGAGGCGAAATCAGGGTTGCATCCTCGTCATCGTCCTCGATGAGAATACCATCTCCCCAAAGCAGTTCGCCGTCAGATGAAACCCGCTGAAAGCTGACAGCATTCCAATTGTGCGTCCACGTGACCACCACACTGTTGTCCGGCAGTACTGTCAAACGGGGAGAAATGCTCTCTACACCGGAAGCTGAGAGTACCAATCCGTCCTCTCCCCATAACATAGAGCCGTCGGGAGCAATCTTATACGCATATACTTGCCACAAACCGGTTCGTGTATCCAGCGTTGATATGATTGCATTATCGTCTCCATCTACAGCAAGGTTCATATGAAAAACTGCAAACCAGCTTGCATTAGGCTGATTACTCACCAACATGCCGGATTCTTCAAATTGAGCCTCACCTGCTGCATCAAGCCGCTGGATATAGACATGGTAATTTCCATCGGTAAGCCAGGCTATATAAACCCCACCGTCGGAAGTAGCTGCCACCTGCGCATGAATACCAGTTCCCAACAATTGAGGCGAGGCAGGATCAGAGGACCATTGTGCAGCAGTAAGTGAAAACATCAAACATATTGTTAAAAAATATTTCATTGCTGTTCCTTTTCTTTATTTAATTAAGATCATCTTCTTGGTGAATAGTGAATTGTTAGTGGTTAGTTGACACAGATAGATACCACTGCTAACATTACTCGCATCCCAGATCACTTCATGGACACCACTCACTATTCTACCACTCACCAATTCCGCCACTTCCCTTCCGAGAACATCGTAAATCGCAAGCCGGACATCTGCATTTTCAGGCAAGTTAAACCTAATAGTGGTCACAGGATTGAATGGGTTAGGATAATTCTGATAGAGCTGGAATGCGTCTGCCACAACAATAGGTTCTTCCACTGACGTGCTGTCGGAACTCATGTCAAAATCCCAAATACCCCTGCCATAAGTACCGAATCTGGCCGTGCTGAGCTCAGGCACATAGTCCACAGTCCAGTACACCTGGTCTGGTGTATTGAATCCGGACAGATCCTCCCATGATTGTTGCTGATCTACAAACACATACGGTCCGACCTCAGTGGCGGCAAACAGCAGACTCTCATCCTCGTTTCCGGTTATCTGAAAGACCAGCGTGTTGGGTAGACCGTTATCTAATTCTGTGAACGTGACGCCGTGATTCATGCTGCTGTAGACTGGTGGATTGGAATATCCGCTCCCGCCGATGACTACACGACCCAGACGCGTCTTAGAAGGATAGATTGTAGCACCGTAGAAGTAGTGTGATTCCGGTCCCGTAAAGCTTTCAGAAAGGTGCCAAGTGTCCCCGTCATCTGAACTGTTAAAAAAATGTCCTCCGGTTGTGAGCACATACCGGTAGGAAGGATCAATGGGTGAAAACGCCATGGCCGAGATACGTTCACCGGATTCCTGTGTAAAATCGTAAGGCAGTTCCGTATAGGCAATGCCTCCCGGTGTTGCCGTAAGTTCGACCATGTGGGCACCTCCGTTTACGCCTCCGCCACCGAGGGAAACTTTAACCGCATTGTACGGATCAGCCATGAGCGGTGCTAGCCACAGGTAGTTAGAACCTGGGAAATCGAGCATCTGTCCACTACCATCGGTTTCAGGATTAGCGTAATACATGGTGAACCCGGGATAGTTAGTCCAGAGTGACAACCCACCATTACCGGATACGATATGACCGTAATCTCCACTGATGCTCTGCTCAAATTCGAGAATTCCATCCCCAGGATTCAGACTCCTCTGGAATCCCTGATCTTGACTGCCGACGTAAAGATGGTATGGTGAATTCCGGCGTGTGTAAGTGGAATAATACTGGCTGACACCAAGACCGTGGAGAGAGAGATTCTCTACATTATCCACATCATCGTAGGAAACATAAAGACCTCCATCTGTGGAGATGTAGGCAACTTCTTCAGACAAATTGGTTGAAAAGAAGCGCACCTCAGGAATATCTGCATGAAGCATGTTTTCGGGATCGCCATAGTATTCCCACCAATTGTTCACCCGCTGCCATGATTCTGCATTATCTGCGCTCCGGAACAAGTCAATACCACCAATGAGGACGATGTCTGAATTGACATTGGAGCAGTTGAAGCTTGTCCTGAAAAAGTCGTACCCGGGCTGAGCTCCTTTATCCACCCAGCTATGCCCGCCATCCGAGGAGAAGTAGATATTCTCATCAATCCGCGTGTAGAGGAAAATGGATCCATTTTGAATCCCGCCGATGAGCAGATTGTCGCCGGTACCAGAGGGCGTGAAACTTGAGAATAGACTGAGATTGTCATTGTCGTCAATGACGTAAAGATCTCCGTCATTCATCAAGTAGAGGTCACTTGAGACGTAGCGTGACGTCCAAATGTCGAATTCATCATAATCCTGCATTACATCAAATCCGAGGTCAGCGTTGAACTCCATGATCTTGGCGAAGGTCTCACCCCTATCAACAGATTTGTACAGTACTCCCATGGGATTCCAATCCACATAATCCCATTCAGTTGCCAAAACATAGATTGTTTGCAGTTCATCATTTTTTACTATGGTTCTCACAGCCCAGCCCCAATCCTGAACGAAGTCGAGTCCAACAGCTTCTCCTAATGTGTGACCTTCATCATCCGTAAAGTTAAATGATTCACTGGCAGCGATGAGCAGTCTACGTGTATTATCGAATTCTATCAGCCGCAGCATGTGAATACCGGGAATGCGCAGATAATCGGTAAGGGAAGTCCACTCTTCGCCAGATAAGGTTCCTCGCCATATATTTCCACCAGAGGAGGCACAGTAAATAAGCTCGTTGTTAAAGTCAATTTCAGCTGTGTGTATTCTCCCGGAAAGATTATTACTTCCGCGCTCTAGCCAAATTCCCTCCACTGAACCGCCTGCAGTTACCCTGCTCGAATAACCTGGAACCAGCAAACCGGCTTCCAACAGCTCCTTGCGCCAGAGGACTATGTCATTTGCTTTCTCCCGTCGAGTTTGGCGGTCCATCTCCTCCCAATCGTCGTCTGGGTGGGATTTATGCATCTCTCTGATCCACTCCTCTCTACGTTTCTTGAATTCCTGGCGGTCTTCCCTCCTTTGGATAAAGTCAGTGGGTTTTGGAACTTGATGAAATGAGTTCTGTAAATCAGGATGCTTTAATGAATCGTTGGGCTTCCACTGGGAGATAGACAAAATAAATAAAACCAAAAATAGTATAAAATTCAGCTTAAGAAACTGGCTTGTCATCTTAATCAACCCTTAAACGAAAGTTACATACTGGCGCTGTATTGTCAAAGTGTTCTGCCGCTTACCAGTCGGTAATTTCCTCTATAATCTCATCCTTCGTCAGTATCTCTTTCCTGATCAGCAAATTGGCAAACGCCT
>JYMV01030882.1_pt1 | contig 15273 bp, 13 predicted proteins | sample 338911 | NCBI WGS metagenome assembly JYMV01 (sample SAMN03354496, study PRJNA234377) | hydrothermal vent metagenome | biome: Deep sea; feature: Hydrothermal plumes at the Eastern Lau Spreading Center, Western Pacific Ocean; material: Seawater | place: Tonga | collected 2009 | depth 2000 m m
GCATAAAGAGGGGATTCGTTTTCAAATTGAATAAATTGCGAATAATATTCAAGAACAACGACGAATCCTTTGGATTTTAGGTCATTTCCGTTTTCTTCCAGTAAAGTACCATCAATCCACTGTGTTCCCCATCCGGGTCGATAGTTCAGTGATTCCGGATAACATCCTCCTGACAAAGTTAGTATCAACAGCAGATACAGAATAAAAAATCTCATTCCTCTGGGCTCTCTATAAAGATTGAATCTATCTTGAAGATAAGCTAAACCCCCAGAATTGCAAGTTATTGTTCAGGAATTTACAGTGTTGCCAAAACTTTGTAGTTCTTGACCCTGCACTTAGGTTTTGCTAAACTTACACGATTGGATTTTAGTTAGACTGAGTTTGCAAATGAGAGAATTATTTTTCATAAAATTATCACTTTTCATTACATAATCAAACAAACTCCGTCTTCTGTCCTCACAATGCCCAATGTGGCAAAAGGAATCTATGTGGAAAAAAGTTAAAAATATTTTTGGCGATGAAAACGCAAAAACACTGAAGGGCTACCGGAAAGTGGCGGACAAAATAAATGCGCTTGAACCGGAAATTCAGGCCTTGGCAGATGAAGAATTTCCAAAAAAAACTACAGCATTTCAAACACGACTTGAAAAAGGAGTAGCTCTGGATGAGCTGATTCCAGAAGCTTTTGCACTCGTTCGGGAAGCCTCACTGCGTGTTATTGGAGAACGCCATTACGACGTTCAGTTACAGGGAGGTTTGGCGCTGCATCACGGAAACATCGCTGAAATGGCAACCGGTGAAGGAAAAACTTTGTCTTCAACCTGTCCTGTTTATCTCAATGCACTTACTGGAAAAGGTGTACACATCATCACGCCTAATGATTATCTGGCGAAACGTGACAGCAAATGGATGGGAGCAATTTTTGAGTTTCTTGGTTTGTCTGTCGGCTTGATTCAGCATGGAATTTATGATGAAGAACGCCGCGCTGCATATGAAGCAGATATTACATACGGTACAAACAACGAGTTCGGTTTTGATTATTTACGCGACAACATGAAGTTTTCCCTGGAGGATTATGTTCAGCGAGAATTTAACTTTGCAGTTGTAGATGAGGTTGACAGTATACTGATAGACGAAGCACGGACTCCGTTGATTATCAGTGGACCAACTGAAGATAACATAGATAAATATCATCAAATAAATAAGTTCGTATACGGACTCAGTCGTGAAATCCGTAAGGAGGAGGTGGGCAAACTACCTCAGGATCAAATGCACAATATTGCCGAAAATCTGGAAGAACTGGAAGACCACGATATTGTGCGTGATGGAGATTATGCGCTCGATGAGAGGGCCCGCAGTATCAACCTGACAGACCAGGGTTCTGTAAAAATTGAAGGGCGTCTCAGGGATCAGCTGGTTAAAGATACAAGTCTGTTTGATTACGAAAACATGGAAATTTTACACCATGTTAACCAGGCACTTAAAGCGCACTACCTGTTTAAAAATGATGTCGATTATGTTGTTCAGGAAGGTCAGGTAATCATTGTTGATGAGTTTACCGGACGACTGATGCCAGGACGGCGCTTTAGCGACGGACTGCACCAGGCCCTGGAAGCAAAAGAGGGCGTCAATGTTGAGCGTGAAAACCAGACACTGGCGACGATAACTTTCCAAAATTATTTCCGGTTGTACGATAAACTTTCTGGAATGACCGGAACTGCGGAAACAGAAAAAAATGAATTTAAGAAAATTTACAACCTGGGAGTTGTTGTAGTTCCCACAAATAAACCGTTGATTCGAAAGGATCTTTCAGATGTAGTTTTCAAAACGGTTGATGCAAAATATCGTGCAACTGTTGATCGTATCAAAGTACTTAACGAAAAGGGGCAGCCGGTTTTAGTGGGTACAGTTTCCATCGAGGTGTCTGAGGCCATCAGTAAATTGCTCAAGAAAGCAGGTATTGAACACGAAGTTCTTAATGCAAAACATCATGAAAGGGAAGCGGAAATAATCTCAAATGCAGGCCAATTTGGGGCAGTGACTATTGCAACCAACATGGCTGGTCGTGGTACAGACATAAAGCCTTCACCTGAAACTCTTGAAGTAGGTGGTGTGTTTGTTTTAGGTACAGGAAGGCATGACAGTCGCCGAATCGACAACCAGTTCCGGGGACGTTCCGGACGGCAGGGGGATCCAGGTGCATCTCAGTTCCTGCTCTCACTTGAAGATGATTTGCTGCGGATATTTGGTGGAGAACGTATTTCAAACTTGATGGATAAGCTTAACATTGAAGAGGATGAACCGATTGAGCATGTATTCATCACCAAGGCTATTGGGAATGCACAGAAGAAGGTGGAAGGTTATCACTTTGATATCCGGAAGCACGTTCTTGAATATGATGATGTGATGGAAAAGCAAAGATCCATCATCTATGGCAGGCGCAGAGAAATTCTTGGAGAAGAGGTGCAGAATCTGATTTTAGAAATGTGCGATGGTGTGGTAGACCAACTGATGGAGCAGCATTGTCAGGATAAATATGTAGATCAATGGGATGTTCAGGGATTCAACCGTGCATTTGAAGGGGTATTTTCAAAAGTTCCAAACGAAAAATGGTTTGAAGATGAACTTAACACGGATGAATATTCAGAAAAATTTTATGGCTGGATTGAAGATTTGTACAAAGAAAAAATTGAGTTCTTCCGTAATGTTGCAGAACTTAATTTTGAGCCGGATGTTTCTACTGAAGATCGCAAAGAAATATTGGGCCAAATGATCCTTGACCTGGAAAGACAAATTTTGTTAAAAGTTAACGATAATCTTTGGAAAGATCACCTGCTTTCAATGGATATGTTGCGCGAAGGAATCGGCCTCGTTGGTTATGCTCAGAAGAAACCGCTGGACGAATACAGAAAACAGGCTTTTGAAATGTTTTCTGATTTGATGAACAGAATTGATAATGAGGCCATCAGCACTTTTTTCAAATTAACAATTGCCCGCCCCATTGCAGAACCTGAACCGGCACCGTTACTGAAGGATGTGGAATTCATACATGGAGAAGTCGAGATACCGGACGGAACCGAAACAAAAAAGAAAAAACCACAACCAGTCCGTGCACAGTCCACTGTAGGACGCAATGAACCATGTCCTTGCGGCAGTGGTAAAAAATACAAAAGGTGCTGTGGACTTGCCAAAAAAATTGCCTGAACGTTGATGCTGATTTGTACTCAAAACGAGGTACTCCCAGCTGTTTTCACAGTTGTAGCTTCCCAATCTTCATCCCAGTTTTATTAAAATAGGTAAATGACTTCATTAGCCAAAGCTTACGACCCCCAAGCTTTTGAATCCAAAATTGCAGAACAATGGGAAAACAGCGATGCGTTTCGCGCCGATGCACATTCCAACAAACCTGCTTTCACCATTTCCATGCCGCCTCCAAATGCCACCGGACAACTGCATGTCGGTCATGCAGTGATGCTGGCTTTGGAAGATATTTTTATTCGCTGGCACCGAATGCAGGGCCATGAAGCACTTTGGCTACCGGGAACCGATCATGCAGCCATTGCCACTGAAAATGTGGTTTTGCAGCAAATTAAAAAAGAGGAAGGCATTGCTGATCCACGGGAAGTACTGGGACGTGAAGAAATTTTGCGGCGTATTGCAGAATATGTGGAAAGCTCCCAGGGTACCATCCGCAATCAGGTAAAAGCGCTGGGATCAAGTTGTGACTGGAGCCGCGAACGTTATACGATGGATCCGCAGCTCAATCGCTGTGTGAATGAAACTTTTGTGCGGATGTACGAAAATGGATTGATTTATCGTGGACCACGTATTGTAAACTGGGATCCGAATCTCAAAACCAATGTTTCAGATGATGAAGTAGAACGTAAAGACACGCAATCACCATTTTTCACCTTTCAATACGGTCCTTTCCAAATTGGTACTGTACGTCCGGAAACCAAGTTTGGCGACAAATATGTGGTGATGCATCCTGATGATGAACGATATACGCAGTACAAACACGGCGATACATTTGATTGCGAATGGATCAATGGAAAAATCACTGCCAGCATCATCAAAGATGAAGCCGTTGATCCGGAATTTGGAACCGGAGTGATGACAATTACTCCATGGCACGATAATGTTGACTTTGGTATTGCGGAGCGGCACGGTTTGGACAAAGAACCAATAATTGATTTTGATGGTAAATTACTTCCAATTGCACAGGAATTTGCCGGAATGGGAATTGACGAGGCACGTCCCAAAATTATGGAAAAACTTCGTGAAAAAGGACTGCTGGTCAATACAGATTCTGGATACGTGCACAGTAAATCATTCAACAGTCGCGGTGGAGGTGCAATTGAACCGCAAATTCGCGAACAATGGTTTATAGATGTCAATAAACCGGCTGTCGATTGGCATGGAAAAAAGCAAAGCCTCAAAGAGGTTTTGATTGATGTAGTTCGTTCCGGCGATATTAAATTGGTTCCGGAACGCTTTGATTCCACTTATTTTTATTGGGTAGAAAATTTACAGGATTGGTGTATTTCAAGGCAAATTTGGTGGGGACACCGTATTCCGGTTTATTACAAAGATGGAGAAACACTGGCCAGCATTCGTCCGCCGGAAGAGTTCGATGGTTGGGAACAAGATCCGGACACGCTGGATACCTGGTTTTCGTCTGCACTATGGACCTGGAGCACTTTGATTGATCCGGAACTGGCAAAAAATTACTCTTTGTCTCTGGAAGATTTGTTGGAGCGCAGTCCAGATTTTCAGAAATTCCATCCAACAAATATCATGGAAACAGGTTATGATATATTGTTTTTCTGGGTGGCACGGATGATTTTGATGACGACTTATATGTTGCAGAATGTGCCGTTTAAGACAGTTTATCTGCACGGACTTGTGCGAACCCGTGATGGTAAGAAAATGTCAAAATCAGTTCCTGAAACCTGTATAGACCCGTTGGAAAGTATTGCTGAGCACGGAACAGATGCCTTGAGGCTGGCCTTGATTCAAGGTACCGGACCTGGTCAGGATTTGCGGCTTTATCCGGAAAAAATGGAAAGCTGCCGTCGTTTTGCCAATAAAATATGGAACGCAGGGCGTTATATTTTGCTGACAATTCCACTTGGAACACCAACCGCTCCTCCGGAAAAAGTACATTCCGAGTTGGCACAATGGCTTCTACATGGATTGAATGACTTGATCCGGCACTCACAAACCGGCTTGGAAGCACATCGTTTATCAGATGTTGTTGACTCACTGCGGAGTTTTTTCTGGGGTGAATTTTGTGACTGGTATTTGGAAATGGATAAAAAACCGGAACGTACCGACGAAGACAATCAAGTACTGGCCTATTCTTATTCGACTTTGTTGAAGCTAATGCACCCCTATGTTCCGTTTGTCACCGAAGCATTGTGGGAGCAATTTAAACAGCCAAAAATGCTGGCCGTCAGTGAGTGGCCGCAAGAACAGTCTTATTCGTTCTCGGAATCTCACAATCGGATCGAACTTCTTCGTGAGGCAATATCTCAGATTCGTACATTGCGTGAAAAAGCTAATATCGGCTTGGATAAAAAAATTGGTGCGACACTGGATTCAGAAAAAAATGCTGAATTGTTCCGGACACATCAAAATTTAATTATCCGGCTTGCACGTTTAAGTGAACTGGAAATCAATGAAAAAACTCCGGACTCTTCCCGGGACAACCTTGGTGCATATTTTAATGAAACCCTTGCAAGCATCGAAGCTTCTGCGGTTGATTGGAAAAAAGAAATCGAAAGCCTGCAAAAGAAACTCAAGACTGAATCAGGTTTTGTAGAAAAAAGTCTTAAAAAACTCAAAAATCCCGGATTTCTCGACAAAGCTCCAGAAAAAGTTATTATTGAATTGCGGGAAAAAGTTGCGTCTACCGAAAAAACTCTGGAAGCCTTGAAACTGCAGATCCATGAATTAGATAAATTGGTGGAGTGAGTTGATTACAAATTCTTCGTCAATTATAAAGTAAATCTTAAACAAAAGATAAAATGTTAAAAACAGCAGTAATTGGTGTGGGTTATCTGGGCCGCTTTCATGCACAAAAATATGCTGCACTTGCTGAATCAGAACTGGTTGGTGTAGTTGATGTCGATTCTGTACAGGGACAAAAAGTTGCGGATGAAATTGGAGTTCCGGTTTTTAATGATTTTCATGAAGTACTGGATTTGGTTGATGCAGTCAGCATCGTTGTTCCAACTGTGCATCATTTTGAAACTGCTAAAGCCTTTATGGAAAAGGGCGTTCATGTTTTGCTGGAAAAACCCTTTGCGGCAAATATTGAAGAAGCAGAAGAACTGGAACAGCTTTCAAGGGATAAAAATCTGCGCCTGCAGATAGGTCATCTGGAACGCTTCAATCCGGTTTTTACTGAATTTCAGGAGCTAATTGATCGGCCAAAATATATTGAAAACATCCGCATTGCACCTTTTCCGAAACGTGGTACAGATGTGGATGTTATTCTAGATTTAATGATTCATGACATTGATTTGGTTTTAGCAGTAGTTGGTGAATATCCGGAATCTGTCGAAGGTACTGGAGTAAATATCATTACTTCCACTGCAGATTTGGCTAATGCACGCCTGCGCTTTCCTTCTGGCTGTATTGCGGATTTAACGGCCAGTCGAGTATCCGACAAAGCTGAACGAAAAATGAGAATTTTTCAGTCAGGACTGTATCTATCTCTCGATTATGGAACAGGTCAGGCACGCAAGCTACATGTAGAACCCGGAACTGCTGTTGACCCGGAGACGCTCCGTCCGGAGACTTTCCAGTTGGAAAAAGGTGATGCCCTGTTAACAGAGATTGAAAGTTTTTTGTTGGCAGTTCGTGAAGGGAAAAATCCCAAAGTTACTGCTGAAGATGGATTGAATGCAATGCGGGTGGGTTGGCAAATCAAGAATCAACTTTAAAATATTTTATGCTGCTTTTTCGTTCAATATTTATACAATTGATTGTTCCGTTTCTGCTGGCACTTGGAATATTGACTTTTATCCTTTCAATGGAAACAGTTTATCGTCTGATTAACTTGATTGTGGAACGGGGGGTAAGTGTTTTTAGTGTCGGATTGATGCTGCTTTACCGCCTGCCGCAATTTTTATCTGTGACTTTGCCCTTGTCTATTGTGATTTCATGCGTGGTGTTGATGGTCCGTCTCTCAACGGACAATGAAATTTCTGCAATGAATTCGATGGGAATCAGTTATTGGCAGATTGGGCGGCCGTTTTTTTTGTTTGGAATTGTTGCAACAGGAATTACTTTAATCATTACTCTCTGGCTTCAACCTGCCGGTTATGCCGCTTTTGAGCAGGAAAAACTCAAGGTGTTGAAAACACAAACTGCGAAAACCATTCAACCATTAGTCTTGAATTATGATTTTCCTGGAAAGGTTTTGTACGTACAGGACAAGGATAAAAATGAAGATTTGAGGGGTGTTTTTATTACCGACCTGAAACTGACTCAGGACTCAATGGTAACACTTGCAGATCGTGGACGAATTGAAATTCGGGAAGGAGAGCGTGATTTGCTTTTAAACCTGGAAGATGGACTAATTCATTTGCAAGGACCTGCTGATAATTACCGTACGATTGCATTTGAGCAGTTCCACTATATTTTCCGTCCGCCTCAGATTGTTCCGTCTACTAAAGGTGGGCATATCTGGGGTGTTCCCACTAAAGCACTATTGCAGAACTCAAGCCGCTCGTCAAAAATGGAATTGTTCTTAAGACTCACCACTCCGTGGGCTTGTGTGGCTTTTGCGGTGGCAATGGTTCCATTGGGTCTGATCAATATACGTCAGGGGCGTTCCGGTGCTTATTTACGGGGCTTGATTCTGGTGGTGAGTTACTACATTTTATGGATTGGCGCAAAAGAAATGACGATGAACATGAACTATCAGCCTTATGTTTTGTGGATGCCTCCACTTTTGATTTGGCTCTTTGGGCTTTATGGCTTGAATAAAAGCAACCTCAATCTGCAAAATATCTTCGACATTCTGAGTTCATTTGGCAAAACGGGTTCAAGCGTTAAGTAACATGCACTCGAAATCTGAGGTATTTAACAAGTTTTTTGTATGAAATATTTTACATTTGTATTTATCTCAATATTATTGTTTGGCTTTTCAGGACAATCTGTTTCCAAAGAAACAGATCTAATTCAAATGATTCAGGAACAATATCAGAGTATTCAAAGTTTTTCTGGACATTTTGTCCAAACCAGTTATCGGAACAATACTGAGACTGTCAGAAGAGCAGAGGGCTTGGTTTCTTACAAACGTCCAGGCAAAATGCGTTGGCTTTATGAAGTTCCTGAAGAGCAATTGTTGGTTACTAATGGTGAAACTTTGTGGCTCTTCGATCCATTGTTGGAAAATGTGACTATACAAAAACTGGAAAAGCTCACTGATGGAACGGCACTTTCTTTTTTACTTGGTTTGGGAGACTTACAGGCAGATTTTAACAGGCGGTTAATCAGTCAGGTTTTGCTTACTAGTCCGGATGCTTTAATTGTTGAACTGGAACCAAAAAAAGCAGCTGCAAATTTATCATTTATCCAGTTAGCGGTGCATCCGGTAACATATAATTTGCAGATAATAGCACTGATGGATCAGGAGGGTAATTACCGGACAATCGAACTGGAGTCAATGCACTACAATCTTGTGCTTGAAGATAATTTTTTTGAATTCAAAGTCACTCAGGATATGGAAGTGATTGAAGCAGGAAATTAGCACCTCCTTCAATAATTCTGTTTTTTGCACAAGTCTGTAAAAGAACAACAAGTGAAGTAAAAACCTGTGATTGTCTAATTCTACTGGTAATAGTTGCAACCAAAATTCCAGGATAGCATGCTTAAAAAAGAACTCACTTTACTTAATGTTTACGCCATTGCCACAGGCACAACTTTGAGTGCAGGGTTTTTTCTGCTCCCTGGAATTGCCTTCAATGAGGCCGGTCCGGCAGTAGTCTTGAGTTATATGATTGCAGCAATTCCACTGATTCCTGCAATGTTCAGTATGGTCGAGTTATCCACTGCCATGCCCAGAGCAGGAGGAGCATATTATTTCCTCGACAGAAGCATGGGGCCGTTTGTCGGTACAATCGGAGGGTTGGGAACGTGGTTGGCACTGGTTTTCAAAACAGCATTTGCCTTGATTGGAATGGGGGCTTATCTCAGTATTTTCTGGCCGGAAGTTCCCATCGTTATGCTGGCGGTGATTTTAGCGGTCCTTTTTGGAATTGTAAATCTTTTTGGAGCAAAAAAAACCGGGACGTTTCAGGTATTCATGGTCTTTGCCCTGCTCTTGATTTTATTAGCTTTCATTGGAAAAGGTATTCCGGAAATAAATTCAGTACATTTTGAAGGATTTTTTGACAAAGGTACTGTATCAATCATTTCAACTGCAGGACTTGTGTATATCAGCTATGTTGGAGTAACAAACATTGCCAGCGTTGCGGAAGAAGTTCAAAATCCAGAACGAAATCTTCCACTTGGAGTTTTTCTTGCCATCGGGACTGCAATTATAGTTTACGCTGTTGGTACAACGATCATGGTCGGAGTGCTTCCTGCAAATGAATTGGCTCAGGATTTAACACCGGTTGCTTCTACTGCAGAAATTATTTTTGGAGAGTGGGGTAAAATTGCTGTGACTGTGGCAGCAGTTATTGCTTTTGCATCTGTGGCAAATGCAGGGATTTTAAGTGCTTCTCGATATCCTCTGGCCATGAGCCGGGATCATCTTATTCCGAGTAAATTAGCTAAACTAACTGCACGTAATATTCCTCACTATGGAATAGCAGTAACTGTTGGATTGATTATCCTGCTGATTCTTACTCTTGATATTGCCCGCATCGCCAAGTTGGCCAGTGCTTTTCAATTATTGATGTTTGCTTTTATTTGTCTGGCAGTAGTTGTGATGCGTGAAAGCCAAATAGAAGCCTATGATCCTGGATATCGTTCCCCGTTTTATCCGTGGATGCAAATATTCGGAGTTTTTTCTCCACTGTGGCTGATTGCTGAAATGGGCGCTCTTCCCATATTATTTTCTCTGGGACTAGTAACACTTGGTACAGTCTGGTATTTTGCTTATGCACAAAATCGGGTGGTTCGTTCAGGTGCAATTTATCATTTATTTGCCCGTCTTGGTGAACAAAGATTTGAAGGGCTGGATCGTGAGTTGCGCGGAATTATGAAAGAAAAAGGTGTGCGGGAGGAGGATCCCTTTGACGAAGTAGTGGCTCGTGCACAAGTGATGGAATTTACCAAGGAACATCAATTTGGTGAGATTACACGTCAGGTTGCCATTGAATTTGAACGCAATCTGGGTGTAGATGCAAAAGAATTAGAGCAAGGATTTTTGGAGGGCAGCAGGATTGGCGCAACCCCAATTTCACGTGGTGCGGCTTTGCCTCACATTCGTCTGCCAGATCTCAAACTTGCAGAAATGGTGATCGTCCGTGTAAATGAATTATGCTTTGTAGAGGCACCTGATTTTTCGGGTAAAATATCACTTCAGGGACCTATACATGCTTTTTTCTATTTAATCAGTCCCAATGAAAATCCTGGTCAGCATCTGCGGATTCTGGCTCAAATTGCAGGAAGGATTGATGATGAAAATTTTCTCAAAGATTGGCTGGATGCTTCAGATGAACAAGAATTAAAGGAAATATTATTACGAGATGAACGCTTTTTATCACTAAGGATTCGCAACAATACACCTTCTTCAGTATTCATTGGGCGTTCATTGAAAGATATACGTATGCCAGAAGACTGCCTGGTAGCAGTTATTCGCAGAAGAGGAGAAACGATTGTACCGCGTGGACTGACGGTTTTACTGGAAGGTGACCGGCTGACTATTATTGGTGATGCACAAGGGATTGAACAATTAAACAATAAATATAATTAAATTCATGAAAACAACCTTAAGAACTGACGGACGAAAAAACAACGAAGAACGTCCGCTTGAAATCTCACTTGATTATACAATGCACGCAGAAGGCTCGGTGCTTGTTTCTTCCGGAAATACGAAAATAATTTGCACAGCATCTGTTGAAAATAAAGTTCCGGATTGGCTTTTGGATAAAGACAAAAAGCCGCATCACGGCTGGGTTACTTCTGAATACGGAATGCTTCCGCGTTCAACCGGAAGCCGCAGGAAGAGAGAAACCGGAAAAATAGACGGACGGAGCCAGGAAATTCAGCGGTTAATTGGTCGTTCGTTGCGTTCCGTGGTAAATCTGTCAGTACTTGGAGAACACACTATCTGGATTGACTGTGACGTGATCCAAGCTGATGGAGGTACTCGAACTGCAGCAATTACGGGTGGATTTGTGGCTCTAATTTTGGCTTTAAGAAATATCTTTAAAACAGGAAACATCAAAGAATTTCCTGTAAAAGAATACCTTGCTGCCATCAGTGTAGGTATAGTAAATAGCCAACCGATGCTGGATTTAAAATATGATGAAGACAAAGCTGCAGAAGTAGATATGAACATTGTTATGCTGGAGTCCGGAGAATTTGTTGAAGTCCAGGCAACTGCAGAAGGAAAAACATATTCTCGTGAACAATTGGATTTAATGCTTGATCTGGCCGTACAGGGAATTCATTCACACATTGCTGCACAAAAGAAGGTGCTTGGGAATGTACTGTACGGCTAACTTTTATTCCTGAAATAATTATGTATCCATATATTTTTTCTCTTGAAATTCCATGGCTTAACATTACCCTTGAACCTAGATTTTACGGATTGTTTTATGCAGTTGCGGTTTTAATCGGTTCACAAATTGTAATTGCTGAAATTGCAAGGCGGCGTATCAAGCTTGACGAGGATGAAGCAATGAACATGACAATGCTCATTTTTTTGGCAGGCTTAATTGGTGGACGAAGTTATGAAGTAATCTTTGAGTGGTCGAACTATTATAGATTTCAACCATTCTGGAAAGTCTTTGCAATTTGGGAAGGTGGATTGGCGATTCATGGGGGGATTCTCGGCGGAATCGTTTCGCTCTATTTTTACTGTCGAATCAAAAATATTTCATTAGCCGCCATTCTGGACATAGGTGCATTATGCATGATTCTTGGTCAAGCTCTTGGTCGATGGGGTAACTTCACCAATGGAGAAACTGCAGGGCCAGTCACTGAATTTTGGACTGGAATAGTATTTCCCGCAGGAACAGCCGTAGACCGTTATGCTCATGGTGCACCAGTACATCCGACAATGATATATGAATCACTGGGCAACTTTCTAATTCTAGCTCTACTCTGGAAACTCCGGCTCCGAAATTTTCGTCCAGGAATGCTTGGCGCGCTTTATTTACTCTCTTACTCCGCTTTACGTTCCTTATTGACACCTCTACGTATGGACAATCAATATTTTGTCGTTGCTGATACTAAAATTCTTGCAGCTTATGCTATCAGTATTTTACTGGTCGGTGCGGGCCTGTTTTGGATATATCAGCAAAAACTTTGGCTTCCGGATGAAGCACTGAGTGAAAAATCATGAATGTTGATTTAGTGGAATTATTGACTCATCCTGCCGTTATACTTGCCTCGATCATCGGACTTGATTTGCTTTTTGGAGATCCGGTTTATAGCTGGCATCCTGTACGCCTGATCGGTAATTTGATATCATGGTTTGAAACCAAACTTCGGTCAATCGGCCTGGATGGAAAATTTGGCGGAATTATTTTGGTGCTGCTTTTACTGTTTTGTGCATTTGTAGTCTGCACAGGCATTTCACATTTTTTAACAAGAATACACTGGAGCTTAAGTTGGCTCTGGTCCGTTTATCTTGGGTGGAGTTTTCTGGCTTTGCGAGATTTGCTGGTTCATGCAAAACATGTTGCTGAAGCCATGGAAACAGAAAATCTTTCTGAAGCAAAACGGCAAGTTGGAATGCTCGTTGGCCGGGACACCAAACTGATGGATTTACCGGCTTGCGGACGTGCCACTGTAGAAAGTGTCAGCGAGAATTTGAATGACGGTGTGATGGCACCTTTACTCTTTTTTTGTTTTTTTGGAATACCGGGAATGTTGTTATTTAAAGTTGTCAGCACACTGGATTCAATGGTTGGTTATCAAAATAAGCGCTATCAGGATTTTGGCTGGTGCAGTGCAAAATTTGATGATCTGTTGAGCTGGATTCCTGCAAGGATCAGTTGGCTTTTCTTGTCTGGAACTGCAGCATTGTTCCCGGAATTTTCCGGCAGTAATGCTTTCAAAGTTGGTTGGAAGGATCATGCAAAACTTCCCAGCTCTAATGCCGGCTGGTGTGAGGCCACTGCAGCAGGAGCTTTGAAAATTAGACTTTGCGGTCCAATCTGGCGTGAAGGTAAATTGGCCCACAATTATTGGCTTGGCAGCCAGAAAGACAGAGAAGGCGCAACTGCATGGGACATACAACTTGTTAGTAGACTGGCTTTGGCAACCACTTTAATTGTTTCCGGAATCCTGGGCTATTTGTTATGGTTGAGCGAATTCAAACCATTTTTCAGCCCATGAAAATCTTGTTCACAGGGGGCGTAAAAAGTGGAAAGTCCCGTCATGCAGAAAAACGTGTTCTGGAAATGTCCAGAGGTAAAAAACCAGTTTATCTGGCAACAACAGAATTGCTTGATCCGGAAATGAAGGAACGTATTTCGGAGCATCGACGCCGGCACTGCATTTAGCAGATACATTACTAAGTACAGAAGTTCCTGTGCTTGTTGAATGTTTGACGATGTGGCTCAACAATGCCATGCATTACCAACTCTCAGAAAAAAAAATCTTTGCCGAAATTGAAAACTTGCTGCTGCTCGAATGTGATGTAATATTTGTGCTGAATGAAGTTGGAATGGGGATTATTCCAGATAATTCATTGGCCAGGAAATTTGCAGATTTGTCCGGACGGATTGCACAGCAGCTTGGTGAGGCCTGCGATGAGGTAAACTTGTGTGTAGCAGGAATCTTATTAAAGATAAAATAAATGAGGAAAACTTAATGAAGACTCTTCATGTAAATTTGCCTGGACGAGAATACAAGATTGATATAGGTCTAAATATTCTTGATCAGTTACTACCGGAAGCAGTGTTGAGTAACTCAACAGATCATGTGGTTGTGGTTACGAACACAACTCTGCATGACTTGTATCCGGATCGGATTTCTCAGGTTTTACAAAATTCCGGAGTACGAGTCAGTACGTGTGTTTTAGCAGATGGTGAGGAGTATAAAAATCTTGAAACACTGTCACTGATTTTTGATTTTTTAATGAAGTTCAGTGCAAATCGAAAAACTTTACTGGTTGCTTTTGGGGGAGGAGTAATTGGTGACATGGCTGGATTTGCTGCTGCAACTTTTATGCGCGGCATTCCGTTCATTCAAGTTCCCACAACATTGCTGGCAGACGTGGACAGCAGCGTTGGCGGGAAAACCGCTGTTAATCATCCATCAGCTAAAAACACAATTGGATCATTTAAACAACCTGAGTACGTTTGCATAGAACTGTCTTTTTTGAAAACATTGCCCTCCCGTGAATTGAAGGCAGGTTTTATAGAACTGCTCAAGCATGGATTAATTCATGACGTAAATTTGTTTGAATTTATTCAGGGACAGACTCTGGAACCGCTGGACTTTGAATTTTTGGAGGAGGCAATTTTCAGGTCATGTGGAATTAAAGGCCGGGTGGTTGAACAAGATGAAACAGAAACGGGGTTGCGTGCAATACTCAATTTTGGACACACTTTAGGACATTTGATTGAAACGCATGCTGGTTATGGTACATACCTGCATGGAGAAGCGGTTGGTGCAGGTATGTGTTTTGCTGCATTTGTTTCATGGCATTGTAATGAGCTTCCTGAAAAAGACTGGGAGCGCATCAGCAGTTATTTGCGGAAAATTTTGGCTCCGGTTGTTCTCCACAGTCTGGATCAGGATGTCTTTCGTGATTTGATTTTGCATGATAAAAAAGCACAAAAGCAGGCGGTAAATTTTATTATGCTAAAAAAATTGGGTGAAAGTTTTATTCAACAGGAAATGCCGGTGGAAAAGTTGTGGGATAAGTTCAAGAAATTCACAGCACTGCATCCAGAATTTGTGGAATTGAGATGAATAATATTCAGACCATACCGGTTTGTGAAAAAGTTGTGGTTAGTGGGTCAAACCCAAGATTATCCATTGTTCTTTCCCACCTCAGTTCGTAATCCAGATCGAGCAGCAAAAGTTCATCCAGTGGGCCGAGCCACCAGGATTCCTCCTGGATTTCCC
>JYMV01013074.1_pt1 | contig 15271 bp, 15 predicted proteins | sample 338911 | NCBI WGS metagenome assembly JYMV01 (sample SAMN03354496, study PRJNA234377) | hydrothermal vent metagenome | biome: Deep sea; feature: Hydrothermal plumes at the Eastern Lau Spreading Center, Western Pacific Ocean; material: Seawater | place: Tonga | collected 2009 | depth 2000 m m
ATGAACCCAAATCCGTAGCTTATCACAAGATGCAGTCCACCATCACCCGGCAGGAAAAGAAAAGGCAGATCGGGTTGATCTCCGCACGTAACAATTACCTCTTTGTCTGGAAGAATATACTGGACCGGCCCTTGACCTATCAGTTCCTGTTTTATATTCCACTTTTCCTGATCCGTGATCTCTTCCGCATGAAGAGCCGGTTCTGGATTGCCTTTTATATGGCATTAAAGCGACTACCCTCTATTCTCAAGGCGCGAAGGCGGGAAAAACTGGATGTGATTTTCAGCGACCGGGAAATTCTACAGAAAATCAACCGGCCCGCCCACTAGGCGTGGGGCCGACTAGCAACAAGGCTACGCCTTGAGGAAATAAGCAATAACTTTTACAGTGCTCAAACCGTGTTGGCGGCTTAATAAACTATTGCTATTTGCCTCCCTCGCTAGAGGGTGGCGAGCAAAGAGTTGTCTCGGCTGAAAAACTATTGCAATTTGGGTCCAAGCAGGAAAAGTTATCTCGGGAATATCATGGCTAAAATCGGAATTGTCTGCAAAACCTCTTTTTCCCAGGGCATGGGCCATTTGGTCCGCCAAACTCATATCGCTAAAATCCTGAGAAAGCGGGAAGCCGAAATCATCTTTTTTATTCCCGATTACCCGCCCGCCCAATCCTGGCTGGATCAGTATCAATTCCCTCACAAGATCCTTAACGACCCCCTGGCTCTCACAGAAAAAGAAACCGCGCCTCTGGATCTCATTATTTTGGATATTCAAGATACGCCATCAACCTTTATCAAAAAGATCAAGCAAGGCAAAAAACCGGTGGTCAGTTTTGAAGACCTTGGAGAAGGCCGACACCACGTTAACCTGCTGATCGACTGCAATCTGGACGAAAAAAATTCCGTGGATTTACCCCATCATGTTCAAACCCTTTTTGGCACTCCCTATTCCGTCCTCGCAGAAGAGTTTGAGACACTTCATTCTAAAAAACGCGAATTCAACGGGCCTATCGAATCGGTTTTGATCACTTTGGGGGGCACCGATCCGCACTCCCTGACATCTTTGCTTGCCGACAAGCTTTTGCAGATCCAGCCCAATCTTTCCATAACCCTCCTTGCAGGCCCCGGATGCAAAAACATCCCTGCCCTTAAAGACCGCCAAAGTGAAACGGTGAAACTGCTGGAGTCCACATCACAAATGGCACAAACCCTGTTCGATCACCCTGTCGTATTCTGTTCCGGCGGAATCACCCTGCATGAAGCCATGGCCGTGGGCACTCCCGCCTTTGTGATCAATCAGGTCTCCCATCAAGCAGAAAAAGCAGGCCGTGCCGAAAAACAAGGTGCCGCCATGAACCTTGGAATGGCCGAATCGTGGGACGAAAACCGCCTGCCGGAAATTCTTAAATCCAGCCAGCAGGTTCTGGAAAAAATGAGCCAGGCCGGTAAAAACCTGATCGATGGAAAAGGACTGCAAAGGGTAACGGAGGCTATAAAAGCAACCTTGACTCCTTGGCAGGAGTAAAAAGCTATTGTTTATTGGGTCCAGCGTTACGCTGGCCGGCGAGTTTGTTCATTCTTTGGAGAAAAGCCCGGCCCGACGCGGGAACTTTGATTCCTTCATGCCCCATAAGCAGGTTGCGGTTGGAAACCGATTGCTGGTAATACTCGTAATTCGCGTTCCTGTCGGACCAAATGACCGTCCCCTCGAAAGAAAGCCCGGCAAACAAACCCTCAATACGGGAATAGGCAAAAATATCATTTTTACTGAGAGCCAGATTCAAATCTATAGTTTTCCCCACCGGTCCCAGTGCGATCTGCGGCCCCTTCCCCAGATCATATTGCGTCTTGAATAATTGTTTGAGTCCCTTGTTGGTCATCACCAAAAGCACCAGCTCTGCTTTCTGGATGCCGGCCTGAATTCCCCAACTGGCCTGCCGGGATTTAACAAAAGCTGGTGGATTCCATTTTCCAGTCTTCGGTGATCGAACAATCACTACTCCTTTCCCGACGCGGGCCCCGGCGATCATAGCCGCTTTCAGCAGATTGGGAAACACCACAATGGCCTTGGTATGCCCCAGAAGTTTCTGCGGAATCTGCGAAGCATGGATCAACCCGCCAATGGTTTCCTCAGCATCCAAAAGAAGTTCGGTATGTTCAAAAGGATTCGGCCCATTAAACGGTGACGACGCGCAGGCTGAAAATAAGAACACAAAAATACAAATCCAGCTTTTCATGACTTCTCACAGTGAAGAAAAGATATAGGGAAATATAAGCCTCTTGTGTATAAAAGGAAAGAAATGGAAAGAGGGCGCAGGGTTCAGGGTTTTGCTGAAAGATACAACACCTTATAAGCCGCAGTCGCCCGGGAAACCCCCTTCACCATCGCCCGGACAGAAAGGGTCGCGCCGGTAATGGAATTGATGATGCGATAATCCGTGTCCGCATTTTTTCCAGTAAACTGATCCATGAAGGAAGGATAGCGCACCTCCCATCCGCGTGGTTCGCGATAAACCATGATCTCGACATCCCGCACCGACCCATCCACATTAAGAACAACCATGAACGTGATAGGAAAAGATTTGCCGATCTCATGATCGATGATGGCATACCCCATAGGAACCCCACCCCGTTTTCCGACATAAAAAGTCACTCTATTGGGTTCAAATTTTTGCAAACAAAGGTCACCGATGGCCTTTTTCTGTTCATCCGTCAGCCATTTTTTTTCCCGGTCCACTTTGTCCGCTCCCGGAAAAGCAATTTCAAAAGCCTGCTTTTTCGTGAGATAAACCTGAACATCCAGCACCTTTTCTTCTTCCTCCGAAAAAGAGGCTGGAATTGAAAATCCCAGGCTGGCCCCAAAAACAAGAACGCCAACCAAAAGTCTAGTTGGATTGAATGCCATAGCAAAATGAATTTTAGATGATTATTAAACGTGCGGTTAAAAAAAATCCTGGCACCTAGAAAACTTAACTTGGAGGAGCAAGCATATCACAGGTACCAGGACACGGTGTCCCAAAGGACAGTCAACAATCGGTTAGTACATATAGGCAATGCCCAAATTAAATTTATCCGTAGAGGTGTTGTCTTGCAATACAATATGCGTATGATCCATCTTTATAGCAACCGCCGGAATCGGCAAGTAGGTTACTCCAAAGGTATAAACGGCATTTCTGTTAGCAGATTTGTCGGGGTCGGTTCCAGCAGGCATCTCATCCTGGGTCCTCACCCTTTCAAACATGAAATGCGGCACAATATCCTGCGAGGTCTTCCACCCCATCAACTGGGGAAGATGTACACCCGCCTGAATATTATAACCAAAGATATTTGAGGCAATCCCGCCAACACAATCGTCGGTAGCTCCACCCGGTGCACAAAAGGTATTCATGGCTTGCGCATCATCAATTTCGGTGTTAACGATGGAAGCATTCATATCGAACCACTTCCAGCGATATTTGATATCCGCCTCAAGAAGAGTCATGTTTCCGCCTTCATCGATAATGCCCTGGGTGGTATCGCCATTAACCAGGGAGAGCCCGAATTGCAGACCGGGAAAAAGCTTGCTGAATTCAACACGCGCATAGACACTATAGTCATTGGCAAGTCGCTCATTGACCTGTGCTCGCCCAGTCCGGATACCTTTACCTGCTGTGAAGGCAGATCCTGACCCACCGCTACCTCCAGATCCGCCTCCATCTGCCGTCGCGTCCCTGGTTATGGATTGCAGAGAATTCATGGCATAAACCCGGTAGCTAACGCCATCCATGGGAGTTCCGAAAATTCCAACCCCACCACCATTCCAGGTTGTGGGAATCAGGCGATCTTGCAACAAGGGCCGTTCCACGGTCCAGAACAGGTTTGGCTCATGCATTTCATTTAGAAGACCAACAGGAGCCAGCATGACTCCGGCCCGCACATTGAAGCCGGGACTCAATAGAAAATCCAGGTAACCGAGTTCGAACTCCAGTTCCTGCGCCGCATGTTCAAAATCGATTTCAGCATTGAGGTGAATCCAGTCCGTCAACAACGCATGGACCCCGATGACAAAACGATGGTTGTCAATTTCAGTGGTTCCGCCTTCCTGGGTTCCTCTATTAAAATGCATTTCCCCGTAACCGTGGACACTGACCCGGTTGTGGTCGGAAGTTCCGGCCCCAATACCCCGGTTTTTCAAATCATCGACTTCATCGGCAAGTAAGTCTATTTTCCTTTCCAACTCTTCCGTGCTGGCAGAATAACCAGGAGTTGCCACTAAAAAAAGTGCCAAAACCATCAATGCCAAGTAACCTAATTTTTGTTTCATTACCCCCTACTCCTTTCTCTAAATAAAATACAGAATCCCAAAGAACCCCGGATAATCATGCCACAATTTGACTTGATAGAAAACGAATCCATCAGGCCCTCATCTCATTCTCAGACAAACTGTCCAGGCAACGTTTTAATGCTGAAACACCACTGGAATGACTACGCTCTAAAGGAATGTTTCGCATTCGAGCTACCCGGGTTGCCTCCGCAACCATAGGGTGGGCAACCGTTCCAGTAAAAATGACAATTCCATCCATCCCTAACATCCTGTTGGCAAGATTAGGAACTCGTTTACTGAATACCTTGACCCGATATCCCATGTCCACGCACTTCTTCTCATAAAGTCTTTTTAATCGATCCAAACCGCCCACTATCGCTACACTCATGAATTTTATTCCTTTCCGTATCTTTAAGATGCTAGCCTCATTTTTAATAATGATAGTTATTCTCAAATTAAAATCAGGGAAATTTTTTTATTCCCTATAAATATTAGAATTACACATCTTCTGGCAAAAATTCCTCCCTTGTTCTTTAAATCAACCAATTCAGTTATTTGATAATGATTATCATTTTAATAAAATGCGGCTCCCCTGTCAACCCTATTTTAAATAAATTTTCAATCACATAACTTGCTATTCTTACTGGTCTTATGCGGACGGAGCCTCCTAATGAATTGTTATTTTAAAAGCCGTGGCAAGCCCCGGAGAATAAAACCCACTTGTGGGATTAATTTTAGCAGGAGGGTTTTGAAACTTTTTTGAACAGGAAGGAACGGGTTGCGAATTTCTGATTTACAAAATAATCAATTCTTAGAAATTCCCTGAAAATTGTTTTTCAGAATTGGGTCCGTCCATTGAGGCGGGTCATGACTTCCACACCGGAATCGGTAACACAAAGCGTGTGTTCAAATTGTGCCGAGAGGCTACTATCCTCCGTCACAGCGGTCCATTTGTCGGAAAGGATTTTTAAATCTGATTTTCCCTGATTGATCATGGGTTCGATGGTGAACACCATGCCTTTTTTAATTTCCAGGCCTTCTCCATAATTTCCGTAATGAAGAATCTGCGGTTCCTCGTGGAAGTTATTTCCAATCCCATGCCCGCAGAACTCGCGCACCACCGTATAACCATGGCCCTCGGCAAATTGCTGGATGGTTGCCCCAATATCACCCAGCCGGGCACCGGGCTTGACGCATTCGATACCTTTTTGCAGGGCTTCCTTGCAAACCCCCACCAGTTTTTCGGCTTTTTTACGCGGTGAGCCCACGAAAAACGTACGGCTGGTATCCCCATGAAACCCTTTCAAGTAAGTGGTGATATCAAGGTTAACAATGTCCCCGTTACGCAGTTTCCGGCTGGAGGGAATGCCATGGCAAATCTCTTCATTGACTGATGAGCAGATACTCTTGGGGAATCCCCGGTAGTTCAGCGGCGAGGGAACCGCCCCGTGCGACACAATGAAATCGTGACAAATCTGATCCAGCCTTTCGGTAGTCACCCCAGGTTTCACATAGGGTTCGATCATTATCAGGACTTCTGCTGCAAGCCGACAGCTTTCCTTCATAATATTTATTTCTTCATCGGTTTTAAAATGAATCATTGGGTATAACCAAACTCCTTTATGGCTCGCCTCTGGTCTCTCCAGTTGGCTTTCACTTTAACAAACAGTTTTAAAAATATTTTGGTGCCCAGGCGTTTTTCTAATTCCAGACGCGCCAGTCGTCCAATGCTTTTTAGCATGCTTCCCGCCTGACCGATCAAGATTTTTTTCTGGGAACCTTTCTCAGCATAAATCGTGGCATCAATTCGTACCACGCCATTGTCCTGTTCCTGCATGTCTTCCACCACCACCGCTACCGCATGCGGCACCTCAAACCGGGTGAGCTTCAAAATCTTTTCACGAATGATCTCACCAAAAAGGAAGGTTTCCGGACAATCCGTCACCATATCCTTAGGAAAATATTCCGGACCTTCGGGCAGGTAATTTAAGATCAGGTTTTTTAAACTATCCAGGCCATCTTCTTTGAGTGCCGATATGGGAATGATCTCCTCAAATAAAGATTTCCGGTTCATCTCATCCATCAACAAAAGAAGGCTGTTTTTTTCAACCAGGTCTATCTTGTTGATCACCAGAATTTTTTTAGTTTTTATCCCTTTCATGGAATTCAAAACAAATTCATCTTCATCACAAAATCCCGCATCAGCAGACAACATCACCAGAATCAGGTCCACGTCCGAGAAAGTGCTGACACTTGCCCGCACCATCATTTCGTTCAGGGTCTTCTCCGACTGATGGATTCCCGGTGTATCCACAAGGATGATTTGCGCGTTGGGCAGGTGCAAAACTCCTGTGATCTTGTTCCGCGTAGTCTGAGGCCGGTTAGAAATCACCGCCACCTTTTGCATCAATAAACGATTCAAAAGTGTGGACTTGCCCACATTTGGCCTGCCAATAATGCTGGCATAGCCGGATTTGAAAGGATCTGTCATAATTATCTGTCAGTTGTGCCAGGATAAATGTAAATGAAGAGCAATCTACAGTGTAAAATAGAATCTATTGGTGACAACTTGGAACCCCTTTTGTTTTTCAATCATATCATGAACTCTCTGGGATTATATATTCACATTCCATACTGCCTGCACAAATGCGGCTACTGCGATTTCAATTCCCATCCTGAAAACCGGGAGGAATCGGAGGTTTATGTTTCGGCCCTTTTGTCAGAGATCGAGCATTACGCCCCAAAACTGGCTGGCAAAACAGTCCCCACCGTGTTTTTCGGCGGTGGCACCCCTACCCTTTTGCCCCCAGCCAGCCTGGATAAAATTCTCGGTAAAGTGAAGAACCATTACAATCTCAGCAAGGATTGCGAAATCACTATCGAAGCCAACCCGGCCACAGTGAAACAGGAGACTCTGGAACAAATCCGTTCATTCGGATTCAACCGTATCAGCATCGGGGTGCAATCCTTTGATGCTGACGAACTCAAACTTCTGGAACGGGTACATAGTGTGGAAGAAATCCACACCACCGTGGATCGAGCTCGTTTGGCCGGATTCAGCAACCTCTCGCTCGATTTAATGTCTGGCCTGCCCGGTCAGTCGCCGGAAAAATGGAAATCAAATTTACAGCAGGCACTGAAAAAAAAACCCAGCCATATTTCCGCCTATGGTTTGACGATTGAGCCCGCGACCTCGTTCTTCAAGTTGCAGCAGCGGGGCCTCCTTAGTCTGCCTCATGAAGAAACCCAACTGGAAATGTTTCAGGCAACCATTGAAATTTTTTCGTCAGCGGGTTTAGTACAATATGAAATTTCTAACTTTGCCCGACCGGGATTCGAGTGCAGGCATAACCTCAATTATTGGGACAACGGCGAATATCTTGGTCTGGGTGCAGGTGCCTCTTCCTATTTAAATGGAGAGCGTTTCAAGAACACCAACCTGCCTTCCCGCTATATCCGTGAAGTGCAGGCAAAAGGCTCAGCGGTAGAATCCACGGAAAAGTTGGACCTCCTGCACGCCATGGGCGAAACCATTATGCTGGGCCTTAGGCGTCTGAAGGGAATCCCTATTGAAGAATTTGAAAACCGGTTTCAGATTTCCTTTAAAAAAGTTTACGGCAACGTGATCGACCCTCTGCTTGACGAAGGGCTGATCACTCTCAACCAAAACCGCATGGCCCTGTCCCGTAGAGGAATCTTTCTCGCCGACTCGGTCATCTTAAAATTTCTGGCTTGATAAAAATGAACGATTCTGCTTTCAAAAAACTTACAGAAATTGTCGACACCCTCATGGGAGAAAACGGCTGCCCCTGGGACAAGGTCCAGACCCGTGAAAGCCTGAAACCTTATCTGGTCGAAGAAGTCTACGAAACACTCGAAGCCCTGGACGGTAATAATCCGGAGGAAATCAAGGACGAACTGGGAGACCTGCTTTACCAGATCCTGTTTCACGCAAAAATTTCTGAAAACCGGAATGAGTTCAATATCAAAGATGTGGTGGAATCCATCAGCGAAAAAATGGTCCGCCGGCATCCCCATGTTTTCCAGGAAGGAAGTCTGGAAACGCCGGAGCAGGTTGTCACGCAATGGGAAGAAATCAAAAAGCAGGAAAAAAACAATGCTCACCGGGAATCGGTGCTGGATGGGGTTCCTAAAAACCTGCCCGGACTCCTGCGTGCGCAAAAACTGCAAAAGAAAGCCGCCAAGCATGGATTTGACTGGGATGAAATCACCGCCGTTTTCGATAAACTCGATGAAGAAGTGGCGGAGTTTAAAGAAGCCGTACTTTCAGGCAAAGAGGCCGATGTCGCAGGCGAACTGGGAGACATCTTATTCGTACTGGTCAATATCGCCAAATTCAAAAAGATCGACGCCGAAGAAGCCCTGCGAACCACCAACAACAAATTCATTCAACGCTTCCAATATATCGAGCAGGAAGTAGCCAAACGCGGCAAAGAACTTAAAGACACGTCCCTCGAAGAACTGGAACAATACTGGCAAGAAGCCAAGCAGGACAAGTCCTGCGGCTAATGGGTCAACACCCGTCAAGCAGACGGGTGTCATTGCCCCTTTTACTATAATTTCCTCCCTGAAAAAGGCGAACCGCCGCTAGCGTGGCGCTGGACCCTCCCAAGATTGAATGAATATTTCCATGTTATGAATATTTCTATTTTATCCCCAACAGAATATTTATTCCCCACAAAATTAACTTTAGATTTATCTCGACCACCTTTATACCTAACCTTAAAACTCAAATATTTTGGACTTTTAGCCAATTTCCATCAAATAGAAAACACAATCCAACTCCGCAAGGCCTTTAATTACACATAGATAGTTAATTTAATTTTTATGGTGCAATTTAGCGCTAATAATTGGTATAGTTATAGAAAGAAAGCGGTGAACACTCGTCCCTTTTTCATCAGTTTTCTTCTTTAAGGAGGCAATATGAAAAGGTCAAAAAAGATTATTGTCAGTCTTTTAATTCTAGCACTCTGGTTTGTTCCGGCCTCAATGCTGGCTGCCCAGGACTTGGCAAAAGGTGTCAAGTTTCTGGATGACGTTAAAAAAGTAGAGTGGTACAAATCAAGTGGCAAGCACATCATCATCGGATGGAAAGGGCTGCCTGACGATTTTTACCAGTGGAACTACAAGGCTGCCCTCAATGCCAGCAAGTTAAGCCAATATGAAGTCTATGTTTGGGCCGTTCGGTACCACCAGAAAAATTGGTCGCCAGGTGAAGGAGGCCAAATCTGTATCACTACGGCCACAAGGGGCCGTTTTGGAAAAACCAACTGCAAAAAATAACAGTCTTTGGGAACGTGCTGAATTATTCCACCGAATAGACCCGGCCCCGCCATTCGGTGCGGGAAAAAATCAGGATCTGGATCATGGAGTTTATCATGATAGCCGCCATCACGACCGCGCCTATCGGGAACAGGCAGGCATTTTTGCGTCCCAGCCCCAGTTCATCACAGGTTTTTATTGTTGCCGCAGAAACCATGACCACCCCTAACAGGGAGAGCCCCGTCCACAAAATACCGGTCCCGGCCACCACATTCCATCCCAGAACCAGATAAGGCGTCAACAAAAACGTCAGCACCATGAAAACATAATATAGGGCGCGGATGACAGACCGTTTCATGGCCAGGAACATATTCTTTCTCCAGCCAATCCAGATCTCACGCAAACCATGATACATACGAATGGAAAACAGGCGCTTGGCATCGGCAACGAGAAGTTTGAGTCCTGCCTTTTTCAGCCGTTTGGCGATCAACACATCTTCCAGCACATCGGCCTTTCCGCCTTCATGCCCGCCAATGATTTCATAAGCGGACCGTTTGAACATCAGAAACGCGCCGAATCCCATCGCGCTTTTGTGATCGGGATCATTCACATTTTTAAAACGGGTCAAAGAGGCAATGAATCCGAATATAACGGGCTGCACCGCTCTTTCCCAGAACGAACCGAACTCCGCTTTGGGCATCAATGTCAACGCATCCAGATCGCGTTCCCGCATCGTAAAAACAGCGGTGCTGAGGGCATGAGGTTCAAAAACAGGGTCGGCGTCGGTGAACAATAGCATCTCTCCTTTTGCCTTTTGGAAAGCCTGATACAGAGCGAAGGGTTTCCCCAGCCAGCCTTCAGGCAGGTCTGCCCCCTCCAATGCAATCAACAGGGAATTTTTTTCTGCCAGATCCCTAATTAATTCGCCAGTACGATCCGTGGAATGATCATTCACCACAATCACTTCAAAGTTGGGGTAATCCTGTTTTAAAAGGGACAGCAAGCAAGCCTGGATTCCTCGCTCCTCATTTCGCGCCGGAACACAGACCGACACCATCGGCGGGCCATCCAGTTTATGTGAAACCGGTTCAAGGCGAACCAGATAAATCAGGTTCACAGTCAGATAAACGACTACCCCCACAATTAAAATCAGTTGCAGGAATGTCAATATTTGTATCAAGAGAGCTTCCTTTGAGAGAAAAGAAAAACCGGATGAAGGCCTGATAATTTGATATGCTTAAGAAAGATGATCGCATGGAAAAAAACAGGCTTCTTCCTTCACTTACAGAGTAGCATATTGCCATTTCCTGCTTCCGGTTCGTTACTCAGCCCACTAGTAGCTCTCAACAAAACACTATGACTAAAGTTTCCTTATCAGTTTCGATATTTACTCTGTTACTCGTTATGGCAAACCCCGCGATGGCTCTTTGCATCAAACACGAAAAAGCCAATTTAAGAACAGGGCCCGGCACTAAATACGAAAAACTCTGGCAGGTATTCCAATACATGCCTTTTAAACTGTTATCAACCAAAGGTAACTGGAAACAATTGCAGGATTTGGACGGAGACAATTACTGGGTCCATGCGCCCCTCACTACCCAGAAATATAAGTGCGCTGTCATCAAAAATAATCAAACCAATCTCAGAGAAGGACCCGGCACCCAATATCCTAAAGTGAGCTGGGCCCCTGTGGACAAATATTTTTCCATGAAAGTCCTTAAAATCGCGGACAATTGGGTACACATCGAAGACGCATCAGGCGACAAAGCCTGGATATACCGCCCCTTGGTGTGGATTCAATAGCGGCGGGCCGCCGCTAGCAATAGGTCGATATTCTTCAAGCGGACACATGTTGTTGCCCCTTTAACTAGAGTCCGCCTCCTGTTAATTTAAAAAAAACCTTTATTTCATTCCCGATCAATATAATAATTGAGGTACCGTCAAAATTTATTAAATAGGGATTGCTCTTTCTTATTTTTGATTCCAAAGACTGACTAATTGGAGACAGCCATGACCACCGCAACCACACCGCAACCGCTTTCAGCGATAAAAGATTTTCTCGCCGCCCCACAAAAACTGTTGATTGATGGGAAGCGAGTCGACTCTGCCAGTGGAGATACTTTTGAGGTCCTGGACCCTTCCAACAACACTGTCCTGACCCGCGTTCCCAAGGGTGAAAAGGCAGATATCGACCGAGCTGTAAAATCGGCGCGAAACGCTTTCAAAAACGGACCTTGGAGAAAACTGACCGTATCGGAAAGAGGCAAACTGATCTGGAAACTGGCAGACCTGATCGAACAACGGTCCGAAGAATTCGCACAACTGGAAACCCTGGATAATGGAAAACCCCTGACCATCGCCCGTGCCGCGGATGTACCGCTCACCGTGGACAACTTCCGCTATTACGCCGGAATGGCGACGAAGATTCATGGCGAAACGATTGATATCAGTGTTCCTTACGCACCGGGTGCCGAGTTTATCGATTTTACTCTGCGTGAGCCAATGGGCGTAGTAGGCCAGATCATTCCCTGGAACTTTCCCCTGCTCATGGCTACCTGGAAACTAGGCGTGGCCTTGGCCACCGGCAATTGCGTGGTCTTGAAACCGGCAGAACAGACACCGTTATCCGTCTTATACCTCGCAGACCTGTTCGCCGAAGCGGGGTTTCCGGATGGAGTGGTCAACATAGTCACCGGATTCGGCCCGGCTGGGGAGGCGCTTGCCCGCCATGAAGATGTCGATAAAGTCGCCTTCACCGGAAGCACCGAAGTGGGACATGAGATCATCAAATCATCTGCCGGAAACTTAAAGCGGGTTTCGCTGGAACTGGGGGGCAAGTCACCCAGCATCGTGTTCGCCGATGCCGATCTGGATGTCGCCGCCCAGGGAGTAGCGGGTGCCATCTTTTTCAACCAAGGACAATGTTGTTGCGCAGGCTCCCGCCTGCTGGTGCATGAAAGTGTTTATGAGGATCTGATCGGGCGCGTTTCGGAACTGGCTAACAATATCAAAGTCGGACCAGGGATGTGTCCGGACACCGACATGGGCCCTCTGGTTTCACGCGAACAACAGGAGCGGGTATTGACTTATATCCGGTCCGGAGAACAGCAAGGAGCCACAACCCGTACGAGCAGCAAATCTCTGAGTCGGGAAATGGAATCGGGATGTTATGTTGCCCCCACCGTTTTCGAAAATGTTAAGCCGGACATGAAAATCGTTGCGGAAGAAATTTTTGGTCCGGTGGTGGTGGCCGCACCTTTTGAAGATCTCGATTCGGTCATTGCCCGCGGCAATGATACGATTTATGGCCTGGCGGCCAGTGTGTGGACGCAAGACATCAACAAGGCACACAAAGTCGCCAAGGGACTTAAGGCTGGTACTGTGTGGGTGAACTGCCACAATATCTTCGATGCCGCCGCACCTTTCGGAGGCTACAAACAAAGCGGGTTTGGCAGGGAAATGGGCATTCACGCCCTGGAAAACTACACTCAGGTCAAAAACGTCATCATCCAACTGCACTGAGGGTGGGGATGCGGATTTTGAAGCGGGTGCCGACATCCAGTTTGCTCTCGACTTCTATTTTACCTTTATGGGCTTCGGCAATGTGTTTGCAGATGCTAAGCCCCAGTCCGCTACCCCCTTCATCCCGTGACCGGGCTTTATCCACCCGATAAAATCGGTCAAAAATGGACGGCAGATCTTTTTCTGGTATTCCGATGCCAGTATCCTGTATCGACAACAGGGCAAACTCCCCTTCATCCTGCAGTGAAACTTTCAACTCGCCTCCTGGTCGCGTGTATTTAATACCATTGTGTAAAATATTCCAGACCATTTGCCGGAGCCGCACTTCATCACCATTGATTTTCACCGACTCAAGAAATGCAATGATGATGCGGATGTCTTTATCACCGGCCAGCACCTCGGCATGTTTGCACACTTCCTCCACCAGGTCTCTCAGCTCCATCGGCTTGCAGTTCAGATGAATCTGGTTTTCATCGGACCTAGAGAGGACAAACAAGTCTTCCAGCACTTTGGACATATAGTTGATCTCTTCGAGATTGCTGGCAATCACTTCCTGGTACTCTTTTGGATCACGCGGTTTACTCAATACCAGTTCGTTTTGCCCTTTCAAAACTGTCAACGGGGTTCTCAGCTCATGCGAAGCGTCACTACTGAATTGGCGCATCTGGGCAAATGAGTTTTCCAGCCGATCCATCATTTCATTTAAAGTCAGGGCCAACTGGCCCAATTCATCCTGGACTTTCAGCACAGGAATGCGCTGGTTCAACTCCTGCCCCTGCCCGATATCCCGGGCGGTTTGAATGATTCTGGATATAGGCTTCAGGGCACGCCGGGCCATGAACCGCGCGAACAACGCAGCCAGAACAAGCACCGAGGGAACAGCGGTAAACAGAAGTATCCTCAGGTTGCTCAGGGTTTCCTGCACCGCTTCCAATGCAGTCCCCACCTGAACCAGGTTGACCAGTTTCTTTTCCCGCAAAATGGGCATGGTGATAACTCGAATAGGATGCTTGCCATCTACGAGAAATGTTTCGTAGGAATTTAATCCTTTAAGGGCATCGGTATAAGCGGCTTGGGATAGTGGGAACTTGGAAGCATCAATATTTTTGGATCGAGACCCAACATTGCCGGAGCCATCATAGATCCTGTAAAACTTGTTAAGGTTCCCGGTCCCCATGAACTGCTCGAAAAACCGGTCGAGTCCAGGCAACGGCGAACGATTGAATTGCATCACCGCCGAGGTGGCGACAACGGTGGCCGAAACGGTCAAAGAGTTATCGATACTTTCGTAAAGGCGTTTGGATAGGAAATAATTGAGAAAAATGCTGAATAGAATGAGGATAATAGCCAGTAATGTGACGTACCAGGCAGTCAGCCTGGACCGAATGGATTTGAAAGCCATGACTATTCTTTCATTATGTATCCAACGCCCCGGAGGGTGTGCAAAAGCTTTTGGGAGTAATTTTTATCGATTTTCTTTCTCAAATGGTTGACGTAAACATCGATCACGTTGGTAAAGGTATCAAAATTATAATCCCAGACATGTTCGGCAATCATCGTTCTCGTCAGCACTTTCCCCTGGTTTCGCAGGAAATATTCGAGCAGGCTGTATTCTTTTCCGGTGAGTTCAATTTCCTGGTCTTCGCGTTTCACTTTGTGGCTGACCAGATCCAGGGTCAAGTCGGCGATCTCCAGTGTCGTCCGGGCTTCAACTTTTCCTCTTCGGAGCAGGACACGGATTCTGGCCAAAAGTTCCGAAAACGCAAAAGGCTTGGTCAGGTAATCATCGGCTCCTTTATTGAGACCGGTCACCTTGTCTTCCACAGAATCTTTGGCGGTGAGGAGAAGAATGGGGGTTTCAATCTTCCGGTCCCTCAGAATGGATAAAACTTCCAGTCCGTCAATTTTAGGTAGCATGAGGTCCAAAATAATCAGGTCATACTGATTCTGCTCACCAAACAGCAGTCCCTCTTCCCCATCGATAGCGACATCTACAGCGTAGGTTTCCTCTTCAAGGCCTTTTTTAATAAAACCGGAAACTTTTTTCTCATCTTCTACAATCAGAATACGCATTCAGTCATCCCATTTCTTTTGGACTTTATGAAGCTCTATCTCTCCTTTCAACATTTCAATATGTTTTTCACAATCCTTTTGGATCGCGGAATACA
>JYMV01044754.1_pt1 | contig 15259 bp, 12 predicted proteins | sample 338911 | NCBI WGS metagenome assembly JYMV01 (sample SAMN03354496, study PRJNA234377) | hydrothermal vent metagenome | biome: Deep sea; feature: Hydrothermal plumes at the Eastern Lau Spreading Center, Western Pacific Ocean; material: Seawater | place: Tonga | collected 2009 | depth 2000 m m
TCTTTTTGTTTTTCTGCCTGAAAGCTTCCATATCGGTAATGTCCGCATCATTAAATTGGGTAACATGTGGAATGGTAACCCAGCTCCTGTGCACATTGACCGCCGTAGCCTTATTGATCTTGGTAAGCGGTACCGTTTCCACTTTGCCGAACTTGGCGAAATCCACCTTGCGAGCCGGCCCGACTTGCAACCCATCTCCTTCACCTGTAAGCCGCTTCTTGACATAAGCAAAAACATCTTGCTTAATGATCCGGCTCTTGGGTCCGGTGCCTCCTATATTTCTCAGGTCCACCCCGAGATCATGAGCCAAACGCCTTACGCCCGGACTTGCATACACATCGCCCGAAGGCGCAGCCTCTTCAACTTTGGAATCTGGTGACTTACTTGTTATCGCAGCAGTGCTTTGCTGCCTGGACTCTTCTTTTTTAGGTTTCTCATCTTCCGTTGAATCTCCGGATGACGTATCCTTTTTAGCCGCTTTTGCGTCGCCTTCAACTTCGAGGGTTAAGATTACAGATCCTTCCGCAACCAAATCCCCAATCTTAACTTTGATCTCTTTAACTACCCCTCCCATCGTTGTGGGCACTTCCATGGTCGCCTTGTCACCTTCCAGGGTAATGATAGGATCTTCTTCCTGTACTTTGTCGCCGGGCTTTACGAGGATTTCGATGACTTCAACATCATCTGCACCGCCTATATCAGGAACTAGTATGTCTTCTATTCGCGCCACATTTAAGATATTGCTGGATTGGACTTACTTGAATCTACACCCAAATTTTTCATCGCTACTGCTAATTTGTCTTGTGGGTAATCACCACTATCCGCCAAAGCTCTTAGGGCTGTGTAAGCAACCATCTTTGCATCGACCTCAAAATGATGGCGCAACGCTTTGCGCGTGTCACTCTTTCCAAAGCCATCAGTACCCAATACGTAATACGGTGCAGGAACATACGCCCTGATCTGATCCGCAACCAATCTAACGTAATCGGTCGACGCGATCACAGGGCCTTTCACATTCCCCAGACAGGTTTCTACATAATTTCTTTTCGCTTTCCCCTCAGGGTTTAGGGCATTTGAGCGAGCTATATCGCTACAATCCCTGCTGAGTTCTGTAAAACTCGTTACGCTCCACACATCAGATGTTATACCGAAGTCTTTCTCCAAGATCTCGCCTGCCCTTTCCACTTCACGCAAAATGGTTCCTGAGCCCATTAACTGCACATGTGCCTTGTTTTCCTTTTTGGATTTTCTGAGCTGGTACATGCCCTTTATAATTCCCTCCTCTGCACCCTTAGGCATGGCCGGCTGGATATAGTTCTCATTCATTACCGTGATGTAGTAGTACACATCTTCCTGATTCTCGTACATCCTCACCATTCCGTACTGTATGATCACCGCCAACTCATAGGCGTATGCGGGATCGTAGCTTAGGCAATTTGGAATCACGCTCGAAAACAAATGGCTCTGACCATCATCGTGCTGGAGTCCCTCTCCTGCAAGGGTGGTTCTTCCGGCTGTAGCTCCCATCAAAAATCCCCTGACACGCAAATCACCGGCCGCCCATGCCAGATCTCCAACTCTTTGGAAACCGAACATTGAATAGTAAATGAAAAATGGCATCATCGATACTCCGCTATTGGAATATGAGCTTCCAGCCGCCATCCAGGTGGCAAATCCACCGGCCTCTGAGATCCCCTCTTCGATCAGCTGACCCTTTTTGTCTTCCTTATAATACATCAACTGCTCCCTGTCATTGGGCTCATATAGTTGCCCAACAGGCGAATAAATGCCAATCTGCCGGAACAAACCCTCCATCCCGAAGGTCCGGCCTTCATCAGGAATGATCGGTACAATCCGTTCCTTGATGTTCTTATCCTTTAGCAGGATACCCAAAACACGTACAAATGCCATGGTCGTTGAAATTTCCCTATCCCCAAAACCATCAAGCACCACTTGAAAATCTTCCAGCTTGGGAACCGTGAGCTTGTCGCCCTTAACACGCCTGGATGGCAAATAACCACCTAGCTCCTTGCGTTGCCTGTGCAGGTATTTTATTTCAGGACTAGAATCAGCCGGCTTGTAAAATGGCACATCGGCTATCTGGTCTTCGGGAATGTCTATTTGGAACCATCTGCAGAATTGCTTGAGCTGATCGGTATTCATTTTCTTCTGCTGGTGCGTGATGTTCTGTGCCTCACCTGCCGATCCCATACCAAATCCTTTAATTGTCTTCGCCAGGATTACAGTTGGCCCGCCTTGGTGGTTGGTAGCCGCATGATAGGCCGCATAAACCTTGGATGCGTCGTGCCCGCCCCGATTCAGCTTCCAGATCTCATCGTCAGACATGTCCTTCACCAATTCCAATAATTCGGGGTACTTGCCAAAGAAATCCTCTCGGACATGTGCGCCATCCCTTGATTTATAGCGCTGGTAATCACCATCCACGCACTCCTGCATTCGCTTTAACAGCAAGCCTGTTTTGTCTCTTGCAAGAAGGTCGTCCCACCTTCTTCCCCATATCACCTTGATCACGTTCCATCCGGCTCCTCCGAAGATTGATGCAAGCTCTTGTATTATCTTCCCGTTCCCTCGCACAGGGCCATCAAGCCGTTGCAAATTACAATTGATAACGAATATCAGATTATCAAGCTTTTCCCGGACCGCGATGCTAATCGCTCCAAGAGACTCCGGTTCATCCATCTCACCGTCACCCACAAAAGCCCATACTTTTCTGCCCTTGCCCTCCTTCAATCCCCTATTTTCGAGGTATTTGAGAAAGCGTGCCTGATATATCGCCTGTAGCGGGCCCAATCCCATGGACACCGTTGGGAACTGCCAGAAGTCTTTCATTAACCAGGGGTGGGGATATGACGAGATACCTTTCCCCTCCACCTCTTGCCTAAAATTAATCAGCTGATCTTCGGATATTCTTCCCTCCAGAAACGCCCTCGCATAGATTCCGGGTGACGAATGGCCCTGGATATAAACCAAGTCCCCTGGATGGTCCTTTGAGGGGGCGTGGAAAAAGTGATTGAATCCAACCTCATACAAATCTGACGCTGAGGAGTATGTTGCTATATGTCCTCCAAGCTCAGGAGCGATCTTTCCGGCCCTCAACACGATGGCAACAGCGTTCCACCGGACAATGGACCTAAGTTTTTTTGCGATGCCTTTATCATCTGGAATCGGCTCTTCGTCCTCTGGCGCAATGGTATTGGCATATGCTGCCGTCATGCCCGTTGGTGCATTGCTTCCGGCTTGCTGAGCAAACTTGTTGAGTTCTGTCAACAAATACTCCGCACGGTCTTTCCCCTCATGCTTTACAACCGAAGCCAGGGCATCCAACCACTCCTGCGTTTCTACCGGGTCAATATCTGCAATTTCTTCACTCATCTATCAGAGAGGCAAATATAGTAGAGATTTAGACAAATTCTATTGACCAAAATCAATTGGAGCCAACCGGTCAAGTATTAGTCGAAAATTATCGCTATTATTAATGGAATCCACTTATTGCCTTTGCAGCGATGAAGCTCATGCCCGTCAGATGGAACTTTATCAAATCGCCAAAGGCCCGCAAGCCTTATGCGAAGTTGAAACGCATTTACCAATTGGAACTCCGCAATGTACAGGGAGCCAAACTAAGCCGATCAGAAAAAGAGGCACGGGCGACTGCGAGGCGGAATACGTTGCGAGAAACGAAAAAGCGTTTACGGGCCGAAATCATTGAACGTATTGGAATCACCATTGCAATGATAATTTGCGCAATAGTTCTCGTGTATTTTGTAATGCTCAAATAATATCACACTGCAGAACGCCAAGGCACTCCCAGGTTCGTCGCACAAATAGTGTTCCTGATGTACTTGCCCTGTTAAAACGGGTTTGATTATTTACTTTATCTTCGATCTATACTAGTACAATCAAGGCAAAACACATTCTCAAATTATTCTATGGGCAATTATCCCCGGCTGTTTGACATTGTTCACCAGAAAGCCAAAGAGGCTCCGAGTAAAATTGCGTATGCGGATAAGCATAGACTCGATGCAGGCGCTTCCTGGCGGGAACACAACTATTCGGATACCGTTCAGAAGATAAATTCTGTCAGCCTTGGTTTGCTAAATAAAGGTATTGAAAAGGATGATAAAATAGCCCTCATCTCAAACAACAGGTCTGAATGGAATTTTGCCGACTTTGGCATACAGCAAATTGGTGCGGTTGTAGTCCCAATATATCCTACCCTGTCCACTTCCGAATTCAAATTTATTTTCGGTGACGCAGAGATCAAGCTCTGTTTTGTTGAGAACGCTGAACTTTATGGGAAGGTGGCGCCGCTAATTGATCAGTTCCCATCCCTAATGGCAATTTTTACCTTCGATGAGGTTGATGAAGCCCCTAATTGGAACGAGATTTTGAAGACACCGAGTGATGAGGAAGAGAAACGTCTTGCTCAAATAAGGGGTGAGATAGATACCGAGGATCTTGCGACGATCATCTATACTTCCGGAACCACCGGCACCCCCAAAGGGGTCATGCTGTCACACCGAAATATAAGCAGCAATATTGAAGCAATCTCTCAGATACTGCCTATCATTGCAGGAAGCAAGGCATTGAGCTTCCTTCCCCTGTGTCACATATTTGAACGCACCATTTCCTATACCTATTTGGCCAATAATGTCTCTATATACTATGCCAAGAACCTGGAGACTATTGGTGACAATTTAAGAGAGCTTGGGCCTGAATACTTCAGTACCGTGCCTCGTCTTTTGGAAAAGATCTATGAGAAAATTCTGGAGAAGGGAAGGAGTCTCACCGGAATAAAAAGGGCGCTGTTCTACTGGTCCCTGGACCTTGGAAGACGTTTTGAGCTGAATAAAAACCAGGGGCCGATCTACAATTTGCAATTGGCGTTGGCCAGAAAGCTAATCTTCTCAAAATGGCATGAAGCTTTAGGCGGTAACGTAGTGGGAATAATAACAGGGGCCGCTGCATTGCAGCCTAAGCTGGCGAAGATTTTCGGGGCTGCTGGCGTTCCAATTGTCGAGGGATATGGTTTAACAGAAACTTCGCCAGTGCTCACTTCCAACAGATTGGAAATTGTTAAAAGAAGAATCGGGACTGTTGGCCCTCCATTGCCGGGGGTGAAGATTAAAATTGCGGAAGACGGAGAGATTCTTGCCAAGGGGCCGAATATTATGATGGGCTATTATAAGCGACAGGACCTGACAGACGAGGTGATCGACAAAGACGGTTGGTTTCACACTGGAGATATTGGTGAATTCGTGGAGGGGGAATTTTTGAAAATTACGGATCGCAAGAAAGAGCTCTTCAAGACTTCAGGGGGGAAATATGTAGCCCCGCAACAAGTGGAGAACAAGTACAAGGAATCACCCTTCATAGAGCAGGTTCTGGTGATTGGTAACAACAGAAAGTTTGTCAGCGCCCTAATTGTACCTTCTGTCTTATACCTCGAGGAGTATTGTAATCACAAATCCTGGGTGTTCGACAATTTGGAAGAGATGGTCAGGGATGATCGCGTGAAGGAGAAGATCAATAGAGAGATTGAGGCCATCAACCCAGAGATCAACCATGTTGAACAGATTAAAAAGTTTACCCTATTGGCAAGGGAATGGACAGCAGGAGAAGGCGAGCTCACGCCAACCACGAAGCTGAAGCGGAGGGTGATTGAAGAGAAGTTTGCAGGGGAGATTGAGGGGATGTATGCGGTTTAGGGCTTAAGGAGCTAAAAACCTCACTGCTCCAGGAATCACCTGTACCTCCATAGGTGCATATCCAACAAATTCCCCGTCCATATCTATCGGGCATTCTCCCTCAATAGGAGTGATCTTACAGCCTCCGATGGTGTGGTAGGAGGCTTCAGGATGCTCTAACTTCAGGCCCTTTTTTAATTTGCCAAGGTTCCTTATATAATCCCATAAGCTGACATCCCCAATCAAGACCAATCCCAATTTGCCATCATCGGTATTGGCATGAGGCGCTATGCAGAGGCCAGTCCCAAAGAACTTACCCTTTGCCATGATCAAGCTTAGAATGCTTCCCTCCCAATTCATTTCTGCTGATTCCAATCTCACTTTAATATGCTTGTATGTCAAAAACGTTTGAATAATCGCCTTCTGGTAAGTAAGATATCCATTGATAAATGTGCCACTGAGGTCTATGTCCTGTACAATGTACCCGCCCAGTCCCACATCCGTAATATTGATAAAATACCGTTTCAACTCTTCCCCGTCCAAGCCTACACATGTCACCAGTCCCACATCAACTGCCTTTGTCTTTTCACCTTTAATCAATGCAAATAGCTCCTGCAATTCTCCACTTGTACCCAGGCTTTTGACATAATCATTTCCTTTCCCTGATGAAAAGATACCCAACGCTACTTTGCATCTAAGCTCTTCCGGTGCTTTCATGTAACCATTCACTACTTCGTTGACCATTCCATCACCACCAACTGCAATTATATAGTGAGTTCCATTTATTATTGCCTGCTCAGCCAAATCAACAGCATCCAGGCTTGATCTGGTTAGAATTGCAGAAATTTGTATTCCATCACCGGCAACCTCCAATATTTGCTCCTGGGCCTGCAGGCTATTGCTCAATCGTCCGTTAATGATGAATATAACGCTTATCATAAGTGGCGCTTACCTATGCTATTGCAATCAAATATAAGGTTTCTGCAAAGCCAAAATCTCAATCAGGTGAATTGTCACTGCTATCTGGAAACATTTTGCTCGTTTTCCCCGTATATTGTTATAGACACATTTTAAAAACCTATAACGATGAGCGGAGGCGGAACAATATTACACATGATCCAAACTTTGAAGGCCAATAAACGGCGCAAGAGAAAGATATTCGGCTCCTACAAAGCTTACGAAAACTCAAAAGATCAGGACCGCACCCAGCGTAGAATTTACAAATATGCTGAGATCTCAGAAAAACACCTTCGTCTAATACGAAAACGGCTTAATATAGAGCATACGCTCTTGATGGGAAAAAAAGTGGCTGTACTTACTGCTTGCGCCATCTTAGGAGGATTCGGTCTTTTGATCATACTTTACTAAAGTAGTTCGACTTTTTCTTTCCAAACATTCATAGTTTTGCCCGCAAGCATTTAATCCGAGCGTGGACGTTACCTTAATATCACAGCCTGACATTGAAATATTCGGAATTCGAATATTGGAACCGGTTACCTCCATAACCGATATATTGGTCGCGGCAACGTGCATCTATGCCTACTGGCGCCTGCGAAAATCAAATGTAACAGGGAAAACTGCTCTGTTTATGGGGTGGTATTTCCTGACCATGGGATTTGCCACCTTTTTCGGGGGCATGATTGGACATGCATTTCTGTATGCCGTTAATGAACATTGGAAATTGCTCGGTTGGTTTGTTTCCATGATCTCTATTGCCCTCATAGAGCGTGCAGCGATTCAGCACGCCACCAGATTGGTCAATCCCACATTGGGTAAAACATTCTTGATTCTCAATGTTGTGGAGCTGCTCACTTTCATGTTTATTACGGCGATAACCTTGCACTTTCGTTTTGTTCAAATTCACGTAGTTTATGGGCTGTTGGTAGTGGTATTCTCCTTTCAGCTTTTCGTATATTTAAAAACCAAAGACATAGGCAGTAAGATTTTTCTTCAGGCAATAGCTGTGATGTTTGTTGCGGGCTTTATCTTCAATAAACCCGTTGTTCTCCACCAATGGTTTAACCACCGTGATTTTGCCCATATCCTTATGGCGGTTGGCACCATAATTTTTTTGAAGGGTACGCTTAGGCTTGGAGAACTGCCCTCCAAAGAGTAATGCGGTTCGCAGCTTAACTACAAAGTTCACCAAGGGCGTGCATAGGGCACGAAAGATGTTATTTCAGAGTATTTTATGGCAGCTTCTTTCGCGTTCATTGCACACTTGACGTAACGGCTTTCCAAAAAAAAACCCGAGAATCAAACTGACCCCCGGGCTTTCTCACGATTGTTTAATTAATCTCTTAGCCGCACTTTGAGTGGCCGCATGCCTTACAGTGCAAACATCCCTCTTCGTAGATCAACCCTTCAGGGTCCTTACACTCCGGACATTCCCTATGCACCGCAACAGTACCATCTGGAATAAACTTGCGAAGTGCTCTTTCAACTCCATTCTTCCAGGTATTGATAGAATCATCATCAAGGTGCAGGTTAGATACGAGGTTCACCACAAATGGCAGCGGCATCCCATGTCTCAAAACTCCTGAAATGAGCTTGGCATAATTCCAATATGTCTTGTCAAAGAATCTTGATAAACCCTCTATCGTAGTCTTATAACCCTGTTTATCCTCAAAGCTAAAGTCATAACGCTTGGCTCCATCTTCACTTTTGTTCTTTAGAATCAAACCACGAGTAATTGACTTTGGAATCAAGAATGTGTCATCCTCTTCTTTACCCGTAAAGATTTCATAAGGACGGCCATCCAATAGCCCAATGAAAGCGATCCACCTTTCGTGGTTATTTTGAAACCTGAGGATTTCAGTCTCAAGACTCTTTGGGCGTTTTGGCGCTTGCGTCTCTTTGAAATCGCCTTCCTTGTCTCCTGAGCTATCATCATTAGCAAGAAGCACCCCAGAGCGCGAGCCATCTCTATAAACCGTGATTCCCTTACAACCACTTTTCCAAGCCGTTTTGTAAATCTCAGCGACCAAATCTTCTGTAGCGTCACTTGGAATATTAACTGTAACACTAATGGAGTGATCAACCCATTTCTGAATCTTTCCCTGCATCTTTACCTTCTGTACCCAATCGATATCGTTTGATGTTGACAGGTGATATGGTGATGATGCAATTATTTTGTTCAAATCATCATCTGGCATGCCTTTTACGTCATCCACATTGTGCCCATTGACCTCCAACCACGTGATAAACTTGTGGTGGAACACGTTATACTCTTCCCATGAATCCCCTACCTCATCAATAAAAGCCACGTTGACGTCTTTGTCGTTAGGATTGACTTTTCTTCTTCTTTTATAAGCAACAAGGAAAATGGGCTCAATACCCGAAGTTGTTTGCGCCATCAAGCTAGTAGTTCCCGTCGGGGCGATTGTTAGAAGCGCAATATTTCTCCTTCCGTGTTTGATCATTTCGGCGTATAGTTTTGGGTCGGACTTTTTGATGCGTCCCACAAAAGGGTTGTTCTCTTCCTTCTTAGCATCATATACGGGGAATGCCCCTCTATCTTTGGCCAACCTGACCGAGCCTCGGTAGCATTCTACTGCCAGTGCCTCATGCACCTTAGTTGAAAACTCAATACCCTTGTCGGAACCATACTGAAGGCCAAGCGCGGCCAGCATGTCGCCTTCTGCAGTAATGCCAATTCCCGTTCGGCGTCCCTGAATACACTTCTCTCTAATATTGGACCACAGCTCCTTTTCTGTTTTCTTGATCTCAACACATTCTGGATCAGATATAATCTTATCCAAAATGGTGTCAATCTTCTCCAATTCCAAATCGATGATATCATCCATAATACGCTGTGCGTAACCCACATGCTTGCTAAATAACTCACTATCGAAATAAGCATTGTCAGTAAATGGATTCTCTACATAAGAATATAGGTTAATTGCCAACAGCCTGCAGCTGTCATAAGGACATAGCGGAATTTCACCACATGGGTTGGTGGATACCGTTTTGAATCCTATATCTGCATAGCAATCCGCAACTGATTCATTAATGATGGTGTCCCAGAAAAGAACACCTGGCTCTGCCGATTTCCAGGCATTGTGAACGATCTTGTTCCACAGGGTAGTAGTGTCAATTTCCTGCACAAAAGACGGACTATCAGAATCAACCGGGAAGCGTTGCAGGTATTTCTTCTCCTTGATAACAGAATTCATAAAGTCGTCATCAATTCTTACAGAGACATTAGCACCCGTAACTTTGCCCTGCTCCATTTTAGCATCAATAAAATTCTCAGCGTCAGGGTGTCGGGAAGATATACTCAACATCAATGCGCCACGCCTCCCATCCTGTGCAACTTCCCGCGTTGAATTGGAGTATCGCTCCATGAAGGGTACAATACCAGTAGATGACAATGCTGAATTTTGCACGGCAGATCCTCCAGGACGAATATGTGACAAATCATGGCCTACCCCGCCTCTGCGCTTCATTAGCTGCACCTGCTCCTCATCTATCTTCATAATTCCTCCGTAGGAGTCAGCACCTTCATCTTTGCCAATCACAAAGCAATTGGACAATGAAGATATTTGAAAGTCATTGCCAATTCCAGACATTGGACCGCCCTGTGGAATGATGTATTTGAAGTCTTTTAGCAGATTAAAAATCTCCTCTTCTGTTAATGGATTTGGATAGCGTTTATCGACCCTGGCAATTTCGGCAGCCAACCTGCGGTGCATGTCGTTGGGAGTTAGCTCGTAAACATTCCCATTTGAATCTTTTAAGGCGTACTTATTGATCCAGACATCCGCCGCTAACTCATCACCCTTGAAGTATTTCTTTGCTTCAACTCTTACGCTCTCTATTGGAAATGAAACAGGTCCGTCAGTGTTCTTTGTATGCGTATCCGCTGTAGTACTAGGTGTCGTTTTTTCTTTGTCTTTTTTGCTAAATGTTTGCTCTTGCTTGCCGGCCTCAATGTCTTCGGATTCGGCGGCTACTTTTATGATAACTTCGTTCTGCATACTGTAATTGGTGTGGATTTTAAAAAAAGGTGGCTTTTCTGCCCTACAAATTTAGGTATAGAAAACAGTACAAACCACACGAATCTTTCAACAATTTAGATGATTTTCTAACATGACAAATGAGAATTTATTTGTTTACGCCTATCTGGGGTGCATCACAAGAAAACCAGCCCTCTAAAAATCTATTTATCAACAATCCCAAATTTTCATCGTGGATTTTTTTGGCTCAGTTTTAGGAAAAAGATGGTTTTTCGACACGAAGTTTTTGCTTAGTCAGCAATAATCTCCACCCCTTCGTTATTTGATGTGCAGCTGCGCCTGAATACAAGTGATAGGCAAACAAATCCTTTTTGCAGTCACAAATTGAACAATTTGCATGCTCATTCAAGCCTGTATTTATAGGTGCTGCGGCTATTATTTTCTATATTTGCCCTGCTCAGAAAAAGGCAGATATGGACACGGCTAAAATATCGTTGGAAGAGAAGGCTGCAACCCGAAGCAAGTCTGCAAAACCGTTGTTGTATGTAGGAATGATGAGCATGGTTATGCTCTTCGCAGCATTTACTTCGGCCTTAGTTGTTCGCAGAGCTGAACCCAATTGGATTGTTTTTGATCTCCCTTTTGAGTTATACATCAGCTGTGGAATAATCGCGCTGAGTAGCCTTTCCCTAATATATGCTTCGCGCTCTGCTAAGAGGGACAACTATCAAGGGGTTAAAACTGGTGTGGGGATCACCCTGCTTTTAGGGATTGCCTTTGTTGTTTCACAATTTTCGGCATATTCTGCACTTGTTGACGGTGGTATGTTCTTCGCTGGACCAACCAGTAACGCATCATGGGCATACCTCTATGTGTTGATAGGAGTTCATTTGGGACACTTGTTAGGCGGCATTGTGGTAATGATAGTAACATTGATTAATGCCCTGAGAGAACGGTACAATTCCAAGGAAAGCCTGGGTTTAGAATTGACGAGTATTTATTGGCATTTTTTGGATGTATTGTGGATATATCTATTTTTGTTTTTGTTGTTAATGATATAACTTATTAGAAGATGACTGGAGAAGCGAGCAAACAAATTTCAACTGCGGAATTATGGGGGGGTGGCAGGTCACCATTTAGCATTAGCTATGGCAAGATGTACATGTGGTTTTTCCTGATATCGGATGCCCTGACCTTCAGTGGACTACTGGTTTCTCTGGGTGTTATGCGCCACAAATACTCCGATGTATGGCCTGACAGCAGTCATGTTTTTCACGCATTTCCATTTACAGGGCCGGACACAAATTTACCTTTACTCTATGTTGCTTTAATGACCTTTATCCTCATAGTAAGTTCGGTAACAATGGTTCTGGCTGTTGAAGCCGGCCATCGTATGGATAAAAAAGGAGTTACAAAATGGTTGGCACTTACAATTGTTGGCGGCTTGTTTTTCCTCTTGTCTCAGGTTTGGGAATGGTCTCATTTTATACACGGAACGGAGCATGGAGTTTGGGAATGGATGGATGGAACAAGAGCTAATCTTGTAGACGGGGCTGGTAATTTGGTCGCTAAATGGGGCGATGGAATTACCTTAACCTTTCTTGATGGCAGAGAGTCTCTTACAGGTGCCGCCGCCGCCGCTATGCTGGAGTCAGCCACCCAGGTTTATGGAGCTAACCTTCATGTCAATGAATATGGGCATCAACTCTATGCGGACTTCTTTTTCTTTGTGACAGGGTTCCACGGCTTTCACGTATTTAGCGGTGTGGTGATCAATTTTATCATCTTGATAGGTGTTATGAAGGGCATTTATCATAAACGCGGACATTATGAGATGGTAGAGAAAACAGGCCTGTACTGGCACTTTGTGGATCTTGTATGGGTATTCGTGTTCACCATCTACTATCTACTATAAACATTAGCGCAAATCACAACAAATGGAGAGGGATGATATTATAGAATATTCGCTGGATGCACATCACAGTGAAGAAGAAGGAGTAAAAATCAGGAAGAAAATTTACTTCGTTACAATACTACTTACTGCTATTACGGCAGTAGAGGTTGGCTTAGGAGTGTGGTGGCACAGTCTAGGCCTGCCTCACACTATGGTACAGTATGCATTCATTATTATGACCTTAGTAAAAGCTGGGTATATAGTGGCAGTATTCATGCACCTGGGTGACGAACGCAGGCCATTCTTAATTACAGTGGTTGTGCCCTATGGCTTATTCATAGCCTACCTGGTTTTTATATGTTTGAACGAGGCCACCACGTGGATGGAATCAAGAATTCTGTACAACTGGTTGTTCTAGTACTACAAACATGAAAGTTAAGACACCTCTGGTAAAGACCATTATTCTTATTGCCCTTCTCTGTGGCCCAGCCTTAATCTATATTGGCATAACCCACGGGCGACACAATATTATGGTATTGCCTATTTTCGGCCCCAGGGAAACTGCAACAACTATGATAGATGGGAAAGAGAAGATCGATACGGTGTACCATACCGTTTCGCCGTTTTCCTATACCGCACATAATGGCAAAACGATTACTGAGCAAGATGTTGAGGATAAGATAGTGGTTGTTGAATACTTCTTTGCAAAGTGCGAAGGAATTTGTCCAAAGATGAGGACACAGCTAAGAAAAGTTTATGCGCAGACAGAGAGTATTGATGATGTCGTTATTCTGTCCCATACCGTGGACCCTGAAAATGACAATCTCGATGTTCTCAAACAATACGCGGCTGACGCAGGTGCCACTGACGACGGCAGATGGCTCTTTTTAACGGGAGACAAGTCAGAATTATATGACCATGCAAGGAAGGCATACTTTATTGGTGTACAGGAAGGCAATCAATCAGCGGGGGAAGAAGCGTTCCTGCACAGCGATCAGCTGGTCTTGATTGACAAAGAGCAGAGAATTAGGGGCTATTATACAGGCACAGACCCCGTGGAGATAAAGCGCCTCATTGATGAAATTAAGGTGCTAAAAGCCTCAGAGTATATACCAAGGATATCCGACCCATCATGATACAAGCATCTCAATTAAGATTCATTATTGCTGTACTAGCTGGATTGGCAATGCTCTTTTTTAGCCTGGATGCAGAGGCGCAGTGCGCTATGTGTAAGGCTTCTATAGAATCGAGTGTAAAAGAGGGAGAAGCGTCAGTGGGTGCTGGAATTAATAACGGAATACTTTATATAATGGGAATTCCTTACATGCTAATTGCAGTAGCAGGGTTCTTTATCTACAAGCACAATAAGAAGTTAATGCGGGTTGGCCAATAGGCTATTCCTTTTCTTTGGCCAGGCGAGTAGTGCGCTGATTGGAATATTCACTCAAGAAGGAAAAGACATTTAGTGCCCAGGCGATTTCCCACCATCCAACTCCCCATCTTTGAGCGGAGTAGTTTGGACGACAAAGTCTTCATCGTATCCAGGCTTAGAATAGTCATAAGCCCATCGATAAACTTCAGGACGTTCCCCAGGCCAATTGCCATGCATATGCGCTACCGGAGTGGTCCATTCCAGGGTGTTGGACTTCCACGGATTTTGAGGGGCCTTTTCACCTTTGAATATACTATAGAAGAAGTTAACCAGAAAGAAGATTTGAGAAAGCGTTCCTCCAATGGCAAAGAATGTTATCAATATGTTCAGATCAACAAAGTCATCAAACATTGGAAAGGCCGTGTTGGAATAATACCTTCTTGGTACACCAGCCAACCCTATAAAGTGCTGGGGGAAGAAGACGCCATATGCACAGATAAAGGTTGTCCAGAAATGCACATACCCCCACGTTTTGTTCATCATTCTTCCATACAATTTAGGGAACCAGTGATAAACACCTCCAAACATCGCCAATACCGCTGACAAGCCCATTACAATATGAAAGTGTGCCACGACAAAGTAAGTGTCGTGGATATTGATATCCAGTGCATTGTCTGCCAGGATAATACCAGTTAAACCTCCGGTAATAAATGTTGAAACCATCGCTATACAGAACAACATGGCCGGGGTCAATATCAAATTACCTTTCCAAAGCGTAAAGAGGTAATTAAACACCTTAACTGCAGAAGGAATAGCGATCAATAGCGTGGTAAATGTAAACACAGCTCCAACAAATGGATTCATGCCCGTGATGAACATATGGTGCCCCCAAACAATGAACGACAATCCCGCAATTGCGAGTAGAGAAATAACCATGGCCCTGTATCCAAAAATTGGCTTTCTGGAATTAACGGAGATAATCTCGGATGCCAGGCCAAGAGCAGGCAGGATAATGATATAAACCTCTGGATGGCCAAGGAACCAGAATAAGTGTTCATACAAAATCGGGCTACCCCCCGTAGCTGAGATAGCTTCACCCCCAATAAATATATCTGAAAGATAGAATGCGGTCCCAAATGTTCGGTCGAAAACCAATAAGAGCACAGCTGCAAATAGTACTGGGAATGATAATACACCTAAAACTGCCGTAAGGAACAACGCCCAAACCGTCAGCGGTAGCCTCATCATCGTCATCCCCTTTGTACGCAGGTTGATCACCGTTACAATATAATTGAGGCCGCCCAGCAGTGCACCTACAATGAAAAATGCC
>JYMV01044286.1_pt1 | contig 15256 bp, 11 predicted proteins | sample 338911 | NCBI WGS metagenome assembly JYMV01 (sample SAMN03354496, study PRJNA234377) | hydrothermal vent metagenome | biome: Deep sea; feature: Hydrothermal plumes at the Eastern Lau Spreading Center, Western Pacific Ocean; material: Seawater | place: Tonga | collected 2009 | depth 2000 m m
TCTGCAAAGAAGGGATCAGTACACTGCAACTGCCACCAGTCCATGTACAAACAGCTTTAAGATTTGGCCATATATCCGCAAAAGTTAAATTTCCTTTCTCAGATAAGATATCTTCAAGTTCACTTGCTCTCTTTGTATTTTTTTTGAAACTTTGTACTATGCTCTTCTTTTGATCAGCACCTAATTTTTCTAGATTTGCAAATGTACCTGTCTTAATATTGCGGATTAAGCTATCAGCCTGCTTCCCAATGATGTTGCCTAACTTCAGAATGGTGGAAGGGTTCGCCGTGGCCATGAGCGTAAGATTGCCCTCCATGAGAGAAAAGGCCGTTATCAAGTAATATTTCAGCTCATAATCTTCGATTTCAAAAATTTCTGTGGGCACTACAAACCTTGAACGCACCAACCCAGGCATGCTCTTATAAATAAGTCCTGACATGGAACCGTACGGTGTACCTGTGTCTAAGTATCCTTCCACAGCAGGACTTCTGACGCCTAGCACTTTGCCGTTGTAGACACCTGATATAGAAGCATACACTACATAAGCAAAGACCTGCTGGCTTTTGCGATATTGTGAAATTGAACTTTTGGAGATGGAGATAAATTTCGGCTTACCTGTTGTCCCGCTTGTTTGGGCATACATTATAGGTTGTTCAGCGGTTAGATATGGCTTCTTTTCTTCTTCTTGTTTTTCAATATATTCCCGTAAATCTTCATATGATTGAATAGGTATAGCGCTACAAAATTCTTCATATGATCTAATTTCTTCAAAGCCATGCTCTTTACCAAAAACGGTGTCTTTGTTCTTACTGAGAATTTGTTTCAGCAATTCATTTTGAGCCTGTTGGGGATTGCGAGTTTTCTTAATAAGAGAACTCCATGAAACATGTTTTATTAAGAACATCCTTAGTTGGATAAGGCTATTCAGTGCAATATTAATAAGTGAAAATATCATACCTGATCCTGATCTATACCTTTGATAAAAGGAGTTCGCATTTGGGTTACAAAATCCAGTGGGTATTGTCTGTTCTTCAATCCTAATTTCTCAATTTCCCTGTCTGTAGGGAAAAACCACGTACCAAAGAGTAAATCCCAGATAATCAAATTGTTACCATAGTTCCTGTTTGCTTCCTCGATTATAAAAGAGTGGTGCCAGCGGTGCAGTTCCGGGCCACTGATAATGTAGTTGAGGAAACCAAGTCTTAGATCGATATTACAATGTTGGAAGAAGCCATTGATGGCATAGAATACGAAGTAAACGGCTAATACTTCTTCCGAAACACCGAGAATGATAAAGGGGAGAGCGTCGAATAAAAATTGGAGCGCTTTGTCAATGGGATGAAAACGCCCTACGTTCACCCAATAGAGTTTATGTGGCGAGTGGTGCACAGCATGTAAGCGCCACAATGGATACCATTTGTGGCTGGCTCTATGAAGCCAATATCTTAAGAAATCGGCAAATAGCACCATAAGAATAGCTTGGATAAGCGGTGGGAAATAATGTGGCCAGTATTCATCTGATGTTACGCCTTTAGCTTTCAAGTATTTCAAGAGCGTGATGGCAACAAAGAAAGAGAGAAGCCTAGGTAGTATAACCTGCACTGCTACCATGAAAGTAGCGTCATCCCTTACGTCTGAGGTATTAGGCAGCCATTCCTTTCTGTATGGAAACTTATGTTCAAAAAACGTGATAATTACAATACCGAGAACGATAGGAATATAGGTGCTGACTTGCAACGGGTAGTCTAAATCCAATAAAAAACCATTCAGGATCAAACCCGAGACAACTACTGTGGGATAAGCTGTCCAAGAAATTATCTGTGCTGTCTTGCTCTTCGATGCGTCCATCGCTGTTTTTTTATTGCTTTAATTTGTCATATTTGTAATGAAAACTGCCTAGAAACAATAGAAAGGACGCAAGCACCAAATGGAAAAACGTTGGAATTCTTGCACTGAACCAACCGTGATTAGTGACAAACGTTAACCCAATTACTAAACGAAATAACATCATGGAGAAATACACAAATCCCAAACCCAGATAGATTCTTCCTGCTTTATAATTGGGATTTACGTTACCACGTGTAAATTTGATAACCACATTTATGCATACTAGAATGATGATAAACTGAAATGTTACCAGTAACCAGTATGGTAGCGCACGGCTGTGCCATGCTTCAAATGGAGGAAGAAAATCGACGGGATAGAATGCCTGAATGAGCTGCGCCGCTACACGAAAGCAGAAAAGTAGAAGTAGAACCAAGAGCCACATAAAGTACTTCTTTGTAATAGATGATGGCATCTAATGCCTACTCAGCAACTAGCTTATCTAACCTAAATTGGGTTGACTCTTTTATTACAATCAATATTGGGGCTTCTCTGACTGTTATTTGCCAATGAAATGAAATCGATCACCAAGTTCTGTTTTCCAGTGAATACTCATGGTTTCCAGACGGCCCACCGCCAATTGCCCAGGTTCCACGGAAGAGCGACTGGCGTTTCAACGGCATGGCTTCGATCTTCTCATGACCGAGGTTGAGTCGGTGCCATTGAGCCCATATGGAATTGTAACAGTTAAAGACTGCGCACCGAGGATTGTCAGGATTGGTCCAGTCGTTTGCCGCGTGGATCAGGCTTTCAGTGAAGATGACTACCGAGCCTGCTGGACAGCTATATTCGGACATAGCGTCTCGTATGCTATCTTCCCAGGATGAATCGCTAATATTTGGTCGAAATGGATCTGGCCCACCATAGCTAAAAAAAGACTTGTGTGAACCGCTGAGAAAGGTGGTGCCGCCTTGTCCGGATTTTACCTCTTCAAGTTCCCACACTACCCGAGTCAAGCCGGAAAATATTTTATTCCCTGCTACTTGGTACCGCATGGGATTGGCTTGTTGTGGTGGACGTACAACATGCGGCATACCCATATCACCTCGTTGTGATTTTCTCCACCCAAATGGCCGGACAGTGGTGAAAGAACCCTCACATCGGAAACTATAGCAGTCATCCCGCATAAAAGGTTCCTCGGAAAGAATCTCGGATAGAATTCCCACGATTGCCGGATGATCCAGTAGCCTTTGGAGTGCCCCATCATAACTCTGCTTGGCACCGGCATAAACTTCAGCTTTCATCTCTTCGGTTTCCATTGCCGATAACACAGAAGGAATCAGAATCCATCCGTGAAGGTCAAAAAAAAACTTTTGTTCATCAGTCATAGGAACTGACTCACCAACAGGTTGACTGTTGGAACTCTCGATCGATGTAGTTGGTTCTGGTGTCGTCATTTTCCCTCCCAAGTTGGTTTTCTAAGGCAAACTACGTAAGACACAAGTTTATCTTGTCAGTACTGGCAAAAACAGTTCCAAATTATAGATTTGATTTCAAACTAATTTTACCATAACTTTGTTTCGAAATCATTAGCTTGATAACGAGACCAAGTTTGGAAAATTTGATGTAAGATTATCAAAGATCAGTCTAATTGCCGTTGAAAAAGTATACCCACCATCCGTCAACCATAGCATGCAGAATAGCAGGTGCCAGAATGCTGCCAGTCCGAATGTAAGCGAGTCCATAAAACCAACCAGCAATCGTGGCCAAAATTACATACGCCCACGGGATTGACCAATCCTTATCAAATAAATGAATAAATGCAAAAGGGGGATTTGAGTTGTTGATATGTGCTAGGCCAAATATAACTGAAGAGATCAAGAGTGCGGGCAGCTCAGATCTGTTTTCTTTCATTTGACCCGCCAGCAGATTGTGAATCAGTCCTCGAAATACAATTTCTTCAGGTAATCCGGTAAAGAGGAAGATTCCCAGCAAAATAATTGGAAATTTCCAGAACGGTTGCCATTCAGTTGTTTGGCGGATAAACGAGGAAGAAAACCCAATTGGAATAACGAAAAAAGCAACAAACAATCCAAGATAGAGACAAGCATATCTCCAATCACTTGCATTGGGCAGCAAACGGTAACCGATACTGTCCAATCCACGTATGACAACGAAACTAAAGATGATGCCATTAAGTGCTATCAGCAAAAAAAATGATATTCCTTTTTGCGGTGGTATATCAATCTTGGGAACTAAACCCAATTCAATAAAGAACCAAACAACAAGTATTGCTATCAGGTTGCGCCAGTTTATGTATTGTGGTGAGTGGCGGTCCCACCATAACAAAAGTGCTGGGAGAAACAAATAGATCAAAGGAATTATGGCATGCCAAATGGTAAGTTGATCTACCAAAGCAATGTATCCGATGGTCAGAATGTAAAGTGCAGCTAATGGAACAAGCGCATATAAAAGGTTTTGGCTGAACCACTGCCGCATATAGTTTATAACCACAACATCTGCCATGCCCATCAGAGAAAACATCAATATACCAAACAACAACAGGGATATAATCGTTTGTGAATTTATGGCATCTATTTCTGAAAGTAGGGAAGCAGAGAAAACAATCAATACCAACAGGGCAAATAGAAGATTAAACTGCGTTATTTTACTAAACAAAAATCTCCTCCGAACATATTATTTAGATATAATGATAATAACCTGCTCAATTACTAAGGAACAAGGATAATGATTTCTTTTGGAATCATCCATTTGCTCTACACAGATTCTTTTACGATGGCTTCAGCACACCACCAACGGAAGAGCAACATAGCAGAAATTGACACCTACACCAAGTCAGAGGGGGTAGATGTTGCGTGGGGAGCTGACTTAATCCGTTGTCTTATAAATGATGATCGAAATCGGGTGGTACTTGCCAGTCAATGTAAGCTGGAGGGATTTCAAGATGATACGCGTAGCGAGTATAAAGAACGTTCGGTTGTTCGAACGGAACAAGGAGGTCGCATAATCTTAACCGCGCCTAGGTTTCCTGAAGCTTACTTGGCTTTTCTCATTTATGATGGAAGTAGTGCAGAAAGGATTGGCCTGTATATTAACAATCAGCTCAAAGCTGTAGCTGTTGCCAATACCAACAACAATCGCAATCATATTTATACACTCGAAGATCCATATTGGTTTGAAGGTGGCGAGCAAATTGTTTTGCAGACCGGAAATGGTAATGGAACGCATCGAATCGCTAAGATTCTTTTTTTGCATCAAAAACCTCTAATCTGTGAGCGGGAATATACCATTACCAATGTGCATACAGAACCGATATCTGTGGCAGATGGCAGTAACAGTGTCCGTATAACTTGGATGACCTCTTGGCCTACCACCACAAGCATTGAATATGGAGAAACTACAGATTACGGGTCAATTGCCGAAACGTCACTACCTGCTTTACAAAATAACCACCGGGTCATTGTGACTGGCTTGACCTATGAACAGACATATCACTATCGGATCATGGCTAAGCGACCAGATGGGAAATCAATCACAACTCCTGACTTGATATTTCAAGCTAGACCTTCAGCCGTTAAAACTGGAGACATCAAGAAGAACAACCTACCTCTACAACTCACACATTCGATGTCACTTCAAAATTGGCCAGTAACATCAGGAATTCCATTTCCTAAAGGAGAAATTGCGTCAGTAAAACAGATCCGCGTTCTAAACGCCTTTGGCCAGGAAATTCCAAGTCAAATCAAAACTCTAAGTCAGTGGATTGATGGTAGCATTAAATGGATACTTTTGGATTTTCAAGCTGATGTTTTGGCCAACGAAACCATCCAGTACACACTGGAATATGGCACTGAGGTTCAGCCGAAGATCTTTGCCTCACAATTGAAAGTGGTTGACCGTGGGAATGAGATAGAGGTGGACACTGGTGAATTACAGTTTACTATCTACCGAAACCAGTCTTTTACTTCCCTTTTCCAGATCGAACTGACGGATACCGATGGCACCATTTACAATGCCTTGAGTCCTCCACATCAGGTGGAGATCCAGGAAATCGGTCTGTTGCGAGCTGAAATCCGTATAAATGGAGTTCACCGAGGAAAAGATGGACAAGAGTTATTCACCTACACTGTTGAAATTCATGTTTATGCCAATAAGCCCTATGCTCGAGTGTTCTATACTTTCGGCAATAACCATTATAAGAATGAATTCACGTCAATACATTCTCTTAACCTTAAGTTCCCTTTATCTGAAATGAAGCAGGAAGGAGTATATACCTTTGGGAACGAAATCAAAGATCAGGTTCTTTCCGGTAAATTAACTGCCGATGGCCAAACCGAATTGCACCAGGTATTCGACAATGTTTTCACACTAGGAGACGTAACCGGAAAGCGCGCTTCAGGCTGGTTGGATATTAGTGATGGGAAGCGAGGCGTTAGCGTGGCAGTTCGCCACTTCTGGCAGCAGTACCCAAAGAGTTTAGCGGTTGATAACCGTCAGATAACAGTAGGTATATGCCCACCCATAAAAGCAGACACGTATACCGGTTTTGATCCCCAAACACAGGATAAACTCTACTACTATCTTCAGAATGGAGAATACGCATTCAAGTTGGGAGTCACTAAACGCCATGAGCTGTTCCTACTACATCATCAAGGAGATCTTGAATCTGCTGATATTACCGCGCAAGTAACCGCTTTTCAGGAACCTCCTTTGGTCGTTGCTCCTTCAAGTTGGTATTGTCGTAGTGGGGCTTTCGGAGACTTAACACCAACTGAGACTTCCGCCTATCCAAAATATGATCAGATGATGAAGGAGAGTCTGGCGCGGTATCTTCAAGACCGTGAGGATAGCAAAGAATACGGGATGTTGAACTTCGGCGATTGGTATGGTGAGAGAGGATACAACTGGGGCAACATAGAATATGACACACAGCACGCGCTATTGGTGCAATATATTCGTACAGGAGATCGAAGATTCTTTGCTCCTGCTGAATGGGCAGTACGGCACAATATGGATATCGATACCGTTCACTACCATCATCAACCGTTTCGTGTTGGTGCACAGTATACGCATTGTATGGGACACGTCGGTGGATACGATTGGGTCGGATCGACAGCTATCCAACAGGGTGGTTTCAGCGTAAGTCATTCTTGGGTTGAAGGATTACTGGAGTATTACTGCTTAACCGGTGATAACTGCGCACGTGAAACAGCTCAGTTAATTACAGATCTATATAACACCCGAGATTTGACAAACTACGATTTCACCAATTGCAGAGTCCCGGGATGGCATCTGATCATGACTATGGCCATGTTTAATGCCACGAACGACCGCTACTACCTGAACGCAGCTAAGATCATTGTTGATCGGGTGCTGGAACGCCAAACACCAGATCAACCTCTAGTTGAAAACGGTCGTTTGAACGGTGGGTGGACGCGCTTAATGATTCCAGGACATTGTAAATGTGATCCGCCGCGTCACATTGGTAACGCCGGATTTATGGTGGGTATCTTGTTGGCTGGACTGAAAGCTTACCATCAGGTTACTGGTGACGAATTGGTGAAAGACTCGATTATCCGTGCTGCGTACTATTTATGCCGTGATGTCTGGGAGCCGGAAATCGTTGGTTTTCGGTATACCTCCTGTCCACATTCCAGCAAAGGGACTGGCAATTTCCGTAAGTTGCTCGGTATTGCCTACGCCTATCGTCTAACAGGAAATGAAGACCTCGGTGAGGTAGCAAGGAAGGGCGTCTTGGCCGGTATTCAGAATCTAAGTAGCTCAGGCAAAGGTTTATCTGCGCATAGTCGATTTGCTCCATATGTTCTACATGATTTGCAAATAGGAGACCTAGAATGGAGAACAAACAAATGGGAGTTAAGGGACTTGGACTATTGAGTAACTTGATTAAATTAATGAAATCAGGGCTAAGCGATAAAATTTGGTTGAAGTAAATTCGTTTTACAAGGTTATCAGCAAAAACCATGTCATAAGGGTTCAATGTAAGGATCAATGAGTGGTATCATCGGACATATGACCTATGCCATGCTAGGGCACAAGGCTATTGCAAAACGAAACCTCGCTGTGGCTAGGTTGATTCAGCATTACCAAGACAGCTATTTGGCTGGATCTTATCTCGGTGCTGATATTATGACACTTCCAGGAGGAGTATGCCCTAAATGCAATGAAGAATTTGGTTATGGTGGATCCGCTCCAGAAAAGTGTCCAGATGATGGAACAGCAATTGTTCCCTATCAACTTATGTTTGATGGACTATCGTATACGCCAAATGATATTCACCAGATGTTCTATGGGCGGACACATCTGGTGTTTGGTTGGAATGCTAATCAAAAAGAATATATCTTAAAATGGAGCCAATTAACCGATTATTTTGTAGCGGTAGTCGCAGATACAATCGAGTTCTATCCAGAGAATCGACGAGGAGTAGCATATGTATTAGGCTGGATCAGCCATATCATTGGGGATGCATTGATCAAATCTGTTCAACCAGGACTGAACTTATATTTATTAAATGGCACCTACACACCTCAAAACCGACCAATTCAGGATTTATTTTCTTTTCATGAAGTTGGCCGCAAGGAACTTGAACTTAATTGGTCAAATCTTATGTTTAACCTGGTTGAAACTCCAGTGGAACCTATACAGGCCCATTTTATGCGTCTAACCCAACCAAAAGGTCAACTTGGAGCTCAGGTTCCTGAAGCTTGGGCTCCAGAATATCAGCAGTTGCTACACATTGTTATGACAGAAAATCGTCGGTATCAAAGAGTCCGAAATAATAGGTTGCTCCGGCAGATGGAGATCTGTAGAACATTGCAGGAATGGATGTGCGATAATGAACTCAGCAGAATTACTGGAGGACTATCATATCAACAGATGATTAAAATGGCAAAGGATGCAAACTTCCGTGCAGCTCTATCACAAATTGGCGAGACAATCAGTGTTTTTTTTGAAGAAATTGCCAAACGGGTACCAATACTGGGAAATGATGATTAAGTTGTTTCTAATTGCTATTAGCCAGCACCAAATAAACAAACGATAAGTTGATACAACTTTCAATTTGAGCCAAAGTAGTGGGGGAAATTGTACCTATATCTTGAGTTGCGTAATTAAAAAGAAGAACTTAAGGATGAAAAAACCGAACATACTTCTAGTTACGGCTGATGATATGAACTGGGATGCAGAGTTGGTGCCTACGGTTGCCTGGTCGAAGGCACCACACCGAACCTTGACCGCTTAGCTGAGTAGGGTATTCGTTTTGAACACGCTCACGTAACGATCGCGGTGTGTCAACCAAGTCGTTCTGCCCTGATGACAGGACGTTATCCTCATCGAAGTGGTGGAGAAGGGTTCCATCATTTACGTCAACCGGATTTGCCTATTTTCCCAGAGTTGTTGCGTCAAGCCAGTTACCGAGTGGGTATTTTGGGGAAGGTAACCCATTCGACGCCATACTCCAGCTTTCAATGGGATATGAACCACGATATGGTTGAACTTGGCATGGGGCGAAATCCAAAGGTTTACTATCAACATGCAACGACATTTATTCAGGATGCTAAGGACAGGAAACAACCTTTCTTTTTGATGGCCAATTCACATGATCCACACCGTCCCTTTTACGGGAATGATAAGACAGAATGGTACACCGATCAGCAACAGCCTCCAGCATCAGTTCCATCGCGCGTATTTTCTGCTGACGATGTCGAAATGCCAAGTTTTCTACCCGACCTACCACAGGTACGACTCGAAATTGCCGAGTACTATAGTTCCGTACGACGTTGCGATGACACGTTAGGAAAGCTCCTAGATATTCTTGAGGAAATGGGGGTTGTAGACAATACTTTAGTGATATTTCTTTCGGATAATGGTATGGCATTTCCTTTCGCCAAGACAAATTGCTATTTGCATAGCACTAAAACACCATGGATTATGCGATGGCCGGAACATATCAAACCAAATTCGGTGGACAAAGATCACTTTATTTCCAGCATTGACCTATTACCCACAGTCCTTGAGGCAACAGGGCTTGAATCACCACCTGACATAGACGGATTCTCCTTCCTACCTCTACTTTGCAACCAACAACAAGAAAGGAGGGATAAAGTCTTCACTCAATTTCATCAGACCGCTGGACGACAGAATTATCCCATGCGTTGCGTACAAACCAAGCAATTTGGATATATCTTCAACCCTTGGTCTAATGGACAACGGATTTTCAAGAATGAATCTCAGTCTGGGCGAACCATAAATGCTATGCGATAGGCATCTTCTGAAGATCAAGCTATTGCTAACCGTGTTCAGTTTTTTCTCTACCGTGTACCGGAAGAATTCTACCATTTTCAAAACGATCCAGATGCGTTACATAACCTGATTGATGACCCAGAACACACAGAACAAATAGATAACTTGCGGGCAGATTTGGAATCATGGATGCAACTCACGCATGATCCTGCTCTGGAAACATTCAGGAATCGGTATGTTCGCAATGCCCTCGAAGAATTTATCAATCAGACAACTATATTTCTTGGGAATTATGAATAAAACTTCTAGAACTTGACCGGATACAAAAAACACTTCTCAAATCATACATGATCTAATTCTCCAACGGCCTGAATACCACTGTCCAAGGCTTCAAACAGTAACGGCAATCGACTATTATCTACGCCTGCATATACCATGTTTGGTTCGGATCGGTGGAGGTTCTTATCGTTGAACAGATAATTAATTTTGGGAATAGACATTGCATGACCCATCACTCTAATGAAAATTTTTTCAACTTGATTGGAGATGTCTTGATCGAAATAGAGGCTAATTGTTTTGATGGTCTCTGCAACAATTGCTTGAGCTCTATCAGTTATGGAAGCGAGGAGAATCCTCTGTGTGGAATCAAAACAGTAATAAGCTGTGAATATCCTGTAGCCCCCCTTTCTTCGTATCTGTGAAGCGTTATCTGTAAAACCCATAAAGTGAAGATCCTCAGTTAGGAACTCGTTTTGCCAAAACGGATCTGATTTGATCTTATCATTGAGGACAAAATTTATAATTAACCATGGTGCATATTCATTATTACTAAAGAGATGCCCATCTGGCGCAAAGACGTATTTTAAAGCGTGCTTTTGTCCAGCATAGATGACCTTTTGAGCCCGATAGACGTCGACCGTTTCGTTTTTGATATTTATAACTTGCACATCAAAGCGTTTACCTGTCTTGCTTATACTCCGGACTAAATGACTGGTTCTGATATTTTCCTCAGGTAATGTATCCGCCATTTTTTTTATGAAATAATAATTTCCTTCTGGTGGAGAGAATAAGCTAACGTCCTCAGTATAGTAAGGCCGGCACATATAGTAGTGAATTCCAGCTAAAGCCGAAACCTTATCAGCATCAGCCCCATAGTCGTCTTTCATCTGGTAATCTATTCCCTTTTTAAAAGAGGATGTTAGTACCAAAGATCTATGTAGAAATCCGGTAAAACTTATCTTATTTAGCAACCGTAATTTCTCGCTGATGAGTCGGGTAGGCATCTTCATTTCGGATAGGTAAGGGAACAATAGCTTGAGAAAATCTTCTTTCAATTTACCTTGTTCCAGAACCTGTTCCCTAAATCCGGTTTCGGTCAGCGTTTGGCTTTCGACCTGAGCCTCAATCAGGTACTGGCTATCGACAAAATCCCACAAACCTGCATTAGCATCATAGAAAATGACACCTAGCTTTTCTAAGAAACGCAAGGTTTCCTGACCATAGTAATCGGGATAGGCTAGATCATAGTGAGCACCCTGAGAGAAAATTTCTCCTGCATAAGATTGACTACTTGAACTTCCACCAAGATCTTCGGACAATTCACACAAGACGAAATCTCGGTTATGTATCTGACAGGCCGCTGATAACCCCGCCACGCCACCGCCAACCACAAGGTAATCTGTCGAAAAGATGTTTCCTTCAGGAAAGGATGCACTCTCAAAGATCAGGTGCCCTAACTGCATATCCGATTTTATCGATATATCATAGGCCTTTGAGCCCGCGGGATTACACGATTGCGTCAGAATTCCGGTTAGCGCAAGTGAGGAAAGCCTGAGAAAAGATCGGCGATTCATTTGATTACGAATCTAAAGTCAATAAATCCGGCAAATTACTAGCAATTCCGGCAATGTCATGTTGAACGATCTTACGAATCTCTTCCGGTCGCTCCTCATGCCATATCATGACTTTGAGTCCTGCCCCAGCACAGGTTTTCATTAGCTCATCAGTCAACAATACGTGCGGGGACGGATGGCGTTCCCAACAGAAATGAATTATATCTGCCTTCGCAGATTTGGCCAAGGAGACGAAATCAATGTCTGTCTTTCCAGTCAATACCGATCCGAGAATGTGCGGTGCGATTTCTTTTGAACGACGAACTTTTTCGGCATCAAAGGATCCTATAATTACCTGATTGTCCATTTTATTCTTACTGACTAGATCAATCACCGGTTGTTCGGTACCTTTCCCTTTCAATTCAATATAGAGTTGACATCGACCTTTCACACAATCAATAGCTTGCTGCAAGGTAGGAATACGTTCACCTTTACCAACGTCAAACTGTTTCAATTGCACGGTGGTCAATTTCTCAACCAGATTTCCTTCGACAGCAGCGTCATGGATGATGACCGGTATCTTTTCTTGGCAGAGATGCACGTCAAGTTCAATCATATCTGCCCCCATATCAATTGCTCTTTCAAACGCACGAATTGTGTTGCCCGGTTCGTAGCCAGAGGCGCCACGATGTGCAATCTTTAAGTAATCGGTTTTTTTCTTCATATCGATTGCTAATTATTCAACATAGTTTATTTCATTTAATCAAAATCATTTCATTTTTGCAAGCAAAAGTCTGATGTTGACTATTCCATTTAACTATTCCACTTTTTCAAAAATTCAGTCATAGACTGGGTTTATTTCAATTTCCTGATACGAGTCATCATCCATTTGTCCATTTTGGACACACTAAAGGACACACTTCGTATCATGAAAAACTCTTATCTGGTTCACCGTAAAACGGGTAGTTCCTACCTTTTCCGTTCCGTAGTTCCCCTTGATCTTCAACCCCTACTTGAATCCAGACAGTTTCAATTGTCTCTGAGTTGTGGTATCTTGAGTCAATCCAGATTACTCTCATTTTACCTTAATCGGGTGACACAGTCTCTATATAATTTAATCCGAGAAAATCCAGAAATGAAGAAACTGACCATCAGTGACATCAAGGAAATCCTCAAAATAGAACTGGAAAAGTCCAAACGACATGTCCAACACTATTATCTTGGAACTAACCGATTCAGTGAAACAGATAGGTTGAAAAGTCTCCTTAATAATCAAGAACAGGAAGAACAGTTCAGACAGAACTTGAAACAGAATTACAGACAAACCTTGAAAGAACTGAATCCCAAAGTCAATCAGATCTTAGAGGAACAAGGGTATGGTCCAGAACCGATCAACTCTCTGGAATTCAAACAGTTACGAGAAGGATTGATCCAATTAAAACTGGAACAGTACGAACAAAAACGAATCTTATTGAGTGGGAATCCTAATGTTGTTGAGAATTCAGAGGGAATGGAACCTGTGGAATCGGTCTCAACCTCAGTTCAACTGGATTCAGTAGAGGATAATTCTCTTTCTCTATCAGTTTTATGTAAAAACTTCATACAGAGTAGAGTGGATAGAGGTTCAACACCTCAGACTATCATGGATTGTCAAAATTCTGCTGATCTACTTCTGGAAGTCGTGGGTGATCTTCCTGTCAATACTTTGGATCATTCACATGGCAGGGAATTTGTTCAGACCCTCAAAAAACTTCCAAAGAATAGAAAAAAGAGGTATCCCAATAAAACTATTAGTGATCTGGTAGAGATGGAAAATGTTGAACTGATAGGTGACAAAACAATCAGTAAACTATTCAGTAAAATCATAACCATGTTCAACTGGTCTATCAATCAGGGATATGTGAAAGAAAATTACTTCAAGGGGAAATTAGAACCAACCAGACAAAAACAGATCATTGAGAAACATTTCACCCAAAGTGAATTAGAACTGATTTGTGGTGATAGTCTAAAAAATAATTCTCTGGATAAAGGTCGACCAGAACGGTATTGGGTGCCACTAATCTCACTTTATTCTGGAAGTCGTCTGAACGAAATCTGTCAAATGAATGTATCTGATATAAAAGAACAAGATGGAATTGACCAATGATAGTGAGGACAAAAGTGTTAAGACCGTATCGGGAAATAGAGTTGTTCCCATACACCCGAAATTAATTGATTTAGGTTTATTGGATTATGTTGAAGAAATTAAGAGTAACGGTGAGATTAAACTGTTTCCCAATTTGAGGAAAGGTAAGATTTCAAATTATGGTTTATCAATCAGTCAGTGGTTCGGAAGATACCTAGAGAATCTCGGGATTAAGAAGAAGGGCAAGAACTTCCATTCATTCAGACATACGGTGGTCAATCACCTGACATCCAAACAGGTCTATGAACCCTTTATCAAAGAATTAATTGGACATTCACATGGAACGATGACAATGGATGTCTATGGTGGCAGGAAACCATTGGAAGTTCTATTGAATGAGTGTGTGGTTAAATTGGATTATGGGATTGATGGTGATGAAATCAATTAGTTGCATATTGCTAGTTTGCCTTTTGAGTTTGCTGGCATATGCAGAGGAAACCCAAGAACAACAAGTTGAAAGACTAATTAGAGAATTACAGGATTCAGATTCAGATATTCGTTCTATTGCAGCAGTGACATTAGGAGAAATAGGACCCGAGGCAAAAGATGCCGTTCCTGCTCTGATACAACTATTGCAACATGAGGACACAGATGATCGTCTTATTGTGGCAATGTTATTAGGACAAATAGGGACACCAGAAGCAATCAAGGCAATAGTAGAAATCCTACCTGAATTTATCCAAGCATTGCAGGACGAGGTTATGCATGTTCGTGTTAATGCGACAAAGGCATTAGGTTTTATAGGAGAAGGTGCAAAGGATGTCGTGCCTGCTCTGATACAACTATTGCAGGATCAGGATACAGAGGGATTTGTTCGTGCTAATGCGGCACGGGCATTAGGTAGGATAGGAGAAGGTACCAAAGATGCGGTACCTGCCCTAATACCACTATTGAAGGATCAGGATGTAGGGATTAGTGTTAATGCGGTAGGAGCATTAGGGAGAATAGGAAAAGGATCAGAAGATGCTGTTTCTGCTCTGATACAAGCATTACAGGATCAGGATGCAGATGTTCGTTGGAATGCGGCAGAGATATTAACAAAGATAGGAACACCAGAAGCACTGAAAGCAGTTGAGGAATATCAATCACAACAATAATATGCCGATACATTCACCAAATCAGTATGTGCCGA
>JYMV01000902.1_pt1 | contig 15253 bp, 11 predicted proteins | sample 338911 | NCBI WGS metagenome assembly JYMV01 (sample SAMN03354496, study PRJNA234377) | hydrothermal vent metagenome | biome: Deep sea; feature: Hydrothermal plumes at the Eastern Lau Spreading Center, Western Pacific Ocean; material: Seawater | place: Tonga | collected 2009 | depth 2000 m m
AAAATTTTGCTGGATGGGCAATTGGTGGAGGCCCGTTTGGTAACACTTCAGATGCAAGCTGGATAATGTATGCATTCGAACCTGAGGAGGCATCCTTTTATATACAGGATAAAATGGAGTACAAAGAATTCATCATTAATGTAGGCCTGCGTTATGATGCCCTTGATCCCAATTCACGTTATCCTGATCCAAGTCGAAAATTATTGTATGAATATGGTGGCCAAGCTTATGAGCCGTCAGATCTCAGCCAACTGAGTGAAGACCAAATGGAAGGGGCTGACTGGGGCTATGCTGCCCTTGATGACGACGGAAACCCTGATGTAGATGATGATGGCAATTATGTTTTCGAAGCTGCAAAATGGGCCAGCCATAAGAAAAAATGGAGTCCCAGAATAGGGTTCGGTTATCCTATCACTGATAACATTGCCTTCCATGCCAGTTACGGACATTTTTTCGACTATCCAGATCTCAGCAGTGCTTATGCATTTACTAATACAAATGGTGCGGGCGGTCTGGCACCAGGGTTAACTGGAATTAATATAGATGAATTTAATTTTGGGAATACTTATGCACCATTCCCTGTTAATACGGCTGATTGGTATATACCTGCAATTGGCAGTCCTAACGTAAAACCTGAAAAAACTGTACAGTATGAATTTGGTTTCCGTGCCTATCTTGTAGAAACTTATATACTTAGTCTTACAGTATATTATAAAGATATCTATGATCTGATTTCAGCTACAATTTATGATGCTAGTCCGGCGCAGTATTCATTGTACGAAAACCATGATTATGCAAACTCTCGGGGATTTGAATTAGAATTAAGGAAAAATTTTAAGAATAATCTGGCCTGGTATATGAATTACACTCTTTCCAGAGCGGAAGGAAGTGCACCAAATGATTTTTTTCATTGGGATGTAGCTTATTTGGCATCGGTATACGGCTGGCATGACTATAATCGCACCTTTAATATGTCCTGGGATCAAACCCATGTAATTAACTATGGTGTTGATTACAGACACCCTAAAGGTTTTGGGTTGAACATTATCGGTAATTACGGTAGTGGCTTACCCTATACTCCAACAGATGCCAGGGGTCGCCCCATTGATGACCCGTACTCCGCAAGAATGCCCAGTACTGCAATAGTGAATATGCGGGCCTATTATGATCTACCACTCAAATTAGCCAACGTCAGGCTTTACGCAGATATTGATAATTTACTGGATAATTCAAATGTCAATAATGTTTTCACTGACACAGGTACACCAACAGAATCAACCAATCCAAATACATCTCCCATGTGGATGTATCGTCCCTATTACTGGAAAGCACCAATACATATTGAACTTGGCATTACGGTGAGACTCTAATTATGAATAAGATAAAACTGATTACATTTATTACTTTAATTTTTTGTTGTGCTATCAATTCAGGCGAGATTCCCAATATTTCAAAAGCTGATTACTACGATTATTACGTAGCCCCAGCAAAAGGCAGAATACCAGATCGCCTTAATAGGTCAATGGGTTACGCAGACCGTAAACTATCCGTATTTGATAAGGGCAACATGGTCTTGCGGATGTCTAACGCAGCAATTTATGGTTACGATCGCTGGGGACTGAATCATGAATTCCCAGCGGGCAGTATGGCAAAAACAGGCTGCTGCACTTATTACTGGACTCAATCACCGATGGTCGGTGCCTTAATCAATGGCTTACCATCCGTATCGGTTGGCGTCCGTGGCAGTGTAAGAGATCATGAAGAAGAATTTGAGCCCCTACCCGGTTATGACGCCGGTTATACAGATACAGATGCCAATATTGGTATTGCATTCAGTGATATACCGGAATCATGGCCTGCACTCTGGGCACGTGAAAAAGATCCCACAGGCACTTTTGAGTCAGTTATATATAATGCTGATGGCAGCTCTGATACGTTGTATTTCCCAGGTATTGAGCCAGAGCTCGGGCCGGATGGTTTTCCTGACGCACCATGTGGATTGGGAGTTCAGGCGGATCGTGAAGCCTACTTTGTAGTAACAGATAACGATCCTCAGGAAGGAAATACATTTGCTAGCAACCAGGGTGTTGGACCATTGAACGTACGATTTGATATCTGGGTATTGAACTATTCGAGTACCTTTGGGAATGATGGCTTGATCTTCATTCAAAAAATGACGAATGTTGGTAAAGATACACTGAAGGACCTCTATATGGGGATTGCAGGAGATCCAGACGCGCCGGAACAGGGCGGTGCTGAATGGACCGATGATATGGCACTATTGATCACTGAGAACGATCCTCATATAGCAGAAAAACTGGTCGATACATCTGACGCCCATCTGCTGGAAAATTTCGCCATTGTATATGATCGAGATGATGCGGCTGAGGGTTATCTTACGTCAGGCGTAGGCTGGGTTGGCGCTAAATTTCTTGATCTGACAAAATTCAATAGTGATGGTACTGATTCAACCTATGGCATAAGTACTTTTTATACATTTGAATATAGCATGGATTCGCAAAGCGATGCCCAGGCTTACAATGAACAAATGACCCACGGGATACAGACTCCGCACCATATTGAACCCTATGAATATGATCATTATCAAAAACCATACAGTTATGGACCAGATATTACCTGGGTAATCGCTGGCGGGCCCATGGATGTAGCGCCAGGCGAACAGGTAATATTTACTTTTGCTGACTTTGTTGGTATCAATGAAACTGATCTAACCAGAAACGCAAAATTATTTCAATCACTTTATGATAACAATTGTGCTACCCCTAAACCGCCTGATCAGCCAGTTGTACAAGCAGCGGTAGATGAGAGCAAAGTTGTTCTTATGTGGGATGATCGCAGTGAATTTTCATTGGACCCAGTTACCGGTAAGAATGCCTTCCAGGGATACCGCGTATATAGGAGCACAGACAGAGGGAATACCTGGGGTACCGTTATTACGGATGTAAATGGTGACCCCACTGATTTTTTCAAACCATTAGCTATTTATGACTATGACGATAATGTTAGCGGTGCCCACGCTATGACTGATCCGCGCATCTATTATAATCTCGGTTCGAATACCGGTTTAAAGTATTCTTTTGTAGATAATAATATTATAAATGGTTATGAGTACTGGTACGCCGTATCAGCTTATGACGGTGTTGATGACTGGGCGGGGGCACCTGTAGACCCAATGGAGAACTCCAAGGCAAAGAATGCATTCTACAGTGATGATGATAATACGATAGCAATCGTTGCGCAAAGTAAAGCAGCTGGATTTACTAAAGGAACTGAACGTGAAGCGGCACATACATCAGGAGAATCGGACGCCGTCTTGAATTTGGTTGAGGCAGATGCCTTCGAACTTGTTTTTCTTGGTGATTCATTATCACCCCAAGATTTTGAAAGTAAAGGTTATAGTTACAAAGTAACCTTTAATCAAACAACAGTTGGTGATACTGCAACGGTAAATTCCTGGAACATGATTAATACATCGACAGGTGACACTGTTGTAGCAAATGATACTGATGTTGAATCTGGTAGCTTCAAACATGTGGTGGATGGTTTTATTCCTGTATTTTCCTTAGGATCATGGTCAGTCACCAGTTTTGACTCAGCAAAGCAAACTGTTAATCAGGACACAGCAGGCGCTATTTTATTCAGTGGCATTAATTCAAATTCCAATGATGGTACCTGGGCTGGATTCGTTGAAAATACACCGTTGGATCCTCAACCGTCAGACAGGCCTGATAGTGATTTACTGCAAAAGGATATTGAGTTCAGATTTACAAATGATGGTTCTATTGCTACCTATTTCAATGCAACTCTAAGTGTCATAGAGACAATAGATATACCCTTTGAGGTCTGGTCCGTTGAAGATAATAAAGAAATCAATGCCGTGATCTATATGGCAGCTGGATCAAAGCCTATCTACGAAGAGGACGCTGAAAATCCAAGCCATTACAAATTCACCAAAAACTTCTTTGTAATGCCTGTGTATGAAGATTACACAGGCGTTGGCATGGCAGATTACTATACCAATACTAATATTGGATGGATGTTCCAATTCAACAAGGCTGAAACCCTTTTTCAGCCTGGGGATGTATTTAATGTATATTTTCGAAATCCTCTATTACCTGGGGATGTCTACGACATAACAACCGAGGCTGATGTTTATACGGTTACTAAAGGGGATTTAGATGAAATAGTTGTCGTTCCAAATCCATATAATGCTACGTCTGTTTACGAGCATATTGCATTCATACGGGAGGTTCAATTTATAGGTCTACCAGAACAATGCTTAATTCGAATTTTCAATACAGCTGGAGAATTAGTACAAGTTATAAAACATGATATGAATAGTCCAGGTTACAGAGGTCCCAGTATTGAAGCCTGGGATTTACGTACATATAATAACCAGGAAGTATCGTTTGGGGTATACGTTTTCCACGTTATCTCAAATAATCAGGAATTCACAGGAAAACTTGCGGTGATAAAATGAAGAAAAATATGATCATAGCTGTTATTTCTATTAACTGTTGTTTGTTTGCACAGTTTGATAACACAGGTACATCCGCCGCTAATTTTTTAAAGATCGGTGTAGGCAGCAGAGCCATGGCACTCGGTGGTGCCTTTACAGCTAGCGTAAGCGATGCTTCTGCCCTGCACTGGAATCCTGCTGGCATTGCCCATGCCACGGATATACAGATTTTACTGACCCAGTATAATTGGATCGCAGATATGAAACACAGTTATTTCGGGCTGGTTATACCAGTGGGCTCGATCGGCAATCTTGGTATAAGTCTGAATAACTTGGATATGGGAGAAATGAAAAAGACTACTGAGCTTGACCAAGATAGCAAAGTCGTTTTCCGCGCATCTGATGTGGCGCTAGGCTTAGGATTTGGCCGAAAAATTTCGGATCGGTTCACAGTCGGTATACATGGGAAAATAATTCGAGAAACTATTTCCTTTTCCAGTGCTACCGCTTTTGGTTTCGATGTTGGTTCGCAATACCAAACGGGTTTTTCCGGGTTAATAATTGGTATGGCAATTTCAAATTTTGGAACGAAAATGCAACTCAAAGGCACCGATTTAAAAGTTGACACAGATGCCTATGAAGATCAAGATGCTAACCCGGATGTGATTGCACAACTTCAAACGGAAGAATGGTCCTTACCCATGACTTATCGCGCTGGGTTCGCAATAACGCCTGTTGGGCCGAATGCTATTGTGAAAAATGATGCACTTGAAGCCACTGTTAGTATTGACTATTACGACCCAAGAGATTATAACCCATATTATGCTGGTGGTGTTGAAGTTAAAGTAATGGGCGGACTTTATCTGCGCGCTGGGTTAGAAAACAAATTTATTCAGTTTAATGATGATAATGATGACAGTATTAAATCTGACGATTTGTCTGATATGCTTGACAAAGATAATGCGCATGGATATAGCAATAAAGCAGCCTATGGTTTTGGCCTTTCATCAGCTATGTTCCCGCTTATCCCTTATAACTTTAGCGTAGATTATTCTGTATCTGATATGGGTGTCTTAGGGCAAGTCAATAGACTAACATTTTCGATCGGGCTTTAGTAGTCTTGTATTATTTGAAAAGGGCCTTCAATTAGAAGGCCTTTTTTTTTTAATTTAAAAAACATATTAATATACATTAGATGAATAACCCGCAATCAACCCATTCTCAATACCTTGAACGCCTATTTGATACTCAACCTACAGCTAATGATCTTTTTGCAAAAGCGAGTCAGATAAAAGATTCAAACCCTAATCAGAAGGAACTACACGATTTTCTAGAATTAGGGCATTTATCGATCGTAAATAAAACTATTTCCGAAGCAAATAAAATTGAAGAATGGTTCGAGATAATTCACGAATTAATACTTGAATCTAAATTAACAGTCGGCCATTTGATCAACCAGCGAGTGCGATATTATGGGGATAAAACATGTTTCCAGGTAATTGATGGAAATCAATTACGCAAATTCACTTACCAGGGAATATGGAACCAAATCATTCAAATTGGTCAGGCACTTTGCGCTATAGAATCAATATCAGATAAAAATACAACGATTGGTATATTTACAGAGAATTCGATTCGTGGTGCGCTGATTGACTTAGCTTGCCTTTCATTTCATATACCGATAGTGCCGATACCAGTTACAACTACTCCAGATCATCTGGCATTCATTATTGAGAATTCAACCATTACTCAATTATTTATTGGTGAACTATCGGTGCAGGCTATTCTTAGAGAATCAAAGGTTGAACAAAAATCGTTGGATATATATCACCTCGATGACCCTGCAGAAGCTATTATCTTTGCTAAATCCTGGGAAAGTTTCATCTCACAAGCGGTTGATTTTGATGATATAAATGTGCTAAAACGTATCAACCAGTGCACTATGAATGATCTTGCCACAGTGATGTATACCTCAGGCACAACTGATGAACCAAAAGGAATTATTTTCACCCAAGAAAACATAGTAACCAAACGTTTTGCCCGTGCCTTGGCACTCCCCGATTTTTCATGTGACGATATATTCCTTTGCTTTCTACCATTATACCATACATTTGGCAGATACTTTGAGCTATTGGGGTCTATTTTTTGGGGCGCAACCTATACATTCGCTGAATCTCCATATTTTAAATCACTATTAAAGGACTTTCAGCTGACAAAACCTACCATTTTTATTAGTGTACCAAAAAGATGGATACAATTGATGGAACACACAGATTCAATTAAATCTGTTGGTCATGGAGAAGATCAAGAAATCAAAAATATCGTGAACCAAATTACGGGCGGAAACTTGAAATATGGACTTTCGGCTGCTGGTTATTTGGACCCTGATGTATTTCATTTTTTTCAGGGCAACGGAATCAACCTTTTAAGTGGCTATGGTATGACCGAAGCAACTGGTGGTATCACGATGACGCCTACCAATGATTACCAGCCTGATTCCGTAGGTGTACCATTACCCGGAATAAAACTTGCTTTAGGTGATGATGGAGAATTACTTATCAATGGGCCGTATGTATCATCGTCATATTTTGGAAAACAAAACTACTCTAGTCTAGTCAATGGTTGGTTTCACACTGGAGACATATTTAATAAAAAACATGATCATTATTATATAATTGACCGTAAAAAAGAAATCTACAAAAATAGTCGCGGTCAAACCATCTCACCGCAAAAAATTGAAAACATGTTTCAAGATTTTGATGGAATAAAATCAGCATTCCTCGTGGGGGATGGTTTAGAATTCAATACTTTGCTTATTCATCCAGACTCAGACAGCCTGCCTATGGATATTTCCAATGCAAGCTTAGTTACAATTCGCGAATACTATAGTTCTCTGATTCAATCGGTGAATAGTTTCCTTACGCCATTTGAACGCGTGATCAATTATGCAATAATTAAACGTGATTTTAATTCAGATGAAGAACTGACACAAAAGGGAACGTATAAACGAAAACAGATTTTGAAGAATTTCCACGAGATAATTAATCCCATGTACCAGAAAAATCATATCACCTTATCATATAAAAATTATCAGGTCCATATCCCAAATTGGCTCCTGCGGGAAAAAGGTGTCAGTAGAAATGATGTAAAATGGAATGGTTCGAAAATATCCATTAAAAATAATAAGATCAGTCTAAAGTTATCATGGGAGAATTCCAGGCTGGTAATTGGTGATTTTACTTATCATACGCGGGAAGACAGTCTCGACCTCCAGGAATTACTCCTGAGTCCAGAATTATGGTTAGGCAACAACACGTTCGCAGACTTCATAGGCAAGAGTGCATTTCGATTAACAAAATTTGAACCAATAAAAAATCTGCAGCTGGCATTTCCATCAATGATCGTCAATGCTGATAAAGATATACAAAATATTGTGGATTCAGTCAGTTTGCCTGATCTTGGCGATCTGCATAAAGCAACCAGACAATTATATGCTGGGCATTTAAGCGGTTTTATACCATTTAACTATTTACTGGCATCTAATTATGGTGACCTCACTAGAATTGCATTCAATATTTTATTAAGCTTTAGAAATCATTCTGATCCATCTTTTCGTATGAAAGCTATGGAAGCGATGCTACCGGAATTATCAGGAGAACTATTTTTTGAATTGTTATCTGGGGCTCACCAGCGGCATTATGAAGACAAATCAAAAAATGGATTCACAGTAAACGTAGAATTATTAAAAGACAATCATTTTGAGGCCATTTTGTCGAAACTTGATCAATTCAGGAAGGATATTGACAGTATCATAAAAGAGCAATTCTCCTTCATCCAGATATTATTACCAATTGTTGCGAACTATGGCCTTCAACACCCCACAAAATATATCTGGGCTCGATCAGAATTATATTGGTGGCAAATTTCAGATTGCCCAAAAAGAATCATTTCATACGCTCAAAAAGCACAATATAACCTGGTAAACGGTTTTCGATCCTGGATCGGACCAAACCGAAAGTTGGCCATCAACCGTGAAAATAGTACTGAATATACTTGGAAAGATGTAATTGTATTTGACGAACTGGTAAAACCTGAATTACGAGAAATGATAGTATCAGCGGTAACCAATACAGCTGTTATCAGAGAATCAATATTTCTTTTCTATGATCATCGTTTAATAGAATTAAACGATATACAACCAGATGGTGTATGGATCACCTTCCTGGGGAAAAACCATGGTAAAAGCGTATTACGTATTTTGGTTCAAACCAGAGATGATGAAGCGTATAATTTTGCCATCAATATAAATGAAGAACATGAAAAAAAATTCATGGAAGAGGAGATTAAATGGCTGGTAATAATGGGATCATCTATTCATGGACAAAAATTTGTTGAAGAATTTGGCGGTTATTGGCCCGAATATAATCTATATACCGAAGAATATATTCCCGGAGAAACTCTCCACCAATATCTCGAACGAAATAGAAATGAAATCGAGGAAAATTCGGCTCCAGATCGCTGGCAAATGCGTTGGCTTCATTTTATATGGAGTGGTGCAGCTGCTTACATCAATTTCTGGTGGCGTTCTGATAAAAAGGTTAGAATTGGTGATCCTTCTCCAAAAAACTTGATTATTCCTGAACACGATTATGCATCCGGAACAAGGTTGATTTCGATTTCTAATCGAAAAAATACAACGGGAATTGCAAATCTACTTTTTAGTATCTATGGAGAATTTATTGAAGACACAGAAAATCATTACCCCGGTTTAAAACGAATGGCTGATTGGGAATTAATCTTCTCGGTAATATTACAAGTAGCAAAAGTCAAATATGGAATACCTATAATTGCACAGTTTAAAGAAGAATTAAACAAAGACAAGACCAAACACAGGAAAGCCAAGGAATATGGTTTAACTAATGATCGAATTGATGATTTTGTCCATGAAGTGAATAATGATGGAGTACTGACTAAACGAATGGTTTTCGCCGCATTGCGATACGAGCGCTGGCTAGATCTAAACCAAAACGCAACATTACAAGCACGGACAACTATATTGCAGGAATTGTACCAGGATTATAACCTTGGTGACCTGTTATTAGAATATCCTGAAACTCGGGTAAGATTTTTTCTTATGACCTGTTTGAAAGATTCACGCCCGGAATTAAAGGATTTATTATGGGAATTACTGCGTGACTTGCGCGCCAGAAAAGTAACCGAAGATAATTTACAGAATAGACTTCATCACATCCATGAAAATTTAAAAGTGAACGATGAAGAACAATATTTTCTTACTCACCTGGTGTTTAAGCATCTGGCGGCTGCAGATTTTATTGAGCTAGTAACAATGGATGAAGGAGAACGTGGCCGTATTGATCTGGTTATGTTGTGTGAAGATAATGAAGGCAATGGTTATAGAATACGGCCACCTTTTCACCCCAAGGAGATCGCCCGTTTCCATTCCTTATTAATTAAATCAAACCTTGAGCCTGTATTTCAGGGAAATCATGAATTCCTGCTGATATTCGACATGAAAGATCGACTAGTTGGAGGCGTATATTGGAAAGAATCAGAAAAAACTAATATTGTTCATTTTGAGTGGATTGTTATTCGCTCAAAATATAGAAATAAACATTTAAGTAACCAGCTTATGGATGAACTAATGAGCAGGTTAAGGAATAAAGGTGTTCAATACGTTATAGTTGGATTCTTCCAAGAAGAATTTTTTTATAAACACGGTTTCAAAATTGATAAAAATTTTGGCGGTTTGGTTAAAGATATTCAGCTGGGCGTTCAAGCAACATCACCAGTATAACATAAAATAAATTATCACCCCGGTCACAGAAACATAAAGCCATAGGGGTAAAGTGATCCTGGCAATTTTTCTATGTTTACCAATATTATTATTCCATCCGCGATATAAGGTGATAAGTGCTAACGGCACAATAATAGCTGCTAATAGAATATGGGAAATTAAAATGAAGTAATATAATGTTGTCCAATCACCTGTATACAACTTTGGACCACTTTTAAACCAATGGTAAATAACGTAACTAATTAAAAATGCGGTTGATGTACCAAAAGCTGACAACATAACATTTTTATGCTGCTGTCGCTTCTTTTGTCTAATTAAACTATATCCAACAATTAATAGAACAGTCGTTACGCCATTTAAAGTTGCATTTAGGATTGGCAGAAAGGATACATCCAGAGATCCTTCAATTCCTACTGGTCTTGGACCAAGAATTAGAAACGCTACTGCACCTGATATTATAACAGAAACTATATATATTATTCTCAGCCAGAAACTATCAGTGTTGGCTGTCAACATATTAAGGTATATCATTTATTAAAGATTGAATATCACGCGTCAAAATTTCATGTTCTGCTGGCTCTGTGCCAGAATAATAACCACGAAGATTCCCTTCATGATCAACCAAAGCAAAACGTGTACTATGAAAAACAATTTCCTCTACATCACCCATTTTAAAACCTTCCACAATTAATTCCTGAATTTGTTCATATTTTCCAGTCACAAAAGACCAGGAACCAACATCTGCATCGAATCGTTGCGCATATTTTTTTAGTATCTCCGGCGTATCATAATCCGGATTAACAGTAAAGGAAACAAATTTTAATTTATCAATATCGTGTAAATCATGTTGAACCATACCCATTCGTTCTGTCATAATTGGACAAGGACCAGAACATGTCGTAAAAATAAAATCCGCTAACCATACATTACCTTTTACATTATCGAGAGTAAACCGGTCACCATCTTGATCAACGAGGCTGAATGCTGGTATTTCACCAATAACTGGGAGCTGTTCCCCTTCCGTCTCAGGTTGCATAACCGCAATCAAAGCTATAATCACAATCAAAGTCAATACATATACCCATGGTCTGAAAAACATGCTCAAATTCCTTTATCAATGATAATGATCACCATCAATAATGGTAAATAAAGAACAGACGCCTTAAGTATTCGGGAAGCATTCTTGGACGATTTTTCCTTTAGCATTGGAATGGCAGATAAAAAATACAATAATGTTAATATTGTTGTACCAAATAGATAAATATTACCACTCATACCTATGATAAATGGTAAGAAACATACTGGAAATAAGAGGCTAAGGTGCAAAAATATCTGACGGATCGTTCGTGAACCATTAGGTTCAATTACCGGTAACATTTTAAAACCTGCTTTTTGATAATCATCTTTACACATCCAAGCGATCGCAAAGAAATGTGGATGCTGCCATAAGTAAAGAATGGCAAATAGAATCCACGCACCAGAATCAACATTACCTGTCGCAGCTGTCCATCCCCCTAGCGGCGGCAGTGCACCTGGGATTGATCCTAATGATGTATTCAACCAAGTTAATTTTTTCATAGGCGTGTAGATTAATACATACATAAAAGCGGTTAATAATGATAGAAATCCTGTTAGGGTATTTATCTTCATAACTAGAATTATACTTCCCATAATTACAGCGGATACACCAAATAATAACGCATTCTGAGGTTGTATGATGCCAGCCGGTATGGGCCGATTACATGTGCGCTCCATCAGTTTATCTTGGTCGCGCTCTAAATATTGGTTTAGTGCACCAGCGCCGCCTGCTGATAAGCCTGTTCCCAATAATGTCCAGATCAGCCTGATCCATGACATTGCACCCTCATTGCCCAAATAATAACCTAAAAGAGTGGTAATGAGTACCATAATCAAAATACTCGGTTTCATAAGCTCTATATAAGCCCGAGTTATTAATAAAATATTGTTAAAGCCCTTATTCATCAAATTAAATCTACCATGATACTTTTGCTGGTGACACCCGTAAAATCAGCAGAGTACTTACGCCAAGAATTACTGCACCGTTAAAAACATGGATGCTGGTTATAAATGGTTCCTTGACTGACCAAATTGTAAAGGCACCTAATGTGATTTGAATAATTAGAAGTGTGATTAAAAATCCTGCTAATCGATATATTCTTTCATTACTGATCTTCGATTGAATAATTTTCCATGTTAGCCACCCAATTGATATCGCCACAGCTAACGCACCAATACGATGAAAATAATGAATAATAATCTGACTCAATGTAACAAATGGTAATCCTGACTCAAATTGCATCGATTGAATTGTATTTAGCATTTCTTGGTTAAAAGTTGGGATTATATACCCACCAGATAACGGGAAATCAGGAATTGCCAATCCAGACTGCGTATGCCGCATCAGTGCTCCAATAATTAATTGTATATACACAAGACTGGTAACTAAGTATGTAGGGAATCTCAGAACCTTATAATCAGTTCTTTCATTTAGTATGCGATTCGCTCTTTCATTTGATAATCCATAGGCGATCAAAACAGTAACCATTAGAAATGTTTGGGCTAGTAGAGCATGAATTACAGAAACAGGTGTCGGTAAAAATAAAAGGACGGTTAACCCACCAAAAAGTCCTTGAATGACCACCAAACAAAGGGCGAAAAAAGCTGTCCTTATTAACCATAGTCTTTGACCAGTATAATATATCGTAAATGCCAAAATTAGTGTCATAAGACCGACCATAGTTGCTATCATACGGTGGCCATGCTCATAGAAAATGCCACCAATCATATCTGAAAGAGGGAAAGCAAACATCTGGTAACCATAAGATGTGGGCCAATCTGGTACCGACAAACCAACTTCATGGCTTTTGACCAAGGCACCGGTAAAAATTAATAACAGAGTTGAAATCACCAATAATTTGGATAAGCGGCGTACCCAAACGGTAGCGAATTGATCGCTGTAACTAATTTCCCCCATTTAATATTACAGTAGCAATAAATGCTAATAATAGAGGTCTATTTACCAGTCGTCCTCATCGCCCCACTCATCTTCTTCACTATCTTCTTCGAGATATTGAGCCTGTAATTCTAACCAGAGATTATAATCATCTTCTGTATCTATGGTTAGGTACCCCCGCATTCGATAATGCCCTAGGCCACACAACTGAGCACAGGCTATTTCTAATCCTTTGCCTTCCCGAGGAGTACCTGTCATTTTTTGTAGAAATTCCTCTGATGTCGTATTTGCTTCAAAATGAACTGGTATACTCATGCCCGGTATAGCATCTTGCCCTACCCGAAGTTCTGGAAGTTTGAAGCTGTGGATCACATCCTTAGTTGTAAGATCGATGCGGATTTTCTTATTGACTGGTATATGCATTTGATTGATTGTATAAAAGTCATCATCTGCGCCTGGACTGGAACGGTCCAACCCAATAGGATTATTTACCTCATCTACAAGTTCTGGTTTTGAACTACCGAATATTCCATCTGCACCTGGGTAGTGAATATTCCATACATACTGTTGGGCAACGACCCGTATGTATACCGCTCCGTCTCCGGAAGTCGGTACATCATTTACCCGATTTGCCCATATTGGGAACGCAAAGCCAATTAATAATACAATTTCTACTACAGCCACAGCAACTTCGAGAACAGAAGAAAGATGGGATTTTACACCCATATGATCTGCATCTGGATTTTTTGATGCCCTAAACTTTACAAGTGATATAATAAAAAAAGCACCCCAACCAATAAATAACACTAACATTAGCCAGTGCGTCAAAACGATAATTTCATCAATACCAGGACCAGCCTCTGAAAGACTGATCGGCAGTCCGTAATTCTGCAGAAATTTTAGCATAAATTACCTATTCTCCATTATATCTGTGTTTGATACCTGTAATCGATATGATTTTGATCTTTTGTATAAGGAAACAGTTGCGATAATTATAAATGATAATATACTTCCTGTAAAAGCCAGTAGAACAAGAATAGCCATATTTAACCCCTGGGTAGCCGGGGTATCGGGCGCTCCATAACAGGTCGCACATGCCATTAACAACTTAGGAAAGCCAATAATTAGAATAAGAAATACTAATCTAATCAATTTAATCATATGGTTTTGAATTTCTGCATTATACGAAAAAAATAGATCATTAAAGCGCCTCCAATAATAAAAGAAAATACAGCAAATATCACTGATACAATTCCTGGGTTGGAAGGTGTTATTAATTCAAATATACCATATCCAATAGTTAGTATTATGGCTAAACCAATGAAAAATAAATGGAATGTTTTAAGAGATATCATCCAACTTGAGCCTGGTCAATAAATGATGCCATTGGTATAAACATGAGTACAAAAAAGAAACCAGCATGCTCTCTCAGATATAAGATGCATGAAATAACTCGCCACCAATGATCCTTTAACAGAAGCAATAGTCAAGGCAAGCAAAATCCCTTCACCTGTACTTAGGTCCAGGTAAGATGCTGCAACGGTTATTATAGTCAAAGCAGCTAATGCTGCAAAAACCGTCATATATACTTTAATATGGCTTTGAATATCTGCTGTACTGTGTCCACTACTCATGAATTATGCCTCCTAAAGCAGGTAAAGAACTGGAAAAAGAAAAATCCACACTAAATCAACAAAATGCCAATACAGGCCAGCAATCTCAATACGGTTCGTAAATTGTTCTGGTTTTGAATCCCACATTTTACTACCTGGTATCCAGAAATAAAAAAGAACGATCATGCCCCCAATAATGTGCAATCCATGGAGTCCGGTAAGCGTAAAGTAGATTGCATAAAATGTATTGGTACTGGGGTAGATATGGTGATCAAACTTCGCAGTATATTCTATATATTTTATTATCAGAAATCCCAAAGCACATAATAAAGTTAACCCCATATAAAGTTTGTATTTTTTGAAGTCATTTA
>JYMV01035421.1_pt1 | contig 15249 bp, 10 predicted proteins | sample 338911 | NCBI WGS metagenome assembly JYMV01 (sample SAMN03354496, study PRJNA234377) | hydrothermal vent metagenome | biome: Deep sea; feature: Hydrothermal plumes at the Eastern Lau Spreading Center, Western Pacific Ocean; material: Seawater | place: Tonga | collected 2009 | depth 2000 m m
GTAATATCAATACACTAAAAAAGGAGATAATAGAATGAAATCCAGAATAATTGTGAATTTTATCTTTCTGACAGTTGTCACACCGTTGATGTTGTACCCTGTCGTAACGAAGGGGCAGGCAGTGGAAGATGGCTTGATCGGTTACTGGACCTTTGACGAGAAAGATACCGACATTAATGCTGCAAAAGATCAGATTGGAAACAAACATCCTGGAGAGATAAAAGGTAAACCGAAGATCGTTGAGGGTAAAGTCAACGAAGCTCTGAGGTTCAATGGCAAGGAGGACTACGTTGTTATGGGGGAGATAACAGAAGGTCAGGACTTAACCTATGCCATGTGGGTAAAAGTTGAGAAGCTACCTGATGGTCCGAAGGTTATCATTTGGGACGATAATCCCAATGGTGGCGGTGATGCCTGGTTACAACTGAACGCAAATGGAACCGTTGAAACCCAGAGAGGCGGTGACGGTTTTGGTGTCTTCAGTTCAAAGTCGTCAGTAAAAGCTGGAGAGTGGACACACATCACCTATGTAGCTGACGGGAAGAATGACATAAAGACTTTGTATCTGAACGGTGAACCGGACGGGGATCAGGGAGGTAAAATCACAACTCGAACGGGAATTAGTCATGTTGTTGTGGCTGTGGGACATGATCGCAACAGTTTTATTAAGCCTTGGTATTTCGAAGGTGACATCGATGAAGTAGCCATTTATCTTCGTGCCCTTACTCCCCAAGAGGTAAAGAAAAACTATAACGTTGATTCCGGTGATACAAACGTTGATTTCATCGGTAAGTTAGCGATGACTTGGGGCCGTATTAAGAATAAGTAAATTTTATCAATTAATAGACTTTTCAATAACTTTGACAATTTCCATACACTAAAAAGGGAGATAATTGTACGTAACTTCTAGCGTTGCATTCGCATAAACTGTTAAAGCCAAAATAAGGAAAGAAGCGAACTAACCAGAACAGCAGGATTCTACGCATACTACTGCTAAAAACTTATCGTTTCTTTATCGTACCCCAGATACACGCTAGTTTTTCTAAATAGGAAACGGATGCCAACGGTTTCAGACCATTTTTCATAATGTCAGTTATTTCATCCTTTGTTAACAGCACATTAAAGATGGCAACTTCATCAATCGCACCTTTGTTTAGATTCACAGCACCAACAGCAGGTGATGCAATCTTCAGAAAGCCTCCCTTGTTCTTATAATTTCCTGCATAAATTGTTTCACCTTTGACCCCATCAATATACATCTCCAATTTTTTATTTTTGTCATCATGTGTAATAGCTCCGTGATGCCATTTTCCGTCTCTAACATTTTTAGGTACTGTTTTAACTTGATTGATTCCACCGTCCGTATCAATCCTTATCCTAAAAGTTTGCCCTGCTGGGTCCAGATGGATAGTCCAGCCATGAGAATTGGCAAATTGCCTTCCGATCAAATTGGGGTAATCTCCCCCCTGATCGGCTTTAAACCAGAGTACATATGTCCAGGTCAAGAAATTGAATTTTTCAGGATTAGCAATCTCAACTCCATTTGTACCATCAAATTCCAAAGCCTTACCAAACTTACCTTGGACCCACTTGGGTTTTTCCTGCAAAATTCCATTATTTTTCCCGTTTGGGGAAGTATCTTTGGCAATATTGCCTACGTTTTCATCGAACAACCAAATTCCGACTATCGTTTCTGGTTTCACTTTGGCGAAACTATTCCCAACAAATAACAAGCAAAAAGTGAAAAATATAATAACCAAATTTTTGAGAAACATCTTATTTTATCCTTCTACAAACACCTTAAATCTAGAGATTACTGCAGTGGATTTCAATCTTAAGTGATTTTGTCATTATAGAAATCTGCTAAGACTGTAACAGAAGTAAAATTTTATGGCAATAATCTGATGAACAGACATTCTCAAAATTCAACTGTTCAAAATAAAACTCTACTATTAGCTGTTTGTGAAATCACTAAATCCATCAAGTTCTATCATGTTATAAAGTACCCTCCTGTGGTATTAGGTAGGTGTTGTGTCCAAGGATCTCACAAGTCTTATTTATGTTACTGCCAAATGATGTTAGTTCCTGCACCTGCATTATCAACATAGAATAGGCAGAGGATAATAAAATATTACAATTTCATATTAAATCACATTATTTCAATCTCTCCAGTACATTACCTATCCTGAAGGTAAACGAGTGCGAAATATAAAGTAATTTATATTTCTTTTCGACAAGAATAGCATTCTGTAGGTTCATCCCAACTCTCTATTTAGATTTAGAATGGCTGCTCAAGATCTAATAGGACTTCTGTCAAGATTATGTTGTTTTCTGCAGATGCATTGATTAACTTAGAATAGGCAGAGATTCTACATCAACATTATGGTCTTAATTCGCCCAGGAAGGTGTCTAGATTGGCGTATTTCAAGAGGTTGGGTTGGTAGGTGGATTTGTAACTCACACAATTATCGAAAAATAACAATAAATTTAAGTCAGAATGCAATTGGTTTAATCCCTCCAGTACCTGAAGTATGCTGAAGGAAACAGGTAGAAAATTAACATTTATTTATTTATTTTTTGGGGTTAAATGGGATTCTGGCGACGGAGCTACGCTTCGAACTAGACCTGTCAGATTGTGTCTTACGCTCCATTTCCCAAGGATTAAAGTAATAAGGTTTTTGGAATAACAAGTTTTCAGGTAGTATAATTCATATAAATATTGATTATTTGTCGCAAATACTACCTGTCACACGGATAATTGTATTATGCATATCATGAGTGTATAATTAAACTCACACTTGACTTTTAATCTGGGATCAGGAGTTTAAATCGTGCGAAAATCTATAACCCGTTTAATTTTAGTCGGAATTTGTTTAACCTCTTTTTGTTTAGCCAATTCTGCAGTAGTTGATATGGAGAAGGTTGAAGTTGCTTATTTGTTTGAAGAAAGTAAAGGGAAACTCGCTAAAGATTCTTCTGGCAACAAACGAAATGGGTCCTTAGAAGGCGGAGTCAAATATGGGCCAGGAAAATTTGGTCAGGGATTAGTGTACGATGGTAAAGATGACAACTTAATTGTTGAAGGCTACCATGGTATTGGAGGCCAGGATCCGCGAACAGTTTTGTATTGGTTTAAGAGTGAGAGTGCACGTGAGCATTCCTGGGTTAAGTGGGGACCAAACGAACTGACCAAGAAGTATTATGTACGAGCACATGTAGCGGGAGCCAAATGCTGGCTCAGGGTTGAAAATGCTGGGGGCAATAACTGGGGGGATGTTGATGTGTGTGATGGCAAATGGCATCATCACGCAGTAGTGTTCCCGAATAAGGCCAAAGATGTTCAAGACCACAAAATCTACGTTGACGGCAAATTGAATGGAAAGTCTGGTGCAGCCAATCCAATGGATACAGACAACAAGGCACAAGAAGTAGTGATGGGGGAGTTCTTAGCTCATCATGTGTTCATGCACGGTTCCTTCGACGAAGTGGCAATTTTGAGTGTCGCACTTAATGAGAAAGAGATTGGGCTATTTATGAAAAATGGTTTAGCTTCGGCTTTAGCCATAGAACCTCGTGACAAGCTATCGACTAAGTGGGGCATGGTAAAGGTGACATATTAAGAAATTCCACACTTTCTAATCCACTTATTTCCCACAGGGTACCAATCAGAATGGAACAGGTTGACACCCTTTTATTTTTTCTATTTTCCTGACACAATATTTAGCGATGGTTGAATTGACAATAGATCTCTTGCGTAAATAGTAAAATCCACTCCAGTTCTGGCTGGGAGGAAACTAAATCCTGTGGCATATGTGAACTTAAAAATCTGCCAAATTTCTGTTTCTTGGGCTTATGAAAGAGGTTCATTATACTAGTCGAGATAAATCAGCCTATTGAGTTGGGGAAACAGGTGGTTGGAGAACAAGTACCTCCAGGTACTTACTTCTATCAGATTCTTCCTGGTGATTATACAGACACCAGGAAGATGGTGATCCTGAAATAATCGGGCTTTCAGGATTTAAAAGCCTCAAAATAAAATCTTTCCGACCACCTAAATCCAGGAAACCACAGGAAAGAGGAATTTACCTCCATCACTGTGGTCTCTATTTTAAATGGTCAAAGTTTCAATATCCTATGGATCCCCTGCCAGGATTAGTGTTAGTTTTGCATCCGCAGGATTTAATACATAATGGGCAGTTGATTTCCCAAGTTTTATTTCCCCTTATCTAACATTTTCACAACCATCTTATAGTAATATATTATTAGGCAGCCATGAAAACACTAGATCCTAAAGTCAACCCTATTAACAATTCCCTCCCTGTGGTATTAAATGGATGCTATGGTTCACGATTTCACGACATCTATTTAATTACTGCCTGTTCAATGTTCATTTCTGCATCTGCAATATAACCAACATTAAATCGGCAGAGAATATAACTATCAACAAAGGACTACAGACGAGAGCCTTTTTGAGTTTATATCAGAACTTCAACTTGATCTTGAAAGACTAAAAGGATTACTGCTAATTGGTGCGTAATCTCTGCCTGAAGATATAACAAGACCACAGGGGGGTAAGGATCTCTATAATATTATCTTATAGGATTCTTTACCCCCCTTTCCTCATGTGGTCACCTTCCTATCTTAAAGCCTCGATCTTAATCACACATTCATTTAGTAAGACATCCAATGGTTTCCTACCACCATATACATCCATCGTAATTGAACCATGTGAATGACCAATCAATTCTTTTATAAACGGTTCATAAACCTGCTTACTAGTTAGTTTATTGACTACTGTATGCCTGAAGGAATGAAAGTTCTTTCCTTTCTTCTTGATTCCCAATTTCTTCAAATACTTAGCAAACCAATGACTAATCATCGTTCCATATCCTGTGCTTCTCATCTTCTTCAGGTTAGGGAATAGCTTCTGGTGATTGCTACTTTTAGTCTGTTTCACATAATCCAAGAATCCAAATTCTAGTAATTTAGGATGCAAAGGAACAAGTCTATTTCCAGCATGAGTCTTTATACTTTTATCTTCAGAATCACCAGTTAGATTCATCACCCAAATACCTTCATGTTCTTGAATATCAGATACATCCAACTGACAAATCTCATTCAACCTCGCACCAGAATGAGAAGCAATCATTGTTACCCAATATCTCTCAGGTTTATTCAGTGTCAATGATTCTGCTTTTAATGCATCTCCTAAAACCAAATCTAACTCTTGCTGGGTAAAATGCTTCTCTACCACCTCTACTTTTCTAATCAGTTCTAGCTTGCCCCTAAAGACATTTTGATTAGTATATCCTTGCTTTATTGCCCAATTAAATAAAGTTGATATTCTTTCTGTATGCTTTAGAATGCTCTTGTGGCTCAAAGTCTTAACTTCTTTTAGTTCCAGTAACTCTTTAACTGTCAAAGTTGGATAACTTTTAGAACGATTGACTGGTAACTTCTTTAATACCTCAACGAAATCCCTCCCATCTTCATGTGTTAACGAATCTATCGGAACATTACCCAGAACCTCAATGGCTAGTTTATGAGTGTCATTATAGCTATTAACAGTCTTTTCAGGATAATTAGCTTCAGTTTTAGAATTGAGAAACTTAGTTGATAGTTCAGACAGAGAAATACTGTTTGTGAGTTCTGTATCTTCCTTAATTGAACTAACTTCTGAAGTCTTATTTTCAATCAGTTTGGAGATGGATTGAACAAGATTAGCAAGTTCTGACCTGAGAATGTCTTTGATCTGATCTATTGAGACTTGAAATTCATCTCCATTTTTTCTTATTCTCTCATACAAACACTGAACATGATTGTATAAATGGCGAGATATGGATTTAGCTTGACCTAGAATCCCACAATTGAGAGATAATTGAAATTGTCTACTTCCTAACTGTGGTTGTAAATCTTTAGGAATGATTGAACGAAATAGGTAGGAATAACCTTGCCTACGATGAACAAGATAGGTACTTGACATGATGAAAGTGTGTCCTTGAGTGTGTCCAAAATGAACAAAATCAAGTATGTAACCATGCCAAACCCTGTCATAACAAGGATTTAAGAGAGAATGGCGGGAGAGAGTGGGAGTCGAACCCACCCATCCACTTGCGTAGACAAGCTGGTTTTGAAGACCAGTAGAGCCACCGGACCCTATTCTCCCCCGTTGCTAACAGCTGTTGCGCAGTCTTCGGTAATTTCCGTTGCGAACTGTTAGTCCAATACTATCACAAAATTCTAGAAATGGTACTGCGTATTTTCGACTGGTTTGCGCCAGTTCACGAAATTCTGCGACAGTAATTATATCATGTCTTTCCAGATAGTCGATAAGCAGGTTTTCAATTTGTTTAATGGCATCTTTATGTACAAAAATCCCTTCCTCAATTTTCACTAGCTTTCCCAAATTAACCAGAGCATAAAACGTTTCATTGACTGATCCAGCTGAGTAATCAGATAGCTGTTCGGTTACTTCTGTTACGTTTGGCGTGTTAAGTTTCGCCTCAGAAAAAATCTTTTCTATTTTCGACTTAATTACCTCTTCCTTTTCAGAAAATGAAATTTCATGACTTGACAGCCGTATTAGGTTCCCATCTTTTACCATCTGATTTTTGCTAATCAGGTAGTCGATAATTTTTTCAAAATCGAATTCGTTCAGTTCAAGTTGCAACCGAAGTTGAGAAAAATTCTGTCCCAATGCAAGCGGCTGTTGTTCATGAAAGTTTCTGAGCATTTCCATTAGCTGAGATCCAATTTGTTGCGTGCGCGCGAAACTGGAAACAGAAGGCAAGCTCCCTTTCCACCGCAAGATTTTCCCCACTTTCTCTAGATCAGCAAATAAATTTTTAAAAGCTTGATCGGTAAACGATAAATAGTATCTGATTAGATCCTCCGACACACAAAGGTTCTCATTATGCTCGAGGATGAGATGAATAAGTTTCTCTGGGTCTTTCACTTTTGCCCATGAATTCAATGTTTCTAACGTTTGATCTGTAAATCGCTTATGACGGGGCGCGAAGGGATTGACTATCCACCCACCACCAACAGTACACTGCGCTGAAAAATCTCGCAGAATAAAACGATCACCTCGAAAAGCCAAAATCGGTTCCTCAAGCCGCAATTGAATTAACGCTTCATCGTTTGGGAAAATTGCTTCCTCGGTAAGCATAACCATCCGACAAAGGGACTCGCGCGTACCAATATAAAATCTGAGTCGTGTCCAATGTTCCAAAATTCGCGGGAAAGATATCAGAACTTTAATTGACACATCAATATTGTCTGTTGTCTCCGATAATGACATTGGACACAGAACATCTCCACGACTGATCGTCTCTGTTACATTAGAAAGATTTATAGCCGTACGTTGTCCCGGCAGAGCCTGAACCGTTGGTTCATTGTGAACTTGGATTCCACGAACACGCACTTCATTCCTTCCTGGAAGAATCTTCATTCTTTGGTCCTGTTGAATTATCCCTCCCACCAATGTGCCAGTTACGATTGCACCGAATCCAGACATGATAAAGATTCGATCTACGTAGAGGCGTGGAATTCCATTTTCAAATTCTTCCTTGGTCGCATTTTTGACCTGATCTACAATAGTCTGCTTTAATTGATCTATACCTTCACCTGTTATATTCGAAACAGCTACAGTTGGTGAACCTTCAAGCGTTGTGCCTACCAACATTTCCCGAGACATTTCAGTTGACTCTTCAAGCTGATTAGCATCAACCAAATCCAATTTTGTGATTACCAGAATCCCAATTGAGATGCCAAGTAAGTCAATAATTTCAAGATGCTCAAACGTTTGCTCTTGTACCCCTTCTTTGGCGTCAACAACGAGCAGTACGATGTCCATGCCATATGCACCAGATAGCATGTTCCGGATAAATTTTTCATGACCCGGAACATCAACGATCCCTGCACGTAACCCATCTGGCAAATCAAAGTAAGCAAACCCCAATTCAATCGATAGGCCACGTTCTTTCTCTTCTTTCAGTCGATCTGTTTCAATTCCTGTTAGAGCCCGAATCAAAGCGCTCTTTCCATGATCAACATGACCTGCGGTACCAATGATAACGTGTCGCATATTCCCACCTTATTCTATACTGAAGTATATCACAAACATAAGTGAGATAGTGGGGGGAAATTGGATATAGTCATATCCACAATGCATATGATTTGGTTTGCCTTTGATTTCATTTTTGGTATGTGGTACGATATGAAGTTGCTAGATTTGCAACCTTCATTCGCTTGGCTGAAATTCCCATCGGACAAACTACCAACTCTAAGTCCTATGCATTTACAGTGGAAATATACACTAATTATTAATATATTAGTGCTTGTCGTTCTAGTAACGTTTTATGTCATCGATGATTTCAGAATACGACGTTACTTAGAAATACTGCACGTACAAGATTTCGAGCGCGGGGCAATCTTTAGAAACGTTTCAGGTACAATTCGCAACCGTGTGGAACAAGAGATTAGATGGATGCAAGATTTTGACCGCGCAACGATTGAAGCATCTCTGCGCAAGCTACTAGAGGAAAACAGCCTTGACATGAAAGACGTTTTAGATATCAACGTTACTTTCGGAATCAATGCTTCTATTCAGGCCAGTTTGAAGCAAGGCAAAGATGTTGGCCACTATATCAATTTTACTGAAACCGATCGTCAAGAAATTTTGCAAAAACGCGTACAAGTCTATAATAACGTTGAGCTGGATGATGGTAAATACGCCTCTGAAATGATACTTCCTTATTACGTTGACTTCATTGGTGAAGAATTGAATGAAAACAAGATTTCAGGATTGATCCAGGTTCTTTTTGCCACACCTGATATCAACAAATACATCCAAATGCTTCGGTTAATACACTGCATTGCCATGGTTATCGTTATTGTGCTATTGGGATTTGTAATTGGGATCACGACAAACCGACTTATCATGAAACCTCTCAGAAACATGATGACGATTATCGAACACGCGGAAGCTGATGATTTCCTAGAAACTGAAATACCGGAGGCATCTGGGGCAATTGGGAAAATAGCCAATAACCTCGTGCTTACACTGACTGAGTTAAAATTGGCACATGCTAAGAAATTCGAGGCACTCAGTCAGTTTGCCGGGGGGGTCGCACATGAAATCCGGAATCCACTCAACTCTATCGGCATGACAGCTCAGTATCTCAAAAACATTTTCACCCAAAAAAAAGTTAGCCAACGAGATATCAACGAAGTAATCGAACTACTTGACATCATGAATTACGAAACCGATCAGTTGAAGAAAATTTCAGAACAATTTTTGACGCTAAACCGTCCGAGGCAACTCAAACTCGAAGTTGTGTCACTGAACAATTTATTGGATTTTGTACTTGCTGAATTTAAGGTTATTACAGAAAGGACAGGAATTAAGACCCTACGTAATTATGACCCAGAATTGCCAAAAACACGGCTTGATGATGATCAAATCCGACAACTTTTTTTCAATCTGATTCAAAATGCAATACAGGCGATTCAACCCAAAAATGGCAGTATTTACATCACGACTAGTATTGAAAAAAATGCTGGCGGGAACTGGATAATAGCAAATATTCGAGATACGGGAGTTGGAATTCCAGATCAAATCCAGGAACGAATCTTCGACGCTTATTTTACCACCAAGGAACAAGAGGGTGGTATCGGTTTAGGACTAGCAATAGCATATCAAATTATTATGGCGCATGGTGGAAGAATTGAAGTCAAGAGCCAAGTTGGTATGGGAACGGAATTCAAAGCCTTTTTCAAATACTGATTAACGCATAACACACAAAAAGTATAGGAAATAAACTTTATGCCGTCGATTTTACTTGTTGAAGATGAACAGAGCCAACGAACAATCCTAAGGCGAGTCTTGGAACGCGAAGGACATGAAATTGAAACGGCTGATAACGGAAAAGCTGCACTTGAACTGCTGAAAAACAAGCAGTTTAATTTGGTAATCAGCGATATGCGGATGCCCCAAATGACTGGGCGGGATTTGCTGAAGATGATTAAGAAACAGTGGGCGGATTTGCCAGTGCTAATCGTTACTGCTTTTGCTGAACTCGACGATGCAATTGATCTTGTGGCACGAGAAGGAGCGTTTTATTACCTTGAGAAGCCCATCAATCTCGATTCCCTTAAAAACGAAGTAGAACGAGCCTTAAACACACAAAAGCCCGCTATCAATAATGATACAGTCCAAAAAGTTCATTTTGATCAAATCGTGGGAGATAGCCCACTAATGCAGGAACTTTTTAAAAAAGTAACGCTGGTGATTAATCGCGGAGTAAATCAAGTACTTATTACTGGCGAAACTGGTACGGGAAAAGATCTTATCGCCAAAGCGATTCATGAACATGGCAGCAGACAAAAAAAAATGTTCCTGCCAATTAACTGTAGCGCCGTGCCTGAACACTTAACTGAGAGTGAATTTTTTGGACATGAAAAAGGTGCATTTACTGGGGCAGATCAGACAAAGAGAGGTCTATTTGAAATCGCAAACGGAGGCACCATTTTTCTAGATGAAATTGGCGATATTTCTCTTCAGATGCAAAGTAAGCTTTTACGTGTTCTACAGGAGAGAGAAATAAAACGTGTTGGCGGGATTCACCCAATCCAAGTCAATGTTTGCATCATAGCAGCAACAAACAAAAACCTGAAAACTGAGATGGAGCAGGGTAACTTTCGCCAGGATCTTTACTTCCGGTTGAACGTAATTACGCTTCATCTACCGCCTTTAAGAGATCGCATGGAGGACTTAAAATCCCTGATTGGATTTTTCTTTTCCCGATTTCAAGATGAGTACATATCCGTTGAAAAGAAAACCCTCTCGCCAGAAGCGATGTCAGCCCTACAGCGCTATGATTGGCCTGGAAACATAAGACAACTTGCGAATTGCCTGTTACGAGCATTCATACTATCAGAAAGTTCAACTATTCAACTGACAGACCTATCGGCTGAAATTCACGATAGCTCACTTCCACCATCAAATATTAACTCAGAAATACCCAAGGGCGGGGTTTCGCTGGAAGATATTATCAGAGAATATATCAAATCGGCGCTGACACAAACTCAAGGAAACCAAACTAAGGCAGCTGAACTACTGGGAATGTCGCGGCGAAAATTACAGAGCCGGATGAAAAATTATAATTTAGATAGCCGGGATTTTAAGGAGAAATAGCCAGCCAAATCAGTTAATATTGCCTAACATTTGGATCGATTTCCTTTGACCAGCGATCAATCCCCCCAACCAAACTTGAAACACGTTTGAATCCTATTTGTTGCAACAAATAGGCAGCATCCAGACTTCGCATGCCACGATGGCAATAAACAACAATTTCATCATACGGATTCAACTCGGAAGCACGGTGTGGTATCTGTCCGATCGGAATAAATCTTGTGCCTTCGATGTGAGCCGTCTCATACTCGTGTTGTTCCCGAACATCAAGCAGAACAAAATCTTGCCCCTTATCTATCATCTGCTTCAGCACTTGGGGCAGGATTACATGTTCGTTTGGATTGAAGGGCACGATGGCCTCGTCAGCACTTGGCATCGCTTTAGGAAGCCTATACATTTCTGAGTTCCCCTGTACCTTATCTAGGAGACCACGTAGAATCCTTTGGATTACTTTCAACATCTACAATCTTCCTTTTCCCCTAATCGGACCAACATAATAACCAAACCTAGGAGAAATGTCAAATCAATATACAATATTCAGTTCAAAATCTAACGGTAGCTCCTATGGTTGGAACAAGAGGGAGAAGTGGTTCATCACTCACTTCACATTCTTCTACTTCATTCGTAACTCCGTTACGGACTTTGCTGAAGGCATGCTCATGAACATTTTTTCGCCCATAAAGATTTAATACTTGAAAATACCAGTTGAGGTCCCAACTTTTAAATGCACTCGATTTTGTAATCCTAAGATCAAGGCTATGATATGCTGGTAGTCGTTGGCTGTTATACTGACCAAACTGTCGATCACACTCCACACTATCAGTAACAAGCGTATTATGGATTAGTTCTGTTGCTGGATTACCCGTATGAAACCGCCAACCGCAATGTAAATACCACCTTGGCGAAAATTGATAACCACTGTTGAGAGTAATGGCATGTCGCTGATCGGATTGTCGATAGAATTCCTGATTTTCCAGCTTCTCTTTGGCAATAGCATAGGCATAACCCAAACTCCAAGTCAGCTGATCAGATATAGCCTGACTGATGAAAAGATCGAATCCGTTTACATATCCCGACCCCGGGTTAATGAAAATTTGCGTTTTTCGGCCAAAGTCTCGAATCTGACCAGAAAGGTTTTCCAGTTTCTTGTAATATCCCTCAGCCTGAATAAGGAGGTTCCTTCCAGAGGTAAATTCTGCTCCAAAAACATAATGCATTGCTGCCTGTGCTCTGCCAACATCTTGAATCTCATCTTCAACAGGGATTGTCATCAAATTAATCGGTTGATGGTAAAGCCCCCATGCTCCTCGCAAGACTAAGTTTTCCATAGGATTTACCGCTAGGGCGACTCGGGGACTTACCTCGTGCCGCTGTACATCAGGACGACGATAATCTTGCGCCAGGTACCGTGTACCAATGTTGATAGCAATTATTGGATGGAGTTGCCACTCATCTTGCAAGTAAGCTTTTAGGATACTTCCATTATCATTGATTTCTGCCCTGATCTGTTGATACTGTTCGATTCCAGCACGTTGTTCACGAACTGCATAGTTATATTCTACTGTAGACCAACGCCATTCTAGTCCGCACCGAATTGTATGTGAGTTCAACATCCGTGCGACAAATTCTCCCTTTGTACCGAGAAAACTAAAATCCCGCTGATCTATTCCATCAACCCCTTTTTGCCGGTCACGGTTTGCCCACCCATTGAAAATGAATAGATTTGACCAGATCGATTGGCTAAAAGAATGACGCCACTTGGTCCATAGCATACTATTGCTGTAATCTGAATCAAGGTTGTTTTCCAGATCATTACCTTGGATTAGATTCCTGTCCCAAGCGTAAAAGCTATTAACGGTCAGTTTATCCTGATCTGTCAAGTCATACACCACTTTCCCAAATAGATCGGTATAGCGAGGGTTAAGATCTTCATTAGTATCCATTAAGGCAAGAATAAGATCGATATAGCCTCGCCGAGCAGAGAAAATCCATGAACCTTTTTCAGATAAGGGACCTTCGATTAAAGCATGTGCGTTGATGAGGTCAAGTCCAAGATTAACAGATACCTGTTCTCGATTTCCCTCTCTAGCGGTAATGTCAAAAACACCTGACATCTTGTCTCCAAACTCCGCCGGAAATCCGCCCATCAGCAAATCAGCGCGACTGATTAACCCAAGATCAATAATCGAAACTGCTCCACCAAAGTCCTGCAGATGGTATGGATCAAAGAGTTCCATACCATCCAGACGAACCAGAATTTCATCTTTTTCACCACCGCGAACGCTGAATCGGGCACTGAAATCATTGGAGACAACACCAGGAAAGATTTGGGCTGCACGCATAATATCATTGTCAATCAGCGGGTACAAATCTACTTCTTTTTTGGACAGGGAAAGTGTGGACTGAGTTCCTTCTTGGATCGTAAACCTGCCAGGCGTGACAATGATTTCCTCAAACGCAATCGGCTCACCGGCGAAAGCATAAACTGCAAACAGCAACCAGAGAAACACGAAGATTAGCTTTTCAAGGTATAACAACAACGTAAACTTGCGAATGTCCTGAAACATCGGAGGTGTAAACCACCATTTTTTCGTCAGGGCTAAACGAGGGATGCGGATGTGACCACTGAGGACCATAAACCGTATCAATTTTCATTTCCATCCAGCTGAGTGAGCGCTCCCGATCTTTCTGCGCAGTTGCCCAGTCTTCTGCCAAAGCATAACGGTCCTTCTCCCACTGACTTCCACCACACGAACTTTGCGGGTAGCAAATGTGAACATGATTGCCTGTTTCAACATCGACCAACCGCAAACCAATATCTGGATGAACTGTATCACAAAGCACCTTTGTTCCCGCGCGATTGCTACAAATATGCCAAGCGTTAAAGTGTGAGATTGCTGTCATCTCCAAAGTCTCCAGCGATATTCTTCGCAACGCATGATACCAATGACTGACAATCAGTTCATCCAGATCTCCTAAAAACGTTTCATGTACTAGAAACTCATTGTTGTCGTGCATATACAAGCACTGGTTGTTTGAACCGTCACTTTGAATTGTCCACATCCGTGGGGCTGGATCGCCAGAGTAGGCTATCAGGTTAGGATGTTTTGGATGAAACTGCGGATGGATGATTGTTTGATCGGGAGCAGTATGAATCACCTGTGCTCCTGATCCATTGGTGGCAGTAACTGTGATATGTGATTTGTCACCGCGTTTCATTGCGGTTACAATCAATTCTCCTGTACTGTTGATACTACATTCTCCAAGACTACCGCCCTCGAATGTAGCTAATACACGCTCCTCAAGCGAATCGATGTCGACTGCTTTGATTGTGTTACCCTGTGTATAGAACAGTTTTGATTCAAAGATAATACCTGAGTAACCATGGATACCATCGCTATCTGTTAATTGAACGATTTCGCCGTTTGGGAACTTCAGTATGAAGAAATTAGGTTCTCCTGATCTATAAGAGGTAAAAATCAACTGGCCTTGATCCGGAGTAAAAGACGAGGTTAAAAAATACAAATTATGATTAATTGACGGATGGTCAGTCAGTTGAAAAATATGCGCGCCAGTCCGCTTATCATAGAATTCTCGACACTCCGATAGATGTCTCGATCCTTTTTCATACACGGTTAAGATTGGTACTCCTTAATTTTCAATGCCCTCTTCCACCTCTTCCACCTCTTCCACCTCTTCCACCTCTTCCACCTCTTCCACCGCGATCTCTCATCCGCTGCATAAACTGTTCACGCATGCTCTCTCGCTCTTCTGGCGATGCGTTTCTGAACCGTTCAATTGCGCCTTGCCATTCTTCTCGGCTTCCGCCGCCACTCCAATTTCCACGATTTCCACGATCTCTTTCTGCACCGCGGTTACCACGTTTTCGTTCACCATCCTCACGAGTTTCCTCTTTAGACTTAGATTTTTCGCCTTTCCCTCCACGTTTTCTTTCTTTTTCACCACCACTAAGAAATTGCATCGACTCACTTTTAATCATTTTGATATCGCCAGACAGGTCCAGACTCACTTGATTTGATTTAATGCCTTCAACA
>JYMV01046371.1_pt1 | contig 15246 bp, 11 predicted proteins | sample 338911 | NCBI WGS metagenome assembly JYMV01 (sample SAMN03354496, study PRJNA234377) | hydrothermal vent metagenome | biome: Deep sea; feature: Hydrothermal plumes at the Eastern Lau Spreading Center, Western Pacific Ocean; material: Seawater | place: Tonga | collected 2009 | depth 2000 m m
TGCGGAAATGGCTCCATGGGGTGACAGATGCTTTTACATTGGCCCTAATGAAGAAAGCTTGCAGCAACCACAATTCGAAAAATTACTCACGACCGCCGATGCAGCAGCACAACATCACGCAGATGAAGATGACCTAGCCCTTCTATTGTATACTGGTGGTACCACCGGCCGAAGTAAAGGCGTGCAACTAAGCCACCGCAATATTGTTGCGAACGGGATGCAGATGGCTATCGCTATGAAGGCAGATAAAACAGATATTTACCTTCATGCAGCGCCCATGTTCCATGCTGCGGATTTGCTCTGCACAGCATTTACCTTGACAGGCGCGGCACACTCTTATTTGCCCGTCTTTTCGCCATCTAAATCGCTAGAGTTAATTGAACAGTATAAAATTACTGTCACCATGATGGCGCCTACCATGATCATTATGTGCCTAAGTGACGGCAGTTTTGGGAAATATGACACTTCTAGAATGAGAATGATGCTTTATGGATCCTCACCTATGGCAGCGGAATGGGTTCAAAAGTCTATAGAAGGATTTCAAGGTACAGAGATTGTGCAAGGGTACGGTCTTACGGAGACTTCGCCAATTTTGACATTCCTTGATTGGGAAGACCATAAGGGAGCCATAGAAACAGGAAAAACCGAAATTCTACGCGCTGCGGGAAGGCCAGTTGTTGGCCTGAGTATGCGTATTACAGGTGACAACGGTGATGAGGTTCCTTTAGGGGAAGCTGGTGAGGTTACAGTCAAAGGACCTCAGGTCTCTATGGGCTATCTAAATAGACCCGAAGAGAATGCAAAATCCTTCAGGAATGGTTGGTTCCATACTGGTGACGTCGGGCGTATGGATGAAGAAGGCGTAATGTATTTGTTAGACCGCAAAAAAGATATGATCGTTTCTGGCGGTGAGAATATTTACACTTCGGAGGTTGAGGCAGCCTTGTACCAGCACCCGGATGTTCAAGAATGCGCAGTTATCGGCGTTCCGGACAAGACGTTTGGTGAGGCGTTATTTGCAGTAATCGTAACCTCACCCGGGAGTACCCTCACACAAACTGAAGCCATAAATCACTGCCGCGATCGGATCGGCGGATTTAAAATCCCACGACAAATGGATTTCGTGAAAGAAATGCCCAAGAGCGCCATGGGCAAAATCCTTAAAAATGAACTCCGCCGCATATACGGCTCAATCACAGATTAGCAAGGCAAGTAACAGTGCCACCAGATATGGATAAGTTCCGCCTCAGACGTTTTGTAGAAAAACTCGATGCCATGGGGGAAGTTGAAACACATGAGGCACAAACAGACCTCTCAGATATTGCCGTCGTCATTGAAAACAGCCCAAAAGTAGTCTGGTTTAAGAATGTGGGGCCGGAAAAGTTGGAACTCGTCGCCAACGTAAACGGCAGCCAGAAACGTCTCGCCGCCGCCATGGGTGTATCTGAAGGGAACATTCTGGAGGAATTTAAGAGGCGCTTGGATAATCCACAACCGGTCATTGAAGTAGAACACGAACAGGCACCTGTTCAACAAATAGTCTTGGAAAAAGATCAAGCTGACCTCACCAAACTACCTTTTTACCTACAGCATCAATTTGATGGTAGCGCATATATCTCTTCCGGTATCGACTATTCAGTTGATCCTGAGACCGGAACCACCAATGTTGGTTGCAGACGGCTGAGTCTCAGAAATGTCAGGGAGGCCGGAACCAATTTGACGGCACCTTCTGATCTTAAGCGCATTTATACTGGATGTTGTAGCCGTGGAGAAAAGCTTCCTATTAATTTTGCAGTTGGTTCCCATCCCATCGATTTTATGGCAGCGGGAATGCGAATTCCAGCCGATGAGATCACCCTAGTGAGTACATTACGCGGAGAACCGGTTCCTCTGGTAAAAGGTATTACAAACAATGTTAGGGTCCCGGCTGACGCCGAAATGGTTATTGAGGGGTATTTAGACGAACATGGTTATTGGGAACCCGATGGCCCCTATGGAGAATACGTTGGTTACTATGGACCCATGCACCAGGATCCGGTGTTTCACGTTACAGCCATTACAATGCGAGAGGATGTGCTACACCAGACTTTACTTCACGGCGCGGGGCCTAAAATTCATCGTGCCGAGTCGGTCCACCTTTTGTCAGTCCGTCTGCAAGCCCAGGCATCGAATATCTTGAAATCGATTAATATTAAAGTTGATGATGTATACGTACCCCCGGGATCTGCTGAAGGCCAGCACCTCCGAGTGTCAATTTTCCAAGAGCAACCTGGGCAGGCCCAAAGTGCCATTGCAGCTTTGTTTGGTGGTATGTTTAACTTAAAGCATATATTTGTTGTAGACGAAGACATCAACATTCGGGATGAACACCAATGGGAATGGGCTTTTGTATCCCGCTTTCAAGCTGACCGAGACATGATCTCATACAAAGGTATGCCGGGGATGCCCATGGATCCATCAGTCGAAGGCGGGCCGTTCGGAACAAAAGCCGGGTTTGATCTTACATTGCCATTGCAACGGCGGCATGAATTAATGATGACCGTCGCAACAGCACCAACTATAGAGGGTCCGGTCAGGTATAAAACGGTTAACCAGGCTCTTGAAAAAGATGCGCCACTTTACTTTTCTGAATTGATGACAGCCCTAGGCAGTCGTGATGGTAGAGAAATAACTGTCCAACTCGATGAACTGCGCGCCAAGGGAAAACTCATGCGCGATTGTGACGGTCGATATTTAATCGGTGAGGCGCCGAAAGGGAAAACCGGCCTATTTGGTCCTCAGCATAAAGATCCGAATGTTTGAACGGTTTCAATAGGCCCAGATACATTGAAACAAAGAGACAGAGGCCTCCTGCCTTACTCAACCGAGAACTGAAAGCACCGCGTATTAGGAGGTGTAAAACAATCATATTGGTAAAAAGTAATTGGTGGACTAAGTTTAAGTAAACCAAGGTACATAACTTTATCGTTGGATAAAATGTTAACTGAAATACAAGTGCCAATAATTTGTGAGTTTGATAATACCTATTCACGGTTACCAGGGCATTTTTTTGCAAGGCTCATGCCTACGACAGTTACTAGCCCCAATCTTATAAAACTTAATTTTGGACTAGCTAAAAGTCTGGGTATTGACCCCGAGGGTCTCAGCGCAGAAGAATGGGCAACCATTTTTTCAGGAAATCGTGTTCCCCCTGGAGCAGATCCTATAGCTCTAGCTTACGCTGGGCACCAATTTGGTCACTTCGTTCCACAGTTGGGTGATGGTCGTGCCATATTAATTGGAGAGGTAAAAGATGCTGGCGGAAACCTTCGAGATATCCAACTCAAAGGTTCAGGACTAACCCCGTTTTCAAGACAAGGCGACGGCAGAGCAGCACTAGGGCCGGTTCTCCGAGAGTATCTTGTTAGCGAAGCAATGCACGCCCTTGGCGTCCCAACGACGCGAGCCCTAGCAGCCGTAACAACCGGAGAACCTGTTTACCGAGAAACGGTTTTACCTGGAGCTGTCTTAACCCGTGTCGCCTCAAGTCATGTGCGTGTTGGTACGTTCCAGTACTTTGCTGCAAGAGGCGACTACGATGCTGTCAAGCAACTTGCCGATTACGTGATCGATCGGCATTATCCGAATTTAAAGAATGTGGAATACCCCTATTCTTCACTTCTCAAGGCGGTAACTAATAGGCAAGCAAAACTAGTTGCCCAATGGATGCGTATTGGTTTTATTCATGGCGTTATGAACACCGATAATACGTCAATCTCAGGCGAAACAATAGATTTTGGACCTTGTGCCTTTATGGATAAATATGATCCAGACACGGTTTTCAGCTCTATTGATAATTTTGGACGGTATGCTTATTCCAATCAGCCCCAAATCGCTCAGTGGAACCTTATGCAGCTCGCACAAACTCTTCTGCCGATCATCAACCCCACATCGAAACGAGCAGCAGAAATTGCTCGCGATATTATTAAGGAGTTTCCAGAACTTTATAAAGATTATTGGCTTGAATATATGCGCCGTAAAATTGGTCTACTTTCATCTGAAACAAAAGACCTAAAACTGGTACAAACATTGCTTGATTTGATGCATCAGGACGGTACCGATTTTACTGTAACGTTTCGCGGATTATGTGATGAGGCACTGGATGGAAATGGTATTAGTAACGTCCGTAACTTGTTTAGAAACTCAAACCTTTTCGATAATTGGGCTAAGGATTGGCATTCTCGATTATATCGTGAAAGTGTTCCCCCTAGCATCAGCTCTGATCTGATGCGTCGAAACAACCCAACTTTCATCCCCAGGAATCATCTTGTGGAAAATTCACTGACAGCGGCTATAGAAGAAGATGACTTTGAACCATTTGAGAAACTGTTCAATGTTCTAATGACCCCCTACTCCCAGCCGAACGGGCAATCCGAATTCACAAAGCCACCAGAACCCAGTGACCAAATCTACCAGACATTTTGTGGAACTTAAGTGTGATCAATTCTTAACGGGCTTTCGTCAAAATGACCAAAGCCTATCCTAGGCCTACGGCGACAAAATAAAATAGTTACACTGACAAAAATTAAAGTGCTCACGTCTAATGCCTGAAAATTATAGGCCGTTCATTTTATCCCCACACTTCATCCGCCACTTCTACTAATCTCTCCAACTTACGCCATTGGTTTTCCTCGCTAAGTTTGTTTCCTTCTTTAGTGCTGGCAAAACCACATTGAGGAGAAATGCATATTTGTTCTAGCGGAATATATTTTGCCGCAGCGTCAATACGTCGTTTAAGTTCTTCTTTCGTTTCCAAAATAGGGTTCTTCGAAGTCATAATACCTATCACGACATATTTATCTTTTGGTAGGAATCTTAACGGTGCAAAATCACCAGAACGGTCATCGTCAAATTCCATAAAAAAGCCATTTACATTCATCTTTACTAAATACTTTTCAGCAATTGGTTCATAGCCGCCTTGGCCGGCATATGTGCTTTGAAAATTGCCACGACACAGATGAATAGTCGCTCGCATGTCATCTGGCCGGTTTGCTAAAGCCGCATTGTTAACTTCAATATTGACATCCAACATTTGACTTGGATCTCCACCATACTTTTCAAAACCAGCCCGGATTTTCGGATCGCAAAGGAGTGCTGAATTAACATCGTCGATTTGTATATATTTGCATCCTAGATCCGCGAAAGCTAAAACGGCTCGATTGTATGACTTCCCGATATCGTCCCAAAATTCATTTAAGTCAGTGTAGGCGTTGGTGTTTGCAAGACGAACACCTTCCCGATGGCGGAATTGAGTTGCTGAAGGAATAGTAAACTTAGCTGTTTCCTTAACCGATTTTGTCAGGAATTTAAAATGATCTAACATAATTCCACATTTAGGATACGAAACCCGGTCCGAGATTTCTGCCGCTCTTGCTGAAAACTCCACCCCGTGAAATCTATTCGTATAGATATCGTGGCTTGGGATAACACCGTCAAAGTTCCACATGAAATCGAGATGCCAATAGTCACGCCGATACTCGCCGTCGCTTATTCCCTTGAGACCTATCTCTTCCTGTTTTTTGACTGCTTCAAGTATATGATTATCCTCTATGGACCTCAGTTGTTCAGCTGTGATCAAACCTTCACGCCATTCTTTACGAGCAGCAGATAGCTCCTTGGGCCTGAGGAGACTGCCAACGTGGTCAGCGCGGAACGGAGGTAAAAATGTCATAGAAGATATATCTTTCGATTTTGATCACTAGTTAAGAAAAAAATCTCCCTTTAGAAATTTTATGAAATATCGAAGGAACCTGCGGCAAACCTGATTTTTAAGTCAACGCCACCTTCATTAATTTTCCAGGGCCATATTTTATAGGCCCGAAGTCCACTCTGATGAAAAGGATCTTGGTTTGCTATTTCCCTGGCTTCATCCAGGGACCCTGCTTTGACAATAATCAGGCCAATACCAGCCATCTCACCATCCTCTCGAAGGAGTGGTCCAGCAGCGAATAGTTTTCCTTCCTCCTCTAATTTGACTTGGTATGCGAGATGTTCTTCGAGCACGGCAGAACGATCACCTGTCTTATCCGTAAATTCAGACATTATGGCGTAGTGCAACAAACCCAGTGCTGCGTGACTGTCGTTAAGGTGGCTTTGTTTAGAAGTAACCATATCAATGCCTCGTTAATGGAAAGGATTATTAATCTCTTTAAATTACAAAAACATAACAATCACCGTTATACCGGGCAACTTGCAAAACCGTTTGCTTGAATCACTATTACTTGCAGAGCTGCTTTTAATCTGGTCATTTGACGCTCGTAACACCTTTAAAGAGCAAACAACGAAGGTTTAAGGAGCCAGTGAAAAAGCATAATCTTAAAGTTTATCCTTCTTCGAGAACGTTACCCAAAGAAAAACAGTTGGCCTGGAAAATTGCCGCCGTGTCCGCGGATCCTGTAGCGGTGGAAGATAAGGTCAAGGAAATGATCGTTAATCGAATCATTGACAACGCTGCCGTCGCCATCGCATCAATAAATCGTCACCCGGTCGCCAGTGCCCGGGCACAGGCATTAGCTCATCCAAGAGACGACGGTGCAGTAATATTTGGTATTCCCAACAACCAAACAATCCACGCTGAATGGGCTGCCTGGGCAAACGGAACTGCTGTCAGGGAACTTGATTTTCATGACACCTTCCTTGCCGCAGATTATTCCCATCCAGCAGATAATATTCCCCCAATTTTAGCGGTCGCCCAGCAGATGAACAAAAGTGGTAGGGATCTTATCCGTGGTTTAGCTACTGGTTATGAAATTCAAATTGATCTGGTGAAGGGTATTTGTCTCCACGAACATAAAATTGACCACATCGCACATTTAGGACCATCTGCAGCAGCAGGTATTGGCTCGTTATTAGAATTGGATACCGAGACCATCTATCAGTCTATTCAACAGGCCCTTCATGTAACCGTCTCTACCCGCCAATCCCGAAAAGGGGAAATCTCAAGCTGGAAGGCCTACGCACCCGCCCATGCTGGAAAACTTGCCATTGAAGCCGTGGACCGTTGCATGAGAGGTGAAGGTTCACCATCTCCAATATATGAGGGTGAAGATAGCGTTATCGCTTGGATCCTAGGTGGCCCGGATGCGCTTTATCAGGTGCCCCTCCCTAACAATGGTGAACCCAAAAGGGCTATCCTTGAATCTTACACGAAGGAGCATTCTGCCGAATATCAGAGCCAAGCTATTATCGACCTGGCCTTCAGTATTCGGAAAAAGATCGAAGACTGGGAAAGCATTGAGAAGGTTACCCTCTTCACTAGCCATCACACCCATCACGTAATTGGTACCGGGGCAAAAGATCCTCAAAAAATGGATCCAATGTCTAGCCGGGAGACGCTTGACCATTCAATCATGTATATTTTAGCTGTCGCACTACAGGATGGCGAATGGCATCACGTTCGCTCCTACGCCCCGGAACGCGCAAATCGTGCTGATACTGTTCAATTGTGGCAAAAGATATCAACCGTTGAGGACCCGGCATGGACCCAACGGTATCATGATCCTAATCCAGAAAAGAGGGCTTTTGGCGGTCGTCTGGAAGTGGAATTCTCCTCTGGCAAAAAGATTGTAGATGAATTAGCTGTTGCAAATGCCCATCCGGCAGGCAAAAAACCCTTTGTAAGACAAGATTATATCCGTAAATTTAAAATTTTAACCGAAGGCCTCGTCACTGATGTAGAAAGCACACGCTTCCTAGAGTTGGTTCAGAATCTCCCAGAACTTAATTCAAACGATATTGGGGAAATTAATGTGCAACTTGGTACCGATAGTTTGGCTCCTAGCACGCGAAATAGTGAGGGGATTTTCTGATGCTATTCGCGAATAAGACCGCTGCCGAAAAACGGATTGAATTTAGAGACGCCATTTCTAACGGGAAACTTTTGATGATGCCAGGCGCCCACTCGCCCATTATCGCCCGAATTATTGAGGAACTGGGTTTCGATGGCATCTATATCTCAGGCGCAGCGTTATCTGCAGAACTAGCTTTACCCGACATCGGTTTGACCTCTCTCTCTGAGGTAACACAACGAGGCCGTCAGATAGCGCGTGTAACTGATTTACCTGCGATCATTGATGCTGATACCGGTTTTGGTGAAGCTCTTAATGTCGCCAGGACGGTTCAGGAACTTGAAGAACTTGGTCTCGCCGGTTGCCATATCGAGGACCAAATCACAAATAAAAGATGTGGTCATCTGGATAATAAAATTCTGGTCGATTTAGAGGTTATGGTGCAGAAAATCAAGGCGGCAGCGGAAGTAAAAAAAGATCAGAATTTTATGATCATGGCCCGCACAGATGCTAAAGGTGTTGAAGGTTTGACGGCATCTATCGATAGAGCAAAAGCATACGTCGATGCCGGTGCCGATGCAATTTTCCCCGAGGCGCTTGCAGAACCAAAAGAATATGAAAAATTCCGAGCAGAAATTAAGGTTCCTTTACTCGCAAATATGACCGAATTCGGGAAAACGCCATTATATAGCAAAAAACAATTGCAAGAATTTGGTTACAATATCGCGATTTATCCAGTTACATCACTTCGCCTCGCTAACAAGGCTGTTGAGGATGGATTCAAGCAACTAAAGGATGAAGGAACCAACGCCCCCATAGTTGACTTAATGCAAACGCGAAAACGCCTTTATAAGCTTCTTCATTACGAAGATTACAATAAATTTGATCAAAATCTTTATAATTTCAAATTGTAGAGTGTATACCGGAAGGAAGAAATATGGCTAAGAAAGCGGCAATTAAGAAAGCTAAAGTGAGAAGTGGCAGTATTTCCCGGACAAAAACAGCCCCCAAAATTTACAAGGGGCTAGCTGGCGTTGTTACTGACACAACGGCGGTCTCAAAGGTGATGCCAGAAACTAACTCCCTAACTTATCGTGGATATGCTGTTCAAGATTTGGCAGCCAATTGCACATTTGAGGAGGTGGCCTATCTAATTCTCCATGGTGAACTTCCCAACCGTAGAAAATTAAACACTTTCAAAAAGAAGGAACGCTCTCAACGCAAGCTGACCAAGGCCCACATCGATGTGATTGCAAAGTTTCCACGCCGGGCGCACCCGATGGATACTATTCGTACGGCTGTAAGTTATCTTGGAACGACAGAAGTCGCTTGGGGTGGAGAGCCTTTAGAAAGCGATCTAGAACGCGCCATAAATCTACTTGCCAAAATACCAACGATGATTGCAACCGATTTTCGGTTCCGACAGGGTCAAAAACGTATTGCACCCCGCACCGACCTATCCATGGCTGAGAATTTCTTCCATATGTGTTTCGGAAAAATACCACCAAAGAAAGTAATCCGAGCTTTCGATATTTCTCTAATACTCTATGCGGAACACAGTTTTAACGCATCTACTTTTACAGGCAGAGTGATCACCTCTACAAGATCAGACATTTATAGTGCTATCTGCGGTGCTATTGGAGCGCTCAAAGGACCGTTGCATGGTGGAGCTAATGAAGCCGTAATGGAAATGATGAAGAGGATCGGTGGGTCTAAAAATGCGGAGACTTGGCTCCGAAATGCCTTCGCGAATAAAGATCTTGTTATGGGGTTTGGCCACCGGGTCTATAAACTCGGAGATTCAAGGGTCCCAACAATGAAAAGCTGTCTAAGAGACCTAACGGAATGGGCAGGCGACACAAAATGGTTAGAGATTTACGAAATAATGGAAAACATTATGGTTTCGGAAAAGAAGATACATCCAAATTTAGATTTTCCTTCCGGGCCTGCCTATTACCTTATGGGTTTCCCAATTAATCTTTACACTCCAATTTTTGTTATGGCACGAATTACAGGTTGGTCTGCCCACTATTTTGAACAAAATGCCGACAATAGCCTGATACGACCCCTTAGCGCCTACGGCGGAAAAGCACAACGGAAAGTCAAACCGTTAGTAAAGCGAAAATAATAAGGGCGGCTAACCGATCGAACACTTCATTAAACACCTCTCTAGTTCGTCCCAATCAGCTTTTAGATGTTCTGAGACAACAACCTCCAGGCGACTGTCATTACGATAGGCTATCTCCGACAAAGTAAATTCACTATTTACACGATCAACTAACACCCATCCCTTTTCTACTCGAAATACGCCCTTTAGGCGCTCTATAACCGCACCCTTTGGCAGGCCCCACAGGCCAGGAGGTCCCAATAAGTCAATCAGCATTTCTTTGTCAAAAACTTCTTCGGCAGAGAATATCCAGCCACATCCTTGATACCCCAACCCCTGATTTAAAGCCCGGTGAGGCTTTCCTAGCTCTATAACAATTTTTTCCTGCTTTGCCGCGAGTTCCGTGTGAACGTGACCCTGAGCATGCGGAAAAAGCGGTGCTTTTGTATTTTCAGTATCCAAATCAAGAAGTAGCAAATCGAGATCGCCGTTACGTGCTTCCAAAATTCTTAGTTTTGGTGGAAAAAGCTGTTCAGCCCATTCATAAAAAAAATTAAGTTCATCGGCATCTGCCATATCAGCCTTACTTGCTACCAGAATATCTGCAAGGTGAATTTGGTCATTAAAAACATTCACAGACTGGATACGAGAATCTAAAGCATGCCTTGGATCAACGAGGCAGATGACCGCCTTAACATTTAAGGTAGTCGACAACTGGGGACTACGGAGTTCATCTAAAATGCCAGCAGGATGACCTATCCCTGTTGGTTCTATTAACAATCTATCAGGTTTAATACGGCGGAGAATTTCTAAAATCCCAACTTGCATGGGTACATTCATCATACAACACATGCATCCACCAGGAATTTCCTGGATAATTACGTTATCAGAAATTGACTCCTTCTCGATTGCTGCCTGATCTACCGACACTTCTCCAAACTCATTAATCAGTACTGCCCATGTTTCATGTGGCGGCTTTCTAGTCAGCATCGACTTTATCGCCGTTGTTTTGCCAACACCAAAAAATCCTGTAAGTATTGTGGTAGGAACGTTTCGGGCGGAGCTCACTAATTAATTCCCCAAGTTAAAATCTGAGAACTAAACTAAAAAAATTTGACATAATTAATTGAGAATACGGAAAGAATATTTACTACCCTACCGATCTAACGGTGAGATGAAAATTAATACTGGATTCAAATTGCGTCCTGTCGCACATTCTTCTCTTTATACACAAATTTAAAGGTTACACACATGAAACGGGTCCAAGATCGTGTCGCAATTATTACCGGAGCCGCACAAGGTATCGGAGCTACATACGCTAAAGCCATGGCCAAGGAAGGTGCGACGGTAGTCATTGCTGATTTAGATGACGGTGAGTCAGTAGCAAGTCAAATAAGAGCAGGCGGCGGAGAAGCTATAAACATAACCACCGATGTCTCAGACGAAGCATCTGTTGCAAAACTGGCATCAGATACTGTTGAGCGTTTTGGCAGGATCGACATTCTGGTTGCCAACGCTGCAATCTTTGGAAAACTTGAAGCCAAACCTTTCACTGAGATCACCGTCGATGAATGGGACAATCTGATGGCGGTGAACGTAAGAGGTGTCTTCATTTGCGCAAAAGCCGTCATTAGCCAAATGCGTAAACAGAAATATGGAAAGATCATAAATATTGCTTCAGGCACATTATTTAAAGGAACACCCCTTCTTTTGCACTACGTCACCTCAAAAGGTGCAGTCATGACGATGACACGTTGCCTGGCACGTGAAGTAGGTGATGATAACATCTGCGTTAACAGCTTGGCACCTGGTCTGGTAATGAGCGAAAATGTTTTGGCACAAGAGAATTTTGATGACGCTTCTGTAGACGCCAACACAGCAACACGGGCATTAAAAAGACGCCAGGTTCCGGAAGACCTTGTTGGTGCCTTACTCTTTCTAGCATCGCCGGATAGCGACTTTATGACAGGCCAATGCGTGGTTATCGATGGAGGTTCGGTGAACCATTAAACAGTAAAAAAAACTTGTAGACCGCGGCTTTCCGTGGGTCAAATCCAAAATGTTTAAGTGAAGTAGTGCCAGAGACACAGGGATAAAAGTCAATGCTCTTGTCTTGCTACTTTACCGCCTAATTCATACTTTCTGACGCTTGACCCTGGAAACCAGATATACGCCAAGAATTATGAAGGCAAAGGCTGGAACATGGTATGGTTGAAGAACCTCCCCCAGAATTATCATTGCCAATATCGTTATAAATAACAATCTAACATAAACAAAAGCACTGGCTTTATTCGCTCCAACAGCCTGATTTCCAAAATTCCATAAACCCATCGCCGCAACGGCAACGATTATACCTGCCCACAAAACGGATATAATGGTGGTATAATTTACCTCCATGGGCATTACATAAGCAGTTTCCCAAAGGTAAAAGGGCAACAATACGAAGACGCCTAAAATTTGTAAGATATTTAATAGAACAAGTGGTGGAATTTCCTTTGGCAATTGCCTCAGGAAAACTGCATAGTAAGCAAAGCCGCACACAGACGCTAACATCCAAAAATCACCTATATTAATTGTGATATTTTCCAAGGCTTGCATATCGCCCCTAAGGATGATTACTAAAACACCAAATGCCGCAATTACTGCGCCAAGTATTTGACTTCTAGTTACCGTTTCCCTGAAAAATAGCCACGTAAGAAAAATTGTCACCGCTGGCTGCGTCATCGAAACGACACCAGCATTAATCGCCGTCGTATAATGAAGTGCTATATAAATAGTTGTATTTCCCAGAATGACTAGCGCGAAGGTGAGCTTTAAAAGGAGCTTGATGTTGACCAATATTAGATCAATATGCTCCAGCAACCTGCGCCAGGTGAAAGGTAATATTAATAACCCCGCTAAAACCCATCGCCAGAAAGAAAGCCCAATGGGTGGCACCTCGCCAGGTATAATCCGCCCCAGGATCTGGTTGCTGGCAAAGAATAACATCGATAAAGTTAAGGCAGCGTAAGGCCATGCGGCGTGACCGTTTAGATAATTGTTAATTTTAACCAATTTAGAATATGGAGTAGTATCCATTCCCCGTAAATTTTAGCCCGTTTATTCCACCAATTTCCAAACCAGCCAACATGGTCTAATTTATGAAGATTAATCTACGTAAATACTTAGGTAAGTCCAGATTATGACAGAATATACTGAAGATTACTTTACGGATATTCGGGAAGGAGTCCGTAATATATGTGAACAGTTTCCCAATAAATATTGGCAGAAATTGGACTCAGAGCGTGCGTACCCTTCCGAATTCGTCAAAGCACTAACAGATAGTGGTTACCTTGCCGTCCTGATACCTGAGGAATTTGGAGGGAGTGGATTAGGACTTGCAGCCGCTACAGCTATTTTGGAGGAAATCCACAAAAGTGGGGGTAATGCCGCCGCCTGTCATGCGCAGATGTATACAATGGGAACAATCCTTCGGCACGGAAGTACCAAACAAAAGTCTGAGTATTTACCAAAAATAGCTTCTGGTGAATTGCGGTTGCAAGCCTTTGGAGTGACCGAACCTACCAGCGGCAGTGATACGACACGTATTCTCACGAAAGCTATCAGAGAAGGTAATCACTACATAATAAACGGACAGAAAATATGGACTTCACGAGCAGAATATTCCGACCTCATGTTATTATTAGCAAGAACTTCGCCACGAGAAGAGGTCACAAAACGCCATAACGGCATATCCGTATTTTTGATCGATTTACGCGATGCTTTAGAGGGCGGTCTGACTATCCAACCCATCCCAACAATGATTAACCATGCAACTACTGAGGTGTTTTTTGATGATCTACGCGTTCCGGCTGAAAATCTAATTGGAACAGAAGGGGACGGCTTCCGTTATATTCTCGACGGAATGAATGCCGAGCGCATATTAATTGCAGCGGAATGTGTCGGCGATGCCAGATGGTTTATTGAAAAAGCGTCTTCCTACGCCCGTGACCGCATAGTATTTGGCCGCCCAATCGGCCAAAATCAGGGGATCCAGTTCCCTATTGCGCGAGCTTATGCTGCGACTGAGGCTGCAGATTTATTGGTTGCAAAAGCAGCAGCGTTGTTTGATTCAAATAAGCCCTGCGGTGCCGAAGCAAATATGGCTAAGATGTTAGCGTCCGAAGCCTCAGGGCAAGCAGCCGATATGTGTATGCAAACACACGGTGGATTTGGTTTTGCGGAGGAGTTTGATATAGAACGGAAATTTAGGGAAACACGTTTATATCAAGTAGCCCCAATCTCCACCAATTTAATTTTATCTTACATTGCCGAACATATTTTGGATTTACCCCGATCGTATTAGCCAACAAATAGGACAACGCTGGTCAATTCAGTTGCCACTGATATAATTTGAATAATCTTCACAGTTGGGAGCTATGACATGAACGCGAAAGTCGGCACAATCGAAATTTGCGAAGTTGGTCCACGTGATGGTCTACAAAGCGAACCCCGCCTCTGGAGCGTGGAGGAACGCATCGAATTGATCGACAAGCTATCTGCTACCGGCGTATCTCGGATTGAGACTGTGAGTTTTGTAAATCCGAAAAGAGTTCCGCAAATGGGAGACGCGGAAGCAGTAATGGCTGGCATCACGCGCAATAACGCCGTTACTTATGCTGGACTTGCCCTAAACGCTCGCGGTGCAGACCGAGCCGTCGATGCGGGTGTCGACGAATTACGCTACGTGGTAGTTGCCAGCGAAACCTTCAACCAGAAAAATCAGGGCACGACCATTGAAACAACCTTGGCAGATTATAAAATTATAGCGAACCGTGTTCGAGAAGCTGGAATTAAATTATCCTGTACTATTGGGGCTTCATTTGGCTGTCCTTTTGAGGGAGAGGTGGCGGCGGAGGGTGTCATAAATATAGCCAAACAACTAGTAGACGGTGGGGCCTTGGAAATCGGTTTGGCAGATACCATAGGAGCCGCCGTGCCAACGCAAGTTTCCAACTTGATCACAAAAGTGCGAGTGGCCGTGGGTAGTGGCATCGGATTGGGCTGCCATCTTCACAACACAAGAAACACAGGCTTTGCTAACGCTGCCGCTGCCGCAACCTCCGGAATAGACTTTCTGGATGCCTCTATCGGTGGTATTGGCGGTTGTCCCTTTGCACCTCAAGCTACCGGCAACATCGCCACCGAAGATTTGTGCTTCATGCTCCGCAACATGGGCTTCGCAACCGGGGTCGATATAGAAAAACTAATCGCAGTTTCTCATTGGACCGAGCAATTCTTCGATAGTCCCTTACCAGGCCAGGTTATGAAAGC
>JYMV01006564.1_pt1 | contig 15243 bp, 15 predicted proteins | sample 338911 | NCBI WGS metagenome assembly JYMV01 (sample SAMN03354496, study PRJNA234377) | hydrothermal vent metagenome | biome: Deep sea; feature: Hydrothermal plumes at the Eastern Lau Spreading Center, Western Pacific Ocean; material: Seawater | place: Tonga | collected 2009 | depth 2000 m m
ACCATCGCAGCATTAAGGTCAACACCGTTTACATAACAGATCGCAATCAGTCGGTTGTAGCGATCGGTACTGTTTCCTTTACAGTTTTAGTGGAGTGTTGTGACTAATGCTAATGGGATGAAACGCATCAATCGAGGTTTCACCCTTATAGAGTTGCTAATCGTAGTCGCCATCATTGGTGTTTTAGCTGCTGTGGGGATACCGATGTATAACGGGTATATCTTACAAGCGAAAATAAATGCGACAACAGAACAACACTCACGAGTAGTCAATTTTATCAAGGTTTCTCTTATGAAGTGCGCTTCCGGCGCTTCATCAATCACTCTTACAACAACGAAGACGGGTAATGAAACTGCATTAAGCTGCGCTTCTGAGAAAGAGATTTTTTCAAATCCTTTTGCGGATCATTTCTATTATGAAGGTTGGCTGAACCCCTATGATGGCGTCCCCCAGCCCGTTCGTAGGAAATATGACAACACCCCAGCGTTAGGTATGACTCATCTTCACCCTGGTGCGTCCGGTGGGTGGCACTTAACCATTACTACCAATGTAGGAAATGACTCCGGGGGTAACGAATATCTGCAAAATACTGCAACCAAAGAATGGTGACAGCAGGGAAATTTGCGGTGAGGTGTTGGGAATAGTGCTAATGGGATAAAGCGTATCAATCGCGGTTTTACCCTGATAGAACTGCTAATCGTGGTCGCAATTATTGGTGTTCTAGCGGCTGTGGGGATACCAATGTATAACGGGTATATTGCAACGGCAAAAGTAAACGCCACCAAAGAGAACCACAACCGTATAAGAGACCTTGTTGCTGCTTCCTTGACAAAATGCGCATCTGGTAGCCAGTACGTTACCCTCCAACAGGAATATAACCGAGGACTAGGCAACCGCCCTTGTTCCGCTACTACTTCTAAGTTTGCGTGGTATCTTGTCATACATTTTATTAGCGATGGCTGGAAGAACCCCTATTCAACGCCGCCGCCCCAGTGTTGCCATTTACTCAGTAGTACAACCCCACCTCTTGGAAAGACCTACATTTGGGCAACCGGTAACAATATACGTGTTACCACTAACGTGGGAACCAATGGTGGAGGCAACGACTATCTTTCGAATACCGTAATGAAGGAATAGTGATGGCAGAAAGATTTACGATTTTAGTAGGGCGTTGGGAATAGGGTAGAAAATAGGTTAGGGATTTACTGATAAGAATATTTGGTTGGAAACCCCCAATGAGTCTCGCTGCCAACAATCAAAACTCAGAAGACAAACTGACTGGTCTTTCGGGATGGCTCATTCTAGTAGGCATTGACATTGTCTTCTTACTTCTGCGATTCATCTATGGAATCGCAAGTTCTTATGATTTCTTTTTCCAATCAATCAATAGGTCTATTTCAGCTTACGTAACAGTGGGATTGTTTGTTGATATTGGAGCTGTAATTATGTTGTTCTATACGGCTATGTTGTTTTTTCAGAAAAGAAAGTCCTTTCCAAAGTGGTTTATTGCTTTCCATAGTCTATATTTTTTATGGATATGTCTACGAATTGTGTGGATGTTTGAGCTCAGTTTTGAGGCCGTATATGAACACGTTGTCGAGTTGGTTAGGCAGACTTCTACTGTGGTTGTCTGGATACCGTATATGTTGCGGTCTAAAAGAGTAAGGAATACCTTTGTGCATTGAGGATGCACGTTGACGACATGAATTCCATCTATACCTGAATTAAATTATCCAGTTAAGATATTGATTCAAAAGTGATATATATAATAAAACGATGGGCATGATCTCTTTCGATCTAGTCTAGCCTGTGTTACTATCCTTGAAACAAGGAACGTTTGGAGTTACAAACATTCTGAATCTTCACTTTGGCGTAAAAAACAATACAACACATTGACGTAATCCTAAGGCGAGGAATGATCATGAGAAAATCAAGAGACGTGCGTGGATTTACATTGATAGAATTATTGATTGTTGTGGCAATCATAGGTGTATTAGCAGCAGTAGGTATACCAATGTACAACGGCTATATCGCAACTGCGAAGGTAAATGCCACAAAAGAAAATCATAGTCGTATCCGGGATATGGTTGGCGCATCGCTTACAAAATGTGCGGCAGGTTCGCAATATATTGTTCTTAAGACCAACAGCTCAGGCGGCACACAAAATATGCCGTGCACTTGGAGTGCTAGCAATTTCCGCACCCGGTTCACCAATCACTTCAATTACGATGGCTTCAAAAACCCGCATAAAACATCCGAGAATTGTTGCTATAACAGTAATAGTACTAGGCCCCCACTGGGACGCACCTTCTTAGGGTCTTCAGGCAACAGGATTATGATAAATACCAACGTTGGGACTGATAGCGGTGGGAACTCTTACTTGAGTGCATCTGTTACCAAGGAGTAGAGGATTGCTTGGATAAGCGGATGTCACGACCCCACTGAAAAAACCATAAACTTTATTTAAGTCATTGTCGTTGGACTCCACAGCTTACGTTGAAGTGCCGGCCAGTAACGTTCTTTAGTAGAGGGATCCAAGGAGTTGGGTTCACCCTAATTGAGTTGCTTGTCGTGGTAGCAATACTGGGTGTAATAGCAGCGATCGGCGTTCCTATGCTGATCGGCTATATTCAAGATTCTAAGAGGTCTAGTGCAGAGTCTGGTCTGCGCTCTATTTATTTAATGGAGCAGGACTACAAACGGGAAGAGGGTGCCTACTACTATACGTCGAGCGGAAACCAAACTGTTAGGATCAATACCCAGCTATTTTCAGGCAACAAAACCCTTGATGAAGCTGGAGACTATTACTATTACATTCGGCCATATAGTTCTGGGTATAGGGCATACACACAGTCACGTTCGTCCCCGTGTCTTATGAATATCGACCACAATAATAAACTTACTAAATCCAGTAGGTGTTGACTGCTCTATCTTACCTACTAATCTGTGCTTCAAAGGGTCTGCCCGACCTGGAACATCGGCGTATACATCGCAACAAGAATAAATCCGATTGTCGCACCCAAGAAAACGATCATAACTGGCTCTAACATAGACGTTAAGCGTTCGATTGTGGCATCCATCTCTTCTTCGTAGTATCTAGATATAGATTCAAACATTTCTTCCATATTTCCTGTTTGTTCTCCGACGGAGACCATTGAGTAAAATGTGGAAGGAAAAATCTTCGGAGTTTTTTTGAATAAATCTGACAATGGTTCCCCAGAAAATACGCCTCTCTTGACATCGTTGGTCGCTTCTTGGATTACTATGTTAGACATTGCTGTTGCGCAAATATCTAGAGCTTCGAGGACTGGAACTCCTGCAGAGGATAAGTTCCCTTGCACCATAGCCAGCTTTGCAAGAGATGACTTTTGGACGAGTTCACCAAACAGGGGGAGCTTTAATACAAAGCCATGGAATAGACGGCGAAACTTGTAACTTTGTTTCATTATCAACTTAAGCCCAACAATTGAAGCAACTATAGCCCCAACCAATAGCCCGCCGCCAAGTGGGTCACGAAAAAATTCACTAATAGTAATTACTAATCGCGTAGCTACGGGTAAGCCCCCTGCAACGCCTTCAAACATTTGTTGAAAAACTGGAACAACGTAAATCATCATTACAGCGATAACACCGATAGCCACTAACAGTAGAATTGTTGGATACGTCATCGCCCCTTTGATGCTGGTACGAATTTTTTGCTCCTTCTCAATTCCTTCGACTAACTTTGCCAAAAATACATCAAGTTTCCCACTAGTTTCGCCTGCTCTAAGTAGATTGATGTAGATATTGTCAAAAACGTGCGGGTGTTTTGCAAAACAATCAGACAGGGGGATCCCGGTTTCAACATCATTAAGTATTGTCTCAATGACGATTTTCATCGCCTTGTGGTCAATCTGGTCGGTAATTAGTTTCATCGTGTCTAGGACTGGTAAACCTGCCCGCATCATTGTCTCGAGTTTCTTGGTGAAAAGAACCAGCTCTTTGACTGGTACTTTCTTTTTTCTGCCAAGAAAAAAATTGAATGTTAATTTCCTCCCCTCTGCGTCGTCCCCTTTCTGTTCAACGCCAGATAGCCTTGTTAGAGAAGTGATAATAACTTTCTGTTGTTTGACCTTGAAGGCCGCCTCATCGCGATTAATGCCCTCGACTCGGCCAGTGGCATATTTACCATCTTGCACACCTTTCCAAGAATAGGTTGGCATGGGTGCTTAGGCCTCTTATCCGGCTAACAGTACTCGTCGATACTCTTCAGCAGAAATCTGACCTTGCAACATCAGAGCACGCCCCATATCTTGCATCGTTGTAAAGCCTTCTTCTTTGGCAATAGCTATTAATTCGAGAGTCGTTAATTGTTTTAGGATCCCTTCCCTTATTGATTCTGTAATACGGAGTACTTCATAAATCCCACGGCGTCCAGTAGCACCGGTTCGATCACATTTAGAGCAACCTTGCCCACGGTAGAGTTTACTGCGAGAGGCCTCTTCCGCGGAAAATCCCATGGCTAGATACTGTTCAACAGTCACAGTTTCATCAATCTCTCGGCATGAGTCACAAATTTTTCTAGCCAATCGTTGCGCTACGATTGCCGCCAAGGATGAGGAAATGAGGTATGGCGGTAAGCCCATGTTCAGCAAGCGAGTTATAGAGCTTACTGAATCGTTGGTATGGAGAGTGCTCAGCACCATGTGCCCGGTAAGGGCGGCTTTAACCGCGATATCGGCTGTTTCCATATCTCGGATCTCACCCACCATAATGATTTCGGGATCTTGGCGCAAAAAAGACCTTAATGCTGAAGAAAAGGACAATCCGATATCCTCTCTTACTTGGACCTGCCCTATGCCTTCCATTGTATATTCCACCGGGTCCTCAGCAGTGAGTATATTGACACCCACTCGATTCAGTCTATTTAGGACTGCATATAACGTAGTTGATTTGCCGCTGCCAGTAGGACCGGTGACAAGGATTAAGCCTTGTGGCGCATCTACAGCATTTTTCAGTGCTGTCTCGTCAGCCTCCTGTAGGCCCATTTTTTCAATTGTCAAATTAGCAGATGCGCCATCAAGTAATCGCATAACGACTCTTTCCCCTGAAGATGTTGGCAGAATGGAGACTCGTACGTCGATTTCCTTACCTTCGCCCTTAAGAGTGAATGCACCATCTTGGGGTAGTCGTCTTTCCGCAATATCTAACGACGACATAATCTTAATTCTTGTAGTAACCGCGGGATAATTTTTTTCAAGCAAATCTGAGAAACGGTCCTCATCCTGCAATACGCCGTCTTTTCGATAGCGAACCCGCGAGAATGTTTTGTAGGGTTCGATATGTACGTCACTCACGCCTCCGCTCATTGCATTTGCCATGATCTCATTGACTAGTTGGACAACCTCAGAAGTTAGCCGGACAGTAGTTTCATCGACACCTTTAGATTTCGTTGTATCTTTAACGGTTGCTGCCGTTCGTTTTTCTTCGGATTGTCTAACTGATTTGAATGCTGGTGGTTGTTGTTTATTTGCAGGTACATCAATTGTTGGGTCAAAGCGGGCTAATACCGACTGCATCTCTGCGAAGGTAACGACGTAAACGGTGACTTTTTTGTTAGTTATCGTTCGAACGCTGGGCACTGTATTTAGAGCATTAGGTTCTGATATAGCCACTTTGATCATTCCAGAAGCTTCACCAAATGGCACAATTCGATTTTGCTGAATGAATGGAACTGGGAGCAGACTCAGGGCTTCTAACGATATATCCTCATCTCGTCTTAGATAAGCTTTTTCCAGGTTATACATCGTCCCTATACTTATTGCTATTTCTTCCTCACTGACGACTCCAAACTCGAGGATTGTCTCGACTAAGCCTCTGTTGCTCTCATCGCTAGAAACAACAGCTTGTTCGAGTTGATCCTCTGTTATTAGTCCATTCGTGACCAGAAACGAGGCTAATTGAACAGCTGATTCTCGCTTAATACCAAGTTCTAGTCGCGCACTCATAATCGTAGTTCTATTAGTTGTCGGTTGTGGCTACTACAAGATTCGAGGTGCTAGAAATACCAGGAGTTCTGCGCGTTTGTCCCTGTCGCTTTGGAATTGGAAAAGCTTTCCGATAAATGGTAGATCGCCCAGGAATGGCACCTTATTCTCTGTCTCAGAGGTATCCTGGGTAAATACACCACCAATGACGACGATAGTATTATCGCGCACGAGTAGCTTTGTGGTGATTGAACGGGTGGTAATAGGGGGGTTTTTTTGGGATGTATCTGCTGACTTTTTTTCAACAACCACACTCAATATGATATTCCCGTCACCGACAATGCTGGGTGTCACTCTCAGTTGGATGCCCGCATCTTTAAAGGAAATCTCAGTTCCACCGCCTTCTGAGGTTGTGGTGTAAGGTATTTCATCACCCTGGATGATCACTGCTTCTTGATTATCTAATGTGAAGACATGAGGGTTAGAAATTATCTTTGTAATTCCAAGTTTTTCCATCGCCGAGAGTTCAGCCCTAAGGACCGTGCTTGCGCGTTTCATGAGGAATCCAAGGCCGGCGCCACCTGGCACTGCAAAGTCTGTCATTAACCCTGTTGTACCTCCTATCGCTATATCAGACCCAGCTTCTGGCTGACTTCCTGCGATTCCGATCATTTCTGTCGTGAGCGTTTCTGCTCCGCTGTTAAAGAATGTTTTATCGTCAATACCCAGTCTGAAGCCCAGTTCCCTGCTGAAGTTGTCCGTAGCTTCCACAATAAAAGCCTCAATTAACACCTGCCGGGTTCGAATATCTATTCTTTGGATTAGACTAGCGATCGCATCTAAATCTTCCCGATTACCCTTGATTATTAGCGACTTTGTTCGTTCATCAATCGCTATCTTAACGCTGTAACTGCTTCTTGTACTGTCTCCTTCCTGTCCACCTCCTTCTGCACTGCCGACTCCCAAGACTGCTTCAATCTCTTTCTTTACGGTAGCCGGAACGGTGTAATAGAGCCGGAATATTTCTGTGTATAGAGCACCAATTGACTGTTCTGCTTCGACAGCCCGTAATAAATCCTCTCTTCGCTTACTTTCGAATTGTTCTTGAGCAATCAGCGCCTCTTGCTCGTGGATTCGAATAATCGTACCTTCCTCATTTACGTGCTTTGCCAGTTTCTTGATTTGAAGGATTGCATCCAAAGCTTTATTCCAAGGTACATCAAGAAGACGTACCGAGACTGTACCTGTAACCTCATCACCTACAAGAATGTTTTTCCCGATGATCTCAGATAGCATGGTCATTGCATCACGAACATCTACGCTTTCAAAATTAATTGAGATCGGGAAAAGATCTTCCTGATTGACATCTATATCGATATAGTTTTTTGGTTCCTGTTTGCTAATGACCTCACGTTTTTTTTGTTCCAGAGAGGTTAGGCCTTTCGCTTGAATTATTGGTCCTGATGCTACTGTTTTATCGACCTCTTTTTTTTTGTTTTTAACAAATTCCTTAGTTTCTAGAATAGATCCACTCGAATCTCTGGGGGTGCTTAATTCTACAACTGCAATATCCATTGTATCTAGCGTTGTGCAAGAGACAAGAGAGATCAAAGCCGAGCCAATAAGTAACAAACGCTTAGTCATCTTTTGTTTTAACCCCTTTGTTCCGAACTTCTAAGCGTATTTGTTTGGGTAGCTCCGAAAAGGACTCCAGCATAGTTATGCCAGATTTGTCGATGCTGGTCACTACGCAATCCTCACCGCCCAAAGAATCACCGATATAAAGAAGATAACTCTGTAAATGGGGTTGCGGTGTACGTACAATTGCGATTTTACGGTCTTCTGAAAGTAAAACTCCCATGATTACATATTGATCTAATGGCCACCGGACTAGCGGATGGCGTTCTGGATCAATCTCTTTTGTGATCGGGGCTTTGCTTTGTGCCGTTGTCCCAACGTCTGTAGGAGTAAGTTTATTGAATGGATTCCCGCAGAATCCAGTAGATGGAATAATCAAGGCTACTAGAAAGCTAATTCGAGTTACAGTCTTCATATATCCGATTCTTGATCTATGATGTACCGTTCGGTGTCGGAGCTTGGAAATCGATATGTTGAAAGTATCGTTGTGATCCGCACTGAGCCATCGGAAGGATTGCCATTTTCACCATCTGTTGCAGGCACTTCAATTGTTTCGAGCTCAATGTTGATGATCTTTTTTAGTTCTGCGAGATCTTTTCGAAAATAGGTATAGTTCAGATAGTCACCACTAAAATCAAATCTGACCGATATTTTATAGAACGCGACTTCTTTCTTCGATATTTCACCTTCGTCGCTGTAACCACTTTCATTTTGGAAGTCTTCCTGTCCTTCCATACCAGGATCACTTCCATCAGCATTCTCGTCAAAGCCCTGCATAAGCCCATCATCCATTGAGACGACAGTCTCTTTGAAGATTGGCGTTTCCTTTCCTTTTTCAAGTTTTACAACCATCAATTCGTAAGTTAGTGCAAGTAGGCTGATGTTGCGATATAGGTCCTCCAATTCTTTTTTGTCATGGAAAAGGCGACTTAACTCTTCATAACGATATTTATCTTCTTGCAGTTTTATTTTCGTAGTCAGTATCTCTTGCGTCAAAGTAAGTACTTCTCCACGCAGCTCCTCAGTGCTGTCGATCATGGCTTGTTTCTGACGAATCTCTTCCTGTCCAGGAAGATAAATGAAATAACCATACGCTATCGCCAAAATTACAACTAGGGTACCGGCTATTATTGCGCTTTGATAAGGAGACTGACTTTCTCCCCCACCCTTTTTTTTCGCTGTGAGTCCCTTTAGCAGGGAGCCAACATCAAGTTTCATATTAATAGCCATAAGTCCGTTTACTCTAATACTTGTCTTTCATCGCCTAGCTCGCAACGCAAAGAAAAGGTCTTTAGTGAGACCCCGCTAACTTGAGTAACCGACATTGTTTGCAATGATGCGCGATCTATCAAAGAACTTGAGTCCAGACGACTGTTAAATTCAATAATATTGTGATCATTAACAGAGTTACCGATTATGATTATCTCTCCGTCAGCGTAGTTGATGGATGTCAAGCTGATACCATCAATTACGGAACTGTTAATGTGCACCAATACAGCATACATAAATTGCTGATTGGAATGGATATCTGAACTTACTTCGATTAACCCAGACAGTTCGGCTATCTGTCTGTTTAATTCGTCTAGTTCAAATTGCTTTTCATCTCTCTCTTGGGCCAATGCGTGGTATTCGGTTAATTGACTATCAACAGCTTTAGTATCTTCATGAGTGCTAATAAATGACCAACCCGCTATGGTGATTACCAGTAGGACGCCAAAGACAGTCCCTATCTTTGCCAGTTTTTTCGCCTTTTCCTTGGCTTTGACTTGTTCGCGGTTTGGCAGCAAGTTTATGTTGTTCACGCCCACTTGATATTGGTAATAACCGAAGATGTCGAGTTTTCGTGTGGCTAATCCCAAAACCGGCGCAAACATTGAGGTGTTGGGTTCTGCTGTTATCTTTTTTTCAATATTTTCGGGAACCCGAATATCTGTGATCGGATTAAAAGCATCAACTTTGACACCAGTAAGGTGTGATTGAAGTTGATCGATAGCTTCGGATATTGAGGGCAAGGTAGAGGTAATAAAAATTTTCTTTATTTCTGTTTTGTATTTGGATTGGTAGGTCGAGATTACCTGGGATACTTGAAGAGCATACCTTTCAAACATTTTGCGAGATTCATCATCTTGTATCGAACTTGAAGAAAGTGATAAATATTTTTCTTTGTCTAGTTCAGAGACATAAATTTCCGCTATAAATGGTGAATCGTTGAATAGAACTAGTAAGTAGTTTTCGAATGGACCAAATTCCAGCAGTGCTACAGGGTGTTTTGAATCTATATTTTTCTTGAGATCCAGAGCGTTACGTAGGCTAAAACAACGCACATCGACAACAACAGGATTTAAACCTGCTTGTCGAACAATGCGCATATACAGATCGATGTCGTTAAGCTTTGATGCGACGAACAAAATGTCCATCATGTTTTCTTTGGGATTGCGAGTGATAACCTGGTGGAAAACCGAGTACTGGTCTAACGAATCAGGCAATTGAACAACATTCTCCCAAAGTGAATCGGTATCTACCGCCTCCTGCAACTCTTCCTCCGACATAAGCGGTATGCTGATAACCCTAATAATCGCACTACTTACGGGAATAGATACGGCTGCATTCGTTGTTGTTATCTTATTGCTGCGTAAAACTTGTTGGAGCTTGTCGGCGTAGTCCTCGGGGTTGTTCTCAAGATCCGTTATATCTATCTGACCCTCGACATATCTGTAGCCAATTCGTGTTATCGTCCAAGTGTTTTTGTTTCGTTCAATTTCCGCAATCCGAATGTAGCCAGGCATAATGTCTACGCCTACAACATCTTCCTGTTGAACGAGTAGCTTACTCAGCCAGTCTTTTAGTTTTTGAAGGAGCTTCTTATGCATATGGATTCAGCACTACCAGTTTCTGTCTCTGATAATTCGGGGACATTGTTGGTGGCTTTGAAATTTATGAGCTGGTGCCACAAGAACAATAACCGTATTGTTTAGCAGTTGGACATAGAAAGGCTCTCTAGAATAGAGACCTATTCTGGTGTACCAGCTTGATACTCTCCCCCGTGTTATTTCTGCCTTATTAGGCAGAAATTGCCTAATGGCTATTCAATCCTCGAGCTGAAGATTTACCCTAATTCATCAAAGGAGTAAAGTGATGTTTACGCGAACAACCTTAATCTTTTCGAGGATGCCATGACAATCGAAGAAAGAGTATCTGCATATACCGGCGAGCACTCGCTTTCCGATCTCCATATTCATGCTGGGAGGGCATTTTCAATCAGGGTCACTGGTGAGATTGTGACGTTTCCAGACGATGTTGTCGCCGAAGACGAACTCAGTGAATTTATAAATACTCATTTGGAATCCGATGAAATGAGGAGCGCTTTTGCAAACGAACGTGAGGCCGACCTGGCAATCGAAATAGACGGCCGCCGCTATAGGGCGAACTTTTTTTATACGTCTACTGGTCAGGCAGTCGTGATGAGGAAAATTGAGACAGAAATACCATCAATGAGCGATCTTAATTTACCGCCAGTTGTGCAGGACATGACCAGTCAATCTAATGGCTTGATACTGGTTACAGGCCCCACCGGTTCGGGTAAAACCACTTCGTTGGCAGCAATGATTGATCATATAAACGAACATCGAAAAGAGCACATTCTGACAATTGAAGATCCAATCGAATATATTCACCACAACAAAGCGTGCATCGTTGCCCAACGGGAAGTAGGGCGTGACACGAAGTCGTTCGCCAATGCTCTTAGAGCGGCTTTGCGAGAAGATCCTGACGTCATTTTAGTCGGTGAGTTACGAGATCTGGAGACAATTCAGCTGGCTTTAACCGCTGCCGAAACAGGACATTTGGTTTTTGGAACCTTGCATACATCAGGAGCACCCAATACTATCAATCGACTCATTGACGTGTTCCGACCAGAACAACAGGCGCAAGTCAGATCGCAAATTTCACAATCATTGCGAATGGTGATGACTCAGAAGTTGTTTCGGAAAATAGGGGGAGGGAGAGTTGCTGCGTTCGAGGTTATGGTCTGTAATCCGGCTGTTCGTAATCTCATTCGTGAAAATAAAATCTTCCAGATCGAAAGTATTATGCAGACAGCCCGGGCCGACGGCATGGTTACCATGGACGCCGCAATTCAACAGCTGGCCGGTCAGGTTAGCCCGGAGGATTTGGCGGGATAGATATATGAATCCGTATCTCTATAGTTATGGAGGGCGTGGAATCAGTTTGGTTGAGTTGTTGGTGGTGGTCGCGTTAATCGCAATACTTGGGGCTTTTGCCTTACCTAATTTGGGAGGGTGGAACTGCGCTCGGGAAGTCCGTAACGATTTCGACAATCTGAATGGTTTGTTTCAGACCCTACGACTCGAAGCAATGAGTCGCAATCGGAGCATGATGGCCCGGCAAGCAACTGGTAATAACAATACTATCGAGGCTTATCTAGGCGGACAGACCTCAGGCCGACAAGCATGCGGATCGGGGAGTTGGACTTACCTTGGTTCCGGGTCTGGTGGTCAAAAAATCCAGATCAAAGATGTAGTGTTCAAACGTGCTTACGTTCATGCTAGTGGGATTCCTGTATGCTTTCACGCCGATGGGACGGCATCTAGATCCGGTTGGTCTACTCCATCCTCAGCATCGATTAGTATCAATGCGCTATGTGCTGGCGAAGTCAATCACTATAGAACGCAGATTTTCGGTGCCACTGGGTTTCTAGACCTCTCCAAAGAAAACAAAAAGACGCGCAAGATGGAAGAACTGTAAAGCGTCCGGTAAAGGTTCAATGATCAATAGACACGAACAGGGCTTTACTTTAGTCGAGGTGTTAATGTCGATCGTTATTATGATGATCGGTTTCGTAGCAGTTTTTTCTTTAGTGTCCATGTCTGATCGCACATTGCAAAAGAGTCGCGGGCTGGCAGAGCTCAATGCCATTGGCAATGACATTATCGAATCGGTTATGTCTGATCGGTCGAATCTGTCCGAGTACATCGCTAAGGATTTGAAGAATTGTTCGGGAATCGCTACGTCTAGCGGGAAAACGGATCAGCTTAATAGGTTGAAAAGATGGTGTGAGCAGATGAAAGGTGTAGCCGGAAAAAGCACTGCAAAAGATGTTCGAATGATTCGAGCTAAGAAACACACGATCGGGTCTCAAAAAGTTGTTGTTGTCACCGTTGAACTAACCAGCGGAGGTGGTAAACACACTTTTTTTGCCAAGCGAGTCTTTAATGCGCTCTGAACGCGGATTTACACTGGTCGAGATTCTGATCTCAGTGGTCGTTAGTGCTCTCGCCATTGCAACGTTGTATGCGTCCTACGATATTGTTGACAAACAATACCAGAAAATACGTGACGTAACCGTTCTTAGTCAAAGCGGCAGAAATATTCTGGTAATGGTGAAGCGCGATATCCGGATGGCTGGGTTCACCTATAGAGACGACACAGGAAAACTAATCTACGGCTCAATTAGCGAACCAATTAAGATTACTGACAGTGGAGACCGTTGTTGTGACGATATAACTGTAGTTTATGACTATCAGGTTCAGTCAGCGACTGCACAAAGAATTAGGATTAGGTACTGGGTTGAGAACTATACCGGTTCAAAAGGAGCTAGGGGTCGTCTTTATAAACAGACGGATATTCTTCAACCTTCGACAGCGACAGGCCGTAAAGAACCAATGGCGGACTATATTGAAGACCTTCAGTTTGTTCGCGACCAGGTGCGGTCGTCTGGATCCGTGGAAAATCTTGCAAAAAAATCTACCGACCTCTCAAAGTCTGCAAAGCTGACTGATGGAAAGTTGGGATGTAATAACGGATGTAATTCACAGTGCGAAAATGGTTGGACATTTGGTGGTGGTCTAAATGCTAATGAAAAGATCAGTGCGAACTTCAGTAGCCCAGTAACAATCGGTGGTATAGGACTATATGCCGGTGAACAGAATGAGACAGTGACCGGTTACATTCAGATAAAAGAAAGTGGAAGTTACAAGAGAATTGCCACACTAAGTAACATAGGTATTAGCGCCAAGAATTCACAATATAAATTCACGAAAAATGTCGCGACGGACAGCCTAGAATTTGTCATGACGTCTGGCGGTGGTGGTGACAAAAATATATGTATATTCGAGTTTCAGATTTACCCCGGATCAAATCTATCGAATCTTGTTGATGTTGTTTTAGCTTTACGCACTCGAAATCAATATGGCCTATCGAAAGCATATACGAAGAAAACCTATCGTAAAGGTAACTATAAACTCAACAAGACGGATGCCTATAGGCGAGATGAGTATTCAACAACAGTGTTGGTAAGGAACTTGTCGTTGTGATCTTTCCGGACTGTCGCCGAAATCAGGAAGGTGCAATCCTGGTATTGTCACTAATTATGCTTTTGGTCATGACGACTATGGGCATTGGCTTATGGTATGTCGCTGATCGGGATAGTGAGCAGGTTGAGGTTAACATCAATCAGTCAGAGACATTATATTCCTCCGAATCCTGTATCGGTGATGCAACTCGGTGGCTTGAAGTGGAAGCCGCAAAAGGTCCTCCATGCAAATCCGTCGGTAAAGGCAAACTCTGCAAAGCGATTCCTGATAGCGGCGTTCATACAATGGATGCTGACTGGAGAAGGACCAGCGGTGAGAAAACCAAACACAAAACAAGAATGGCCGCCCACAGTTATAAATGTACTATTACGTTGATAAACACTATTTCAGCCGCAGGTCAGCAGGGGACTGGGTTCGACGTAGGCCAAACAAGCAACTACCAAGGGGCTATTTCTAGCACTAAATACCTTTATAAGATAAGCGCGAGTGGTTTTGGGCCCAATAATGTACGCTCTGATGTCGAGATTATTGCGTCGACCATATCATCATTATGATTATGAAATATATGTCGAAGTCATTATTCATCTCAGTCATCGTTTGCTTAGTGTTCAGTACAAACGTGATGGCTGCATGTGATCTGCAGCGTTTCAAGTTTGGCACGTCTTATGAGAGGGTGCAGAAACACTTTGATACTGGTCTAGAAAAAGCGCCAGTATCTATACAGATGTTGTTTGTGCCGGGGAGTGACGTGTGCGCGGGTGAGAAAGTGTTCCGGGGAACACCCGTTATATTCACATTTCTATACAACAAACTCGTACAGATCGAAGTAAATCGTCTGTCAAAGAAATCGTTGCTTGGTGCGTGGGCCGAATCAGTGTACGGCGTGAAGTCAAATAAACCTACTAGTTATTTCAGTTCGGAACCGAATGCTCAATGGTATTGGGACAAGAGCGCGGCAGTGATCACCTATTCCATTGTGACATACGGAGCTGAGCGGGACGAGTATATCCAGATCCAGTCGAAGCGGCACGAAGAGTTGTTTGCGAAATGGGCCGAAGAAGAGGAGTCCCAGTGAGGGATATATTCGATACGGCAGTTGTATTTGTGATGGTGTTGTTGGTGTGTTTATGGCCGCAGGCCTATGCTAAATCGCCCCCACCAGGCACAGGCAAGGCGGATGTCCCTGCCAATATATTGTTCATGGTCGACACATCTGGAAGTATGGGGGCACAGGTGACTTCAGCTAATGCGACCCAATATCCAACTGACGTGGCAGTCGACTCAGCGGGAAATACCTACGTAGTTGA
>JYMV01045241.1_pt1 | contig 15234 bp, 16 predicted proteins | sample 338911 | NCBI WGS metagenome assembly JYMV01 (sample SAMN03354496, study PRJNA234377) | hydrothermal vent metagenome | biome: Deep sea; feature: Hydrothermal plumes at the Eastern Lau Spreading Center, Western Pacific Ocean; material: Seawater | place: Tonga | collected 2009 | depth 2000 m m
TGACCTCTGTGATCATGGCCCTTCTTGATGCCCCTCCTGGCCCTCCACCCATCATGACAAACCATTTCAGTTTATTGTTGGGTCTGGTCAGGTGATTCCGGGGTTTGATAAAGCAGTGATTGGGATGAAGCTTATGGAAGAAAAAAAGTTTACCCTTCAACCGGCAGAAGCTTATGGTGAGAAAAATAAAAAACTCACCCATAAAGTGCTGCGCTCTGAACTTCCCCCCAAACCAGAACCCAAGCCAGGAATGGGGCTCATGATGGGTGGAGGGCCAGGAGGGGCATCAAGAAGGGCCATGATCACAGAGGTCACAAAAGAATATATTGTCATAGATATGAACCACCCCTTGGCGGGCAAAGCACTCATTTTCTCCATTAAATTGATAAAAATTTCAAACTGAACCCCGCTATAGGCAAAGAAGGGGTAAGCTTACATTTTGCTAAACTTTCCTGTTAATTAACTAAATATATTGTTACGCTTTTGCCGGAAGTGTAAGCTCTGGCGACTGAACAACCATATTTTAATAATCAAATTATGACTACCCCAGTTCAAGTTCGCTTTGCGCCTAGCCCAACAGGGTATCTGCACATTGGCGGTGTTCGTACAGCCTTATTCAATTGGCTATTTGCTCGTCATCATAAAGGGAAGTTTATATTACGAATCGAAGATACTGATGCGTCTCGTTCCACTGAGGAGTCGATTGAAGAAATTATAGAGTCGATGAAGTGGTTAGGCTTGGACTACGACGAAGGTCCTTTTCGTCAAACCGACCGCCAGTCTATATACAAAGAAAAAGCAGATCAGCTTATAAACGAGAATAAAGCCTACCCCTGTTTCTGCACAACAGAGGAACTGGACCAAAAACGAAAGGAGGCACAAGCTAAAGGCCTCAAACCAAAATATGATGGCACCTGCCGCAACCTGTCAGATCAACCTAAAGGAATTCCTTTCGTCATCCGCTTTAAAGTGCCACAAGAAGGTTCGGTCACCGTAAAAGACTTACTTCGCGGTAATGTGATTTTCCAGAACGAGGAGCTGGACGACCTCATCATTCTGCGGTCAGACGGGACACCCACGTACAATTTTGTTGTTGTAGTGGATGACAGTGACATGGGGATTACTCACGTTATTCGAGGTGATGATCACTTGTCAAATACGCCTAGACAAGTGTTGCTGTACGATGGACTTGGGCTGCCTCGCCCAGAATTCGCGCATATTTCGATGATTCTCGGGGCAGACAAAACTCGACTCAGCAAACGCCACGGGGCAACCTCGGTACTTGCCTATCGTGATATGGGATATCTTCCTGACGCGCTCATCAATTACCTTGCTAGGCTCGGCTGGTCCCACGGCGACCAGGAAGTGTTCACTCAAGAAGAAATGATCAAGCATTTCTCGCTGGAAAATGTCACTACCTCCGCAGCGGTATTCAATCCGGAAAAGCTGCAGTGGTTGAATCAGCAATATATCCAAAATGCTGACCCCATAGATCTTGCCACCAAACTAGAACCTTTTCTCATTAAGGAAGATCTTTTACCTTATCAACACGATCTTAGTAAAGAAGATATCGCTAAACCAATCCCATCACTCAACCAAAGAGCCCAAACACTGATTGAAATGGCACAAAAATCAGCCTTCTATTTTAAAAAGGAACTTACGTTTGACGAAAAAGCGCGGAATAAATTTCTAAATAAAGATATCAAGCCACATATCGAAAAACTTATCGTCACGATCAATAGCATGGCAGTGTTAGAACATGATTCCCTGGAAAATTTATTCAAAAAGGTAGCGGAAGAAGCTGGGCTTAAGCTTGGAAAACTGGCTCAACCAGTACGTGTGGCGCTTACCGGGAGTACCGCTAGTCCAGGAATTTATGATGTTATCTTGCTGCTCGGAAAAACCACAACGCTCAAGCGGTTGAATGAAGCAGTGAGCTTTATAGAAAAGCAAGACTGAGAATCAACCTCCCTGATTACATACATTGCAATATAAAAACCTAAGTTTCTGGATTCAGAGACGAAAAGAATCTAAAGAAGGATTCCTGATCCACAGGAGATTTGATCTTTTATGCCCCAACCAAAACATATGCCAATGGATCATAGTTTTTGTTTGACAATACAATATATTGTATATATTTTATTGAGTGACACTAGATATAGAAATATCTAGGCGGTCTGATTACTTCTTTCTTAACAAGGCAATACCACCACGCCAATATCAGGAGATGTTTATGGATAGCAACAGGAACTCTGTAGAATCTCAGTTACGCACAAGATGTAATATACTAGAGTCGCAAGTAAAGACACTGGAGAAGCAAAAATCAGATCCCCCTAAAAATCTCGTCATAAAAGATAATATCCAAGCAGAACAATGGAAAGAAGTTGCGGGAATAGGAAGGTTTCCCGCATAGATAATTAGATTTATTTTCACCACACCCTCTCATCATCATGATAAAGGAGAGCCTTATGGTCAACCCTCAATATATTGAGTATTTAAATACGTTCGGAGCAGATATCGATGTAAGCCCTCAACCACTCAAACCAGCGGAGCCACCAAAACAACCAGACACAACCCAACTTAAAGCACATATAGCTAAAGGATTACCCCCTGTCTCAACCGCAAGAATTGATGACTTACCGTTTAAAATAAAAATAGACGAATCTGAATGGCAAAAAGTTGAAGGTGTAGGGAAATTTCCAAAAAACTACAAGCCAGATGTTTTAGATTTCGATTAACTTCACCGCTACTTTACTAATCTTTGCCCCTTACCCATCATTGGGTGAGGGTTTTTTTTTGCTTTTAAATTTAAAGTAGCAAGAAAAACCGATTGGAACTTCAAACCTCCATCTAATGCACTTAGCGGTCATCCTTGAATCTGCTTTCCTCCACGTTTTCCAGAAATGAAATATGCGACTCCAGTAAAACCATATCTTTTTTAATTTTGCCGAGTAATATCTTAATATCAGACTCAGACTTCCCCAACATTGCCAAGTCTGGATCTAGTCTCAGTCTCTCTTTTTCCTTTATATCCTCCATGTTGCTAATAATCACACCGATAAATAAATTGAAAAAAATGAAGGTCGCAAGTAAAACAAAACTTACAAAATAAAACCACCCTAAAAAAGGAAACGCGTTCGAGTTTTTACACAACTCCTTCATCCCAAAATAGCCATAGTTTTGGCAACCGTATATGGCTGTGTACATTATGTCTGTCCAATCCTCCAGAGTAGCCACACGAAACAGACTCAGAAGTGATATGTGAAGACTTTCAAAATGAATGGGATCATTTCCACGAAATAAAAAAGTTCCCAAGCACGCATAGATATAAAATAAAATAAACAATAAAACACCAATATATCCTAAAGAAGGAATACTTTTTAAAAGTGTGTTAACAATCAACTTCAATTCTGGAATAGTGCCTACTAACCGTACAATCCGCAATACTCTGAGGAGCCTAAGCACAATAATCGATTGGCCATCAAATGGTAGAAAGCAAGCACTAACTACAACAAAGTCAAATATATTCCACCCATCTTTGAAAAACTCGTGGACCCTTGGTGTAAATGAAATTAATTTGAGACAGATTTCGAAAACAAAGAACCCCAAAATAATACTGTCCAAAGAACGTAATATCGTTCCATGTTCATCAGAAATTTCAGGATACGAATCCAACCCCACCACTACGCCCGATAAAATAATTATTCCTATGAAAAATATTTGAAAGTTTTTTGACTCAGTGAAAGCCTTTAATTTTTTTTGCATTACAACTCCAAAAATTTATCTATACAATATAATTATTCAGTTAAAAAACACTTCAAGGGCTTTCAGTTCAACGGAAAGCCACTCTCCTAATCTTTCAATTTTAATATCTACTTATTTTTTTGTGATTTTTGCCCAAGTATCTCGTAAGGTAACAGCTCGATTGAATACGGGTCTATCAGGGGCAAAGTCTTTTGAATCCGCGCAAAAGTAGCCCATCCGTAAAAATTGAAACCTGTCACCTGGTTTTGCCTCCGCTAACGCAGGTTCAATTTTACAATCCTGTAAAATTTCTATTGATTCTGAATTGAGCGCAGACTTTAAGGTAGGATGCTCCTGATCATTGGCTGGGTTTTCATTTATGAACAGGTGATTGTACATTCGCACTTCCGCTTTTTTTGCTTGCGGTGCCGATACCCAGTGAAGCGTGCCCTTAATCTTTCGTCCAGCCGTCGCGCCACCTGTTTTTGAATCAGGATCATAAGTACATTTCAATTCGGTAATATTTCCATTGTCGTCCTTTAAAACTTCTTCACACTTAACGATGTAAGCATGCTTGAGTCGCACTTCTTTTCCTGGTGCAAGCCGGAAAAACTTTTTTGGCGGGTCTTCCATAAAGTCTTCCTGCTCAATATAAAGTTCTCGTGAAAACGGGACCTTTCTAGTACCAGCCTCCGGGTCTTCCGGGTTATTCTCGGCATTAAGTTCTTCGACCTGTCCTTTAGGGTAATTTTTGATAGTTAATTTTAAGGGGCGTAAAACTGCCATCATCCGCATAGCCCGCTTATTTAGGTCTTCTCGCAAGCAATACTCCAGTAACGCCATTTCAACTTTGCTATTGGCTTTGGCAACTCCGATACGTTCGCAGAAATCGCGGATCGATTCGGGAGTGTATCCACGGCGCCTCATCCCTGAAATGGTAGGCATGCGAGGATCATTCCAACCAGAAACATGTTCCTCGTTTACCAATTGTAAAAGTTTACGTTTGCTCAATAGAGTGTAATCAAGATTAAGACGCGCAAATTCTATCTGCTGCGGGTGATAAATATCGAGTTTGTCGATAATCCAGTCATAGAGCGGACGGTGATCTTCAAATTCTAACGTACAGATGGAGTGTGTAATTTTCTCAATGGAATCAGACTGACCATGTGCAAAGTCGTACATTGGATATATACACCACGTATCTCCCGTACGGTGATGTCGCGCTCTAAGGATGCGGTAGAGAACTGGATCACGCATATTGAGATTACCTGATGCCATATCGATTTTCGCGCGAAGAACTTTGGCACCATCAGAAAACTCGCCATTTTTCATACGCGCAAACAAGCTCAGATTTTCTTCGACAGAACGCTTGCGAAACGGGCTATCCTCCCCGGCTTGAGTTGGTGTACCGCGATACTCCCGTATCTCATCGGCGTTCAAGTCATCTACATATGCTACCTCTTTTTTAATTAAACATATCGCCCAATCATACAATTGATCAAAGTATTCAGATGTATAGCATATTTTATCCTCCCAACTAAAACCTAGCCATTTGATATCTTCGATAATGGATTGAACATAGATATCCTCTTCTTTGAGAGGATTAGTGTCATCAAAGCGCAGATTGCACGTTCCTCCGAACTCAATGGCAAGACCAAAGTTAATACAAATGGATTTAGCATGACCAATATGGAGAAACCCGTTTGGTTCAGGCGGAAAACGGGTACAAATACGTCCTCCCCACTTATTCGATGCTATATCTTCTTTAACAATTTCTCGAATAAAATTGGAAGGGGTCAAGCCAGTGTCGTTTTCTTTATTCATCAAGATTTTATGTAGGCTTTCAGTTGCAAAGGAAGGGCATTCTATCACAATCAGAAGAATCAAATACTATGCTTCATTCGCAAGCTCTGATATATCTTTGACCTTTACTTGGTCTTGAAGGTTTTTGGCCTTAAGGGCATCCTCCAGCATAAGAACGCAGAACGGGCAGGACACAGCAATAGTATCTGGATTAGATTCCATAAGCTGGTCAACACGCTGGTGACTCATCCGCACGCCAGTTTTCTCTTCGAGTAAAAATCGTCCTCCACCTGCCCCGCAGCAAGTACCACGTTCTCTACTAGCATCAATATCAAGTACTTTTCCAGACTCGGAATTATGAGCTACTATTTCACGCGGTGCGTCATACAGTTTATTATGGCGGCCAAGATAGCAGGAATCGTGATACACCACATTACCTGACTCCTTTCCTTTACCAATGCTTTTACCACTCTTTACTAGATGCTCCAGCAATTCAGAGTGGTGTATGACATCGAGCTCAACACCAAATTCAGAGTACTCATTCTTAAGTGAATTAAAACAATGTGGGCAATGTGTAACAATTTTTATTATAGATTTTTCTTTAAATAGTTTAGCGTTTCTTGATGCAAGAAGATCAAATAGATATTCGTTGCCTGCACGTCGAGCTGGGTCACCCGTACAGCCTTCATCATTACCAAGGATAGAAAAGTCAACTCCAGCAGATTTCAAAGAATGGACCACTGCCGCGGCAATCTTTTTTCCTCTGCTATCAAATGCGCCGTTACAACCCACAAAATAGAGGTATTCGGTTGGGTTGTGTTTGTCCCAAGTTTTAACATCCAACTCTTTTGCCCAGTCAGAACGCGTATTGCGACCAAACCCCCATGGATTAGATTGTGTTTCTAACGATTTAAAGGCACTGACAAACTCAGTGGGGTAGCGATTTTCCATGAGCACAAGTCCTCGCCTTAAATCAACAACCTTGTTAACATACTCAATCATGACAGGGCACTCCTCTTCACAAGCACCACAAGTGGTGCACGACCAGAGTGTTTCATCGTCGATCACTCCACCTAACAAAGTTGGGATCCCGCGCTGTTCCAGTTTATTACCAAGCAAATATGGTGTTTCGGCGTTGAGATGGTCTCGTAAGTCAACCGTCAACTGTTTTGGGGAAAGGGGTTTACCGCTCGCCAAAGCGGGACAAACGACATCGCATCGTCCGCATTCGGTGCAACTGTGTAGATCAAGCAGTTTTTTCCAGGAAAATTGATCTATCTTCGAGACACCAAAACTTTCCTGCTCCTCATTCTCAAAGTTAATACGGTGAAGTCCGTTACCTCTTTCTGGAAGTCGCGAAAAAAATACGTTTGGAATCGAAGTAACAATATGTAAATGCTTCGAATTGGGGAGCAAGGTCAAAAAATATAGAACGCAAACAACGTGGGTCCAGTAAGCTAGATTATGAATATGAACCACAAGATCAGCGCTTAAAACCTGTAGCATTGGCGCAATTGACCTACCAATCCAAATCCCGCTAAGCGCTACTTGCGAATTTCTCGCCTGCCATCCCGCGTCAAAAAGGGCATCACTAACCATTATTAAAAGAATTAAAGAAAGTATAGCTATACCTTCCACCGACAAGGTGAGCCTGTCAGGTTTCGTTACTACCCTCCTGTACAAAGCATAGCCGGCAGCCAAACTTACTAGAACAATAAATAGATCTTTTAATAAAGCATAAGGCGTTTCAATTCCCCCTAAACTAAACTCCACTGTTGGGAAAAAACCGATGAAAAAAAACCACAGTGCCCTTAATAGTAATACAAGAAACCCCCAGAAAATAAATGCGTGCATCCAACCCGATTTGGTTTCTTTCAGTATTTTTGTTTGAAAAATAGCAATTCGAACTGTATTCCATAATCTCGTTATAGGTTTATTAAATCTATCCTCAGGAGCAACTTGTAGCAAGATTTTGCACTTTGGCCACAAAAGGAAAAAAAAGCGTGTAACCGCCAGCGCTATTAGAAAACCTAAAATAAAAGGCTGCAAGTCCTGAGAAACCCACTCAAACGCACGATTTTTGGAAGTGTTCATTTAGAATCTATTATCTTCAATAATTCATAAATTACAGTATTAGGAGCACGAATCCTGAGATCTAACTATAATACCTAAAGGAGACATCGGAAACTAGTTCTTTGATTTTTCTGGAATTACTGTCTAATGAACCACTTCCTGTGCTATATTATAATAGTCTTAATGCGATTTTGGAGGACCGTCAAATGGAGATAGCCCCCCGTGTACTATGAGTTTTCCAGAGACATTTTTAATTCTACTCTCTACTATCCACCGCGAACAGTGAGTCCTTTCGTCGTAGTAACACTTTTTTCTCGTGCAATCCAATTCATTTTTATTTCTGTGGTTTTTGGTAGCGTTTTAATCCTACTCGCTACCAACGTCCACGCAATTCCGGTGAGTGACGCCTACGAAACCGGTCAAGCTGAGTTTCAGGCTTCCCCAGAGTTTCAACCTAGAAACGAGATTCCCCCTGTATTTCACCCGTCTTTACACCCAGGTTCAAACGATGAGGTTAATGAAGGACATCCCATTCCTGATTATATAAAAAAGATTTCCAAGGATCAGCCTTACTCGATCTATTACCAACAACTGCTTGAGACCGATCCAGTCGACCAGGTACAAAGTAAAGTGTTTAACGAGCAGGCCTTTCGTTCAATACAGAGAATAGGCGTTTTAGGTTTTGAGAATAAGACTGCCGATCCATTCAAAGACGAAGAAGCTGGTCATGTGGTAGCAAAACAGGTTTCTAAAGAACTTCAATCTATAAAGGGCTATTTTATCATTCCGCCTCTTGCGGCGAATGAAGATGCACAAATCAGAATAGTCACACAAGTCCCCAGCAATAAGACAGGTCAAATTGAGTCATCTCATATTGAGAACCAACCGGCCATCCCTGTTCTACCCAACTCAAATAAGAAGGTTGATGCAATAATGATTGGGGCGGTCACGAAATATATGGGTTCCTATCGAAACCGAAATGGAAAAATAAAAAAAAGCCTTTCCAGCAAGGTTGAGTTTGGATCATTTTTGGTCAGTACGCGTACGGGACAGGTGCTTTGGGGATCTCGTTTTATTGGAGCACAACCCACGGGCTTTATAAGTTCGGGTTCAAAGTGGCTCAACAAAAAACAACTATCCCAAAGAGCAATGAAAGAGGTACTAAAAGCGTTTCGTAAAAATAGTAATGGTTTGAAATAAAAAAATATTCAGCATAATAAAGTCATGTCAAAGACCAATCCATATGAATCGACGTCTCACAACTCGGGGCCGGAAGAAGAGCCGACCTTAAAAAAAAAGAAGCTTTGGAGAAATTTATTTCTTCTAAACCTCTGTATAAGTTTTTTACTAATCGGCCTTTATTGGGTTCCTATTAAAATGGTTCAACTGGAAAGCTTTGTAGGCTCACCCAGCGTAAACCTTCCTAAGGAGGGAGTCGTTCCCATTAGCAATAGCAATCCAGCTCAGCCTATAAAAGGTTCGGCACCATCAAATCTTCTGGGAACCAAGATAACAGTAATAAACGCATCGTCCGCAGATGAATGGATATACTTTGATTTTTCGAGAGGGAAAGTGGTTGACATTCATGACAAGACATCGCTCGAATGGGATTTGGCATTTCGCAGGAGTAAGGTTATCTCCAATGGAGGCGCCACTAATAAATTTGGCAAGGCAGGATTAATCAATTTAGGTTCGCTAAACTTTGATCAAGTAGTGGATGTGCCACTCGATAATTATACTCCAGACACGGCCACAAAAACAGAAACAGAAAATCTTATTCTTCTAAAATGGTACTCCTATAATTACCTGACCCATAAACTTTCGGCCAAGCCAAATACCTATGCTGTAAAAACAGCTAACCACGAATATGTAAAAGTTAAATTTCTTGATTTTTACTGCACCAACAAAGAAACAGGGTGCATCAAGATGCAGTATGTCTATCAAGATAATGGTTCGAATCAATTTACTAAACCTGCTTCTGGCTAGATCCCGCGCTACCAAACATCCTTATTCCTCGTTTAAAAAGCAAACTGGGTATGTTCAAGAGATAATGAACATGTTATTTTGTTCTACACAATTTCGGGTGATTTGATTTTTAGCACAGGTTAATTTTTATTTTTGGAGGAAGCTATGGCAACATTGAAGAAACTACTTTTCAGCAAATACGCGGGAGAAGGTCTCAACTCCACAGTGGAAGAGATGCAAAACAAGTATGGCAAAAAAAAAGGTAGGCGATTTAACCATGAGAATATCACCTATGAAATTAGCCGCGGCGATGTGGTTGGTGAGAATATGAAGTTTGAGATAAGCTCGAAGATTCCTCAAGATGAACTCAAAAGTGGTAAGGACATGAAAAGTTATTTCGCGGAAATAAAAAAACTGGCAACAAAGTTTAAAAGTAAACCTATTACTATAGAGATGGAGAATATTGTTCTGGACACAAAAAAAAACACGGAAAAAGAGAGGGACTACGTAAAGCTTCTTTACAGCTATCCATTGAATGACCTATACAGTGATAAGGAGATATTAGAAAAAGCCGAAGAAATGAGTCAAATCAAAGGAAATAAGTCTACTGCGAAGGCAAGGGGTGCATTGACGCAGCAAGGTAATTTGGCGCTTCAGATAGTTCAAGAAACCACCCAAAGTTTCGCCCGCCAAAATATTGAGGATCTGATTAGTGCCAATAAGCAGGTAAAGGCGAAAATAGCAGGTTAAATATTCATGAACCGGTTAGCTTATTACCTAGGGAGATCATTACAGTTATTGGGGCTTGCCACTATTACCTCGGTAGTTATACTTTTTTTTGGCCGCTGGAAAATGGAACCACTTCTCTATCTATCAGTACTAGGAATAGTTGAGTTTTACGCCGGAACTTGGCTTCTGGAAAGAAAACAATCTTAATGAAAAATCAAACCTTTATGTCACTTCAAACACGAAAGCGACCTAAAGTTTTCCATTTTTTCACCTCCCACAAAAAATGAAAGCGTTGCTAGCACAGCCTGGTTTTTTGGCTCCTTCCGGCACGTTCGGCGCCGATCTCAGTTACCTGTTGGCGGTACTATTTACGGTAATGTTTCTTATCGCTTGGGTATTAGCTAAAAAAGGGCTTGGCACACAGCATCACAAACTAATCTTCGTGTCTATGGTGTCAATGCTAATTTATTTTATTGGTTACTACTATGCACGACAACTGGGCGTACTAACACTTGAGGGAAAAGAAGGCTTTGGAGGTCCACAAGATGTCTACAACAATATTTTTATACCCACTCTAACCACACACTTGGTCTTAGTCTGCCTTGGGCTGATTTTATCTATATATATGATTTTTCTAGGGTTTCGTGCATGCGACAAAATTGATGGCAATTATATTCTCCAAAGTCGGGAACTTCGAGCGAACCCAAAGGTTTTTAAATATACCATAGCCATACTTGGAGGGCTTTGGGCAGGAAATCAGTTGATTCTCACATTCGTAAGGGACAAATCTTTTGCCGCCGGCTTAGCCTGGGCTATCATTTTTGGCGTTATCGGCTTGGTAGTTTACCTTGAAAAATTTATTGAAAAGTCGATTCCTGATGGAGCGCGACGGCATAGACTGCTAGGCCGAGCCACTATGATAACCTTTGCTTTGATTTTAGTTACTAGTACCCTTGTCTATTTAATGCTATATGTGATTTACCCAAAAATGTAGTTGCAGAAGATCGTGTTGCGCAGGGTGCGAGATAAAAGCCCTTGAATGAAAAAGGGGCGCAGGACAACTGACAACCACCCTACGATCAATGGGGGTTTCCTCTTGACACTTTTTGAAATCTTGTGGTAAAGTTCGCGGATTAAATGATCTCGAAGTACATAAGAAGTAAGTAAAGGGCGGTAAGCCCGTTGACTCCGAGACCTATGTAAACAATGTTATCGAAGATTTTCCCGTCTTTGCTTGGCACGTACTTTCCTCGGTATAAGGAGATTAAGTTTTAGTTAAGCTAACACTCAGAATTTATAGCTGTCAAGAGTAATTTTTTTTAAATTTAACACTTTTATTTTAGGGGCGTTTTCAATGGATATAGAAAAGCTTAAGGAAAAAGCCGGCCCGTGGATCTACATGGGAACTGTTATATTTTGTTTGTGGTTCTTTTACTGGTTCGCTTCAGTTTGGCGATAGACGAAGACGGCTCAAATAAAATTTGGTTTGGCAAATCCTAAAAGGGGGTCATTGTGGAATTTGAACAAAAAAAATTCATAACTGGAAAATCCATTACTTGGTTCATCATCGCTATGGTAGTGATGAGTTTCTATTACTTATTCATTAACTGGGGCCTTATGCAGGTTCAGGGTTTGGACTACTTCTACCTCTGGAACACAGGTGGTGGCGGTGGTCACTAGTCACTGACTAAAGTATTTGCAGAGAAAATGGCGAGCTCTTGTGGCTTGCCATTTTTTTTTCTATCAAGTACTGTCTGCCCAAAATAAATAGCTATGAACGGCAAAGCAGCCTGTCGCATTTATCTCATAAGGCACGGTGAAACCGCCAATGCTGGAGAGGTTTGCTTTAATGGACATTTTGATGTCGACCTCTCCGATAAAGGAGTAAAACAAAGTCTCCTTCTTGCCAAAGCTTTAAAAGATCGCCCGATCCAAGCTGTCTACAGTAGTGATTTAAAAAGAACCCAAATAGGTGCCAAATTTATAGCAGATAGACACAACTTAAAACACGTTCCTTGTAAAGAGTTACGTGAATTGGCCTTCGGTGATTGGGAGGGATTGAGTATAAGTGAAGTCAATCGAAGGTATCCTGACAAACTAAAGGAGAGGCTCGAAAACATAGAACTTTTTCAGGTCGAGGGTGGCGAATCATTTTTTCAACTCAAAGATAGGGTAATCCCAAAATTTGGGCATATACTAGCTGAGCATCCTTCCGATAGCATCGTCATACTTTGCCATGGTGGCGTTATACGAACTATTTTGGCTTACATACTAGGAATCTCCATTAAAAATCTTTTCCGCATCAACCAGCCTTATGCGTCGGTGAATATCATTCAGTACTACGAGGGAGGAGATCCAGTCGTGGATCTTATGGGAGGAAGTCACAGCAACATCCACTCACTCAATTCATCTGATAAAAAAATATCTATCCAATAAAAGGTGGGTTTTTACAATGAACTGGCTTATCCGTATTCATAATGCAGATGTTTTTTTAAATGGTAAACAAGTTCTCAACGCTATCGATTGGACTATGAAAAAAGAAGAAAACTGGGCGGTCGTGGGTGTTAACGGCGCGGGCAAAACATCCTTCATGAAACTTATCTTCGGAGAGTTAATACCGATTGATGGGGGGGAAGTTCGGTGGTTTGGAGACGAAGAACATGGCCCTCTTAACAAAGCTAGAAAGCGTATCGGCTTTGTTTCTGCAGATTTTCAAGAAAACTACGCTCCCTCCACACTTGGTATAGATGTAGTTGTATCTGGTTTTTTTTCTTCAATTGGACTATATAGAAAAGCTAATCAAAAACAAAGGGAAAGAGCCGCCTACTGGATGGAGTTTTTAGGCATACAAAATTTAAGCAATGAGCCTATTGGGAGAATATCGCATGGAGAAGCTCGAAGAATTCTTTTAGCTAGAGCTCTAGTCAACCATCCTGATTTATTAATCCTAGACGAACCCTGTGCCGGGTTGGACATCCCGACAAAGGAGCTCTTTTTGCAAACTCTCAAAAAACTTGCCAAAACGAAAACCCAACTAATCTATGTAACCCACCATATTGACGAAATTCTTCCCCTGACAACTCATGTTCTGTTTCTCAAGAACGGCACCATTTTTTCTAAAGGAACTAAAGGCAAAATGCTTACTGGGTCCCATCTATCGGAGGCTTTCGATTGCCATATAGAATTGAAAAAAACGTCAGGCCGCTACTGGATTACAGAAAGTCGTCCAAACCGTTCAAGAGACCCTATCAAACATCTAAACTAAATAGCCCGTTCCCTCCTTGCCCAAGCCTAAATAAATACTGTACAATTGAGACCACCTATTTATTCAAGATTACAGGAATCGAGATTGACAATGAGTCAAAATGGTACTTTTTTACTCGTAGTAACCACATGGATGCTTCTATTTAGCTTTATTCCTGATACTTGGTCTCAAGAAAAAGCTGAGGATTGGTTTTTGAAAGGAAATATACTAAGTCGTCAGGACCGCTTTGAAGAGGCAGTTGACGCTTACAAAAAATCAATTGGACTTAACCCAAGTGCGACCGTCGCTCATTTTAATCTTGCTCTGGCATATAAAAACCTAAATAGACAAGAAGAAGCTGCAGTCGCTTTCGAAAAAACAGTCGAACTAGAACCCGGGCACCTGGATGCCCGCTATAGTTTGGGAAGTATCTATAACCACCTTGAACGCTGGGAAGACGCTATCGCCCAATTGAACATAGTCGTACATCGGCGACAAGATGATGCTGAAGCGCACGGCAATCTTGGATGGGCCTATTATAACTTCAGCAATGGACCGCCATTCAAATATCTGGTAATTATCAACCTAAGAAAAGCTGTAGAACTGTTTAAATCAAGAAATCAGAATGAAGCTGCAAATTCAACACAAACACTTTTGGAAGATGCTATGATCAAGTTCAATTTTAGTAGTAAAAATTAATCTCCTCACAAACTATCCTGATTTGAAAAGTTCTTTAAAAAAACGAGCGAGATTTTCTTAGTCTTTTGACCTAGCCAAAACCTTAGGGTGAAAAAAGTTATGGGAATACTTATAAAGGCGGACTTTCAAACCAAGCTAACATCAAAACTTTCTAAATACAGGCCCAAGGACAAGAACCCTGAGTACCAAAAAGAAATCTTCTCTGAATTATTCTCCAAGTTTCCCCAATTCAAAGCACATGTAGCAGCCTATGTTGAAAGAAACTATTGTGGCGTGGTGATCAACGATGAAGATCATAGTAATCCAGAAACATTGATTGACCTGATAAGTTTCGATGAACTCTTAATGCTAAATAAATGGATAGTTGACCGAAAAAGGCCAAGAATTTTGAAACAAAAATAGGCCAGCAAATATTTATTTAACCGCTACTCCAATATCTAAAATTTTTTCGTTTTGAAACATAATCTTGATGACGTTGCCGCCGGACAAGTTCATATCCACTCTTAATAATTGTCGAATTATTTTACTTGCCAACCAAAACGATGATGGTCAACCCATGGGAGTTGAGCTCTAATAAGTTTTTGGGGCTTATGTTTAAAGCACGAACCAGGAACTAATCAGGTTTACTTTGGTCGACTGAAAGGAATCTTCCATTTTTCAGGTCAATCTCAAAAAAGTTCTGATCGTCCTTTAGATATTCATCTAGGAACGGAGAATATGTTTGAACCAAAACCCTTTTCCCGCCAGGGAAAAATGTCAACAACCTTAAAAAACCGTTCCCGCCATTTTCCAAGTCTTGGTAGTTTGTAGTAATTTCGAAAACCATATTGCCATTCAAACCTTTACTAACAAGCCTCCTTGGGAGCAAATGACCACCGAACACAAACTGCATATTACTATGTTTGCTGCCCTTCATTCCCCTTTTCCTCAGGCCAAAAAGTTTCACAGTTACTTAAATTTTGCTTATCACCAACCTG
>JYMV01036266.1_pt1 | contig 15230 bp, 15 predicted proteins | sample 338911 | NCBI WGS metagenome assembly JYMV01 (sample SAMN03354496, study PRJNA234377) | hydrothermal vent metagenome | biome: Deep sea; feature: Hydrothermal plumes at the Eastern Lau Spreading Center, Western Pacific Ocean; material: Seawater | place: Tonga | collected 2009 | depth 2000 m m
GTCGGCTTAAAATACATGCATTGAGTACTTCACGTCTATTCGGGCTCATAGGAAACCCCCTCTCCCACTCCTTTTCAAAGGCTTATTTTGAGGAAAAATTTATCTCGGAGAAGATAAGGGATGCTGAATACAGAGAATTTCCATTGGTCAAAGTAAGCGAACTACCTGAGCTGATTGCCAATGAACCCAATTTAGTTGGCCTTAACGTGACAATACCTCACAAGCAGGATATTATGAATTTTTTGGACGAGGTTGACAGCGTTGCAAATGATGTAGGCGCCGTAAATACCGTGGTCGTCTCCAGAGATGAGGATGATCAAAAAGTGGTTTCATTAAAAGGATATAACACGGATGTAAAAGGCTTCGAGCATTCTCTGGTTCCCATGCTCAGCGCTGAGCACAGTGCAGCCTTGATACTCGGCAGCGGCGGGGCCGCGAGGGCCATCATATTTGTATTGAAAAAATTGGGTATAGAATATCAGGTTGTGAGCAGAACCCCAACAGGAGGCCGAAGCATTGGGTATGATGAGTTGAATGAGGAAACGATGGGGGCTAATACTTTAATTATCAATAGCAGCCCGGTAGGAATGGAACCCAATACCGACGCTGCTCCTAATATTCCTTATGAATATTTGAATAGCGCACATTTGCTGTATGATCTGATATACAATCCTGTGGAGACCGAATTCCTGCGCAGGGGCAAGGCGGCAGGAGCCACTACCAAGAATGGATTGGAGATGTTGAATATACAGGCTGAAAAGAGCTGGGATATCTGGAGCTCATAATTTGAGCTTCCGATAATATTTGGCCAGTTTATGATTTAACTCCTCAACCATTTCCGCCATTCTTTTACTCAACACCGGAATGGGCTTCGATCTTCTCACGTAATACGGGAAAGGCCTTTCCAGGGGATTAAACTGCTTGTCCATCACAATGATTCCCTCCGTAGAACTGCTGAAAGCTTGAAAATATATGAATCCCACATCCAGGATCAATACATTTTCTGTTGCTGGTTTAATCTTATAATCGATCTTCAGGCGATTATTCACAAAGACGCTGTCAATTTTGTTTTGTCGAATCCGCTCGCTGTGATTACTAAAGAAAAAGTAGACAGGACAAAATTTGAATTCATCCCTGAATGCGGCCATTATTTCAATATTGCGTGCCTCAAGGTCCTTCTCCACCCTTTTGGCTGCAATAATTTTATCTGCTTCTTTTAGTATTTTGATCTGCAACTCAGAAGTGTGCAGGCGAACGAGCACCGCTCCATCTTTGAGCTCTTTGATGGCTGCTTCACTCCGAGCCCTGGTTTTTCTGCAGGAGGTGGGAAGGAGCAACATGAACACCAATATGATGGCGACAAAAGAGGAATCACAAATTTTTTGATGCATTTTGGACGATATTACTCCTCTTTCAACTCATAAACCCCCAAACTATCCAATTCCTGTGGTGTTACCGACGGTGGGATGATGTTCCGTCTGATCTTGCCAACCACAAAGTCAGCCGTTTTCTTTGCATCTGCCTCTGATTGAAAACCAACATGTTGTGGGACCGAGGGAATAATGTCCTGGTGAATGTATTTCTCCTGGTTAAGATATATATCGTAGCCCCAACCCGTATCCGCCTTGAAGGTCTCTGTTCTTATGTCGAGCTGGGTAACCAGTTTATATTCAAATTTTTCAACAACTTCCTGCGCATGATCCTGAGCATAGCCCATTAAAAAAGTTGATAGTAACAGAACTACAAATGCAAAGATTTTCATACTCAGAAACCCTGGAACCATTGGTGAACAATAGTAAAATTATGAAAACCCACTGCCAATTCAAATCCTATGGGTAATTTTGCAGCCTGCCTGCCGGTAGGCAGCGTCCCGTTTTTGAATAAGCAATGGATTTTAAACTCACATCTGAGTACACGCCAACCGGCGATCAGCCACAAGCCATAAAACAGCTGGTGGAGGGCCTGAACCGTGGTGATATGTTCCAAACACTATTGGGTGTAACCGGCTCTGGAAAGACATTTACCGTTGCCAATGTAATCGATCAGGTGCAGCGGCCCACCCTGGTATTGAGTCATAATAAAACGCTGGCGGCCCAGCTTTACGGAGAGTTCAAACAGTTCTTTCCCGACAATGCTGTCGAATATTTTGTTTCGTATTACGACTACTTCCAGCCGGAAGCATATCTGCCAGTGACCAATACCTACATAGAAAAGGACCTCAGCATCAACGATGAAATTGAAAAGCTAAGGCTTTCAACTACCTCATCTCTTCTTTCGGGAAGGCGGGATGTTATTGTAATATCTTCGGTATCCTGCATCTATGGAATCGGAAACCCCGAGGATTTTCACGACAGCGTTATAAACATCACCAAAGGAGAAAAGATATCGAGAAATAAGTTCCTGCTGCTCCTGGTACATGGACTCTACTCTCGAACAGACACCGAATTTGGCAGGGGGAATTTCAGGGTACGGGGCGATACAGTTGACGTGAACATTGCCTATAGCGACTTTGCATTTCGCTTTATCTTCTTCGGTGATGAAATTGAGGAGATTTACTCGTTTTACCCAGATACAGGTGAGAAGATTGCGGACTTTGAAGAAGTGTCTGTTTTTCCGGCTACTCTATTTGTGACTTCCAAAGCAAAGATAGAAAGTGCCATTGAACAGATTAAGATAGATCTGGATATTAGGGTAGACCACCTGAGCGAAATTGAACTCCATGAGGAGGCGAAACGCTTGAAAGAACGCACCACCTTTGATATAGAAATGATGAAGGAGCTTGGTTATTGCTCAGGAATAGAGAATTATTCAAGGTACTTCGATGGCAGAAGCGCAGGCGACCGGCCTTTTTGTCTGCTGGATTATTTTCCAAAGGATTTTCTTACAATAATAGATGAGAGCCATGTTACCCTTCCGCAGATCCGGGGCATGCACGGCGGCGACAGATCCAGAAAGCAAAACCTGGTGGATTACGGTTTCAGGCTCCCGGCAGCACTCGACAATCGCCCACTTCACTTCAATGAATTCGAAGAGATCACGCAACAAACGGTGTACGTTACTGCAACGCCTGCGGAGTTTGAGCTTGAAAAAAGCGGCGGTGTGATTGTAGAACAGCTGATACGTCCTACGGGGCTGTTGGACCCGGAAATAGAAGTTCGCCCCAGCTTAAATCAGATAGATGATCTGCTGGACGAGATAGATCAGAGAATCAAGAAGAAGCAAAGGGTATTGGTGACCACGCTCACCAAGCGAATGGCTGAAGAGCTGGCGAAGTACATGTTCAATCTCAATGTCAATTGCCGCTATATTCACGCAGACATCGACACACTGGAACGCGTTGAGATCTTGAGAGATCTCAGGCTGGGTAAGTTCGATGTATTGATAGGCATCAACCTTCTCAGAGAAGGCCTTGACCTGCCTGAGGTATCCCTGGTTTGTATTTTAGATGCGGATAAGGAGGGTTTTCTCAGATCAGAAAGAGCGCTTACACAAACGGCAGGCCGCGCCGCACGACACATAAACGGAAAGGTTATCATGTATGCAGATAAGATGACTGACTCCATGAGAAAGACCATTGAGGAGACCACAAGGAGAAGAGAGAAACAATTGTTGTACAACCAGGATCACAACATCACACCCACCCAAATTGTAAAATCTCATCACAGTATTCTGGCCCAAAGTTCCGTAGTTGACACTGACGGCGCAGAAGCGAGGGCTTATGTAGAAAGTGATGAGCTCAACATTGCAGCAGATCCGGTAATGAACTATATGAGTGCAGAGCAGATGGCCAAGTCCATTATGAAAACCCGCAAGAGCATGGAAAAGGCGGCTAAAGAGCTGGATTTTATTGAGGCGGCCCGTTTAAGAGATGAGCTCTTTGCCATGGAGAAATTAGCCAAAAAGAAAAAATAGGCCTACTTTCTGATCTTCAGTTTCTGCCCAACATAAATCTTATCGGCATCTGAAATATCATTGTCCTCCAGGATTACGCTAATTTTATTTTCGCTCTTGTAGTATTTCAAGGCGATGGAAGACAGGCTCTCACCAGATGAAACCACGTGTACTTGCGCGCTGAGGTTAGTGGGCACTGTGTCACTGGCCATGTGTCGCGAGTTTAGTTCCTTAACCTGTGCTTTCAATGATACAATCTCCTGATCCTTTGCTGAATTTGATAGCTCAAGCGATTTTAATTCAGCATTGTTTTTAGCGACTTCATGCTCCAAATTACTTAGTGATTGCTTCGCGTCCGCTCGCAATGACGTATTCAGCGTGGCGTTTAGTTCAGCTTTACTGTCCGCAGCTTCCGCCAATTCCTGTTCCTTTTCAACTAACTGCCCTTCCAGCTCCATGATTCTCTGCTCCAACTTTTGGGTGGAGCCACTGGAGCTTGCTTCAATTGGAGATTTCTGTTGACCGCTGAACAACAAGCTCAGTATTAGACCAATTGATAAAATAGCCATGACGGTCAACGCAATTTTAAATTGCTTTTTTTGCTGTTTAATTTGTTCTTCATAGGGCCCGATCTTCTTCAGCTCCTCTGAAATGCTTTTGGTGGTAGAATATCCACCCAGTAGGTTATAGGGATTATTCGCCTTGCAGTCGGAACAAATGATCTGGTCATCTTTTCTGGTATCCTTTCGGCAAACGGGGCAAAACATATTCAGTACTTCAAAAAATAGTATCCCAGCTTCACGTATTCATTATTGACCATTATGAGTCCGGTTTCACTCTCCCACCAAAGGCTCTCGTCATACAGGGAGCTGGGTGCACCCCTGATCAATACTTGTATTCCAGCATCTTCTAACAAAGACCTGAATACATTATTCACCCTTCTGGTGTGAAACTTAGATGACAGGATTATCACCTTCTCGAATCCTTCCTCTAAACAGTAGCGCAGAATAACGTCCGCCTCTTCTCTGGTGCTTGTTGCTTCCGACAAGGCGACAATATTTCTTCTGGGAACTGCATTGTTCTTAAAAAGATTGATCCGGGCCACTTCGGCCTCCGTATGTTGTAAGTTCAAAGACTTCAACAAATTAGACACTTGTCCACCGGTACAAATTATTTTCTCAGCATAGCCTGCTTTGTAGAGCTTACCGGCTTCACTGCCCCGGTCAAATGGCCCTCCGCCGAGCAAGAATATAGCGTCAGCCTCTTCTATTGGATTCTCCACAATCAGGTAGTTTCCAGCCATTAGCATGAAGGAATCCCTTAGGAGATATACAAGCAAAAAGGAAGTGCAAACAATAGTTAGTATTATAACTGCTCGTTTCATCTCTATACAGGTGAAAATCTGCGAAATCAAATAAATGCGCCATTGCGAGGGAGCTAATAGCCATATGGCTATGCGAAAGAAGCAATCTCTAACTGGATTTTAAGTAGAGATTACTTCGCTTTCGCCTGCCTACCGCAGGCAGGCTCGCAATGACGATAACAAGATGATGAATTTAGTTATTGCCTAGAATGAGTGGAAGTCCCTCTTTGCCTCCTCCAACAACGACTACTTTAGCGTTGGGCGACTCCGCAAGCTTAAGCGTAGCTTCAATGCCGCGCATCTTGAGCAAGTTTGGAGTCAAACTGCTGTTGACAATTCGGTTTGCTTCCGCTTCACCTTGCGCCGCTATGATCTTCCTCTTCGCCTCACTCTCTTCCTTCTCCAACCTGTACTTGTACGCTGCAGCCTCCTGTTCTTGCTTCAACTTATCATCAATGGCCATCCTGATCTTATCCGGCAGCGTAATAGATCTGATAAGTAACGTCTTCATAGTTACATTATTAGCCTGAAGAACGAGCGCTGTCTCTTCGACAATGGCGTTTTCCACCTCGCTTCTCTTGGTAGAATAAATTTCTTCAGCTTCATACCTTCCCATCACCTTTCTTACCGCAGACCTAACCTCAGGGCCCACCAGTCTGCTCACGTAAGTGGCACCGAACTCCTCGTGCAAGTGACCGATCCGATCATATATTGGATGAAATCTTACTGTAACATCAAGGCGAATAGATAATCCGTTCTTATCAAGCACGTCCATGGACTCTTCTTCCTTTTGCTCTTTTACTTCGTAGACATACATCTCGTTCCAGGGTGCAATAATGGTGAAGCCTGGAGTATAAATGTTTCCTTTATCTAATCCTGTTGAGAATTTTCTAAAGATTACTCCTCTCTCTCCTGGTTGAATGGTGATCCAGAATTTCCCTATGGATAGGAGAAGGAATACACCAAAAATTATAAAAATTAATGGCTTAAGTTTTTTAATGTCAAATTGTGGTTGCTGATTCATTGTAATAGATTTTTATTTGTTACGCATTTTAATTGGGGAGGCAAAAGTAATCAATTATTAACCCCTTGCAACAACATATATCAGTCTTTTTTTAGTGCGCTCAACCTCTGGAGCAAGGTGGGATGGGAATAGTGAAAAAATACATAGGCCGGATGTGGAAGCAAATTACTCAGATTGTCGACCGAGAGTTTCTTCAATGCACTCTGCAAGGCCTCGGAGCTATAGGTCTCCCTGGCATATGCATCCGCTTCGTATTCATTTTTTCTGGACAGCATGTTCATGCCAATGCCCATTATCATAGAGAGCGGACTGTACAACAAGCCGAATACCAATATTCCCAAATGAAAGCTCTGAATCTCTGAACCCAGGGCCTGAGCTAGTAGCGGGCTATCTATTACTAAGGATAAAATGTATAACATCAGTCCCGTTTGAAGAACGGAAAGGATCACCCCCCCCTGGGTGTGCTTCTTCTTATAATGACCTGCCTCATGTGCGAGGACCGCAACGAGCTCCTCGTTGGTATGGTTCTTTATTAGCGTATCGAACAGTACGATCTTCTTCTTTGAACCCAAACCACTGAAAAAAGCATTGGCCTTTGCGGATCGCTTAGAGCCATCCATCACGAACAAATTATCGAGTTTAAAATTCACTTTCACGCAATATTCTTCGATGGCACTTCTTAATTCACCTTCTTCTAAAGGAGTGAGCTTATTGAAAATGGGTACGATTACCGAAGCGTAGAAAGTTGTCATTAAAATCATAAATCCGCTGAAAGCAATCCAGGCATACACCCAAAATAAGTTTTCCGCTGATTCATAAAACCAGATGAACAGAGCCAGTAATCCTCCACCAAGCAGCCCTCCAATTATATAGCCCTTCAATTTATCGAGCACAAAGGTCTGGGCGGTTGTTCTGTTAAATCCGAATCGTTCCTCAATGACAAACGTACTGTAAATTGAAAATGGCAAACCCAGTATATCTGAAGCGATCATTAGCAATCCGAAGAACATCATCGCCATCAATATAGGATGCGTTGTATAATCCCGAATAAACCCATCGAGAAGAGCAAATCCATCGAAGTAAAGCATTGCCAGCATTAGGAGTATTGAAAATGTAGAAGTGATAAACCCAAAGCTGCTGTTGGCCTTGTCGTATTCCTGCGACTTTTTATACTCTTCGAGTTCATAAATCCCTTGCAGCTCCTCAGGCAAGTCACTGCTCATCCTACTTTGATTTAAATAACTCAGCAATCTCTCCAATCCGTAGTTAAAGAGTAAAATGGAGACAATAACAATCCAAATAGTTTCTGGGTTCATGATGATATGTGTAAAATACCAGAGGCCGAAGGCAGGTATATATAATTTACGGTTGTAAGCAACCCAAAGTTATTAATTACGCGAATTAACGTAATTTCCAATTGACCTGAAAAAGCAGCAATTTCCAACCTAACGTTACTTCATCACTATGTGTGATTTCATCCTTCTGATCCTGAAATTAATAAGTGCCATTTCTCTTTCTTAGAAACCATTCCAACGAAATAAAAGTAAGCACAATATAGAATATCCATTTAAGGTTGATCATTTCACGCAAGTGCATAGAAGAATAGGAAACTGAAGCTATATCTGTTCTGGCTTTTATCTTTTCCACCACGGTCTTTAATTCGCTATTCAGCACCATCTCCCCATCATGTTCCGAAGCCAGGCTTGCCAATAACTTGTGGTTGGCTATTGAACTTATTGATTCAACCAAAATAGGGCTAACACTCAGCTCTCCACCCGCGTTATAAACTTTATCACCCACGCGCGTGGTCGCCTCATATTCATATTCTCCCACGGGGAAAATCCCGGCATCTAACCTGAAAGAATTCTTGCTCTTGCTAAAGGCATAGGGAAATTTATTTCCGCCTTCATCTGTAATTGTCATGCTCACCTCACCGTCATTTATCAGATCATAGCTCTCGTTGTATACCTCCGCTTCAAAGCTCAATGGTTCATTCTCGATAAAGTTATTCTTAGAAATTATTCTGAATTTAGACTTGTTCACTCTTACTGAAAGGTATTGAACAATCTTCGAGATCAGGTTGTTGTATATCTCGTGATTCCCATTCATTTTTGCATCATGCAGCTGCCACCGCCAAAGTCCTTCTCCCGTAATGACCGCTGACTTAGCTTCACCTCTTCCATTAAAAATTATCAGTGGTTTTTGCGTTACAACGACGCCTATTTTCTGATTGAAGAAAGCGCTTGTTCCAACATCAGCTTTATAGGTACCAAAGGGTGCCAACAGGGGAGGCATTTTCTTTATCGTTGCCAGGTGTTCCTGCTCTAGCTGAAACAGCGCGAATTCATCAATTAGTTCTGGTGTAACCTCATTGAATTTTGAAGGGGCCCCAGTAATGCTGACACAGGTTTTTCTACTGTTAAAACTTTTCAAATTAGTTTGGCTACCGATAATGGTTAGCAGAGGCAGCGATGTGCTCTCAATAGCACCGAAAAATTCTTTGAGCGGATATTTATGCGAAGGCAGCTGATGAAGAATGATGAGGTTGTACTGCTCAAATTCTTTGGTATTTCTCAGAACAGACTTGTTGTACTCACTTACCAGTTTCTCTTCAACCTGATAATTATCGTTGGCTACAATTGCCTGAGTTAGAGAAGCGAGGTCTGGATGTGGTGAGTTGGCCAATATCAATATCTTCTGCCTGCTATCCAACACATCAATATATATGTCCCAACGATTATTAGTGATGGTAATCTCATCTTCCAGGGGCTCCAATGAGATGGCGTAATGCTGAATTCCCTCCTCCTCTGCCTCAATTTGAATTGCTACCTGAAGAAAGGACGAGCTCTGATCAAAGGCGATTTTCTGACTATAAATCTCCTTTCCATCCTTGGCGATAAACACTTTTGAATTTTCGCCTGCACATTGCCTGGCCACGATATCTATTTCAACGGGAAAAGTATTTCCCAGATACGCCAGCCTATTATATCTAACACCCGAAATTGCCAGATCTCGTTTGACACTGGTATCTCCCATCGCTATTACGTACAGGGGGGTCTTTAGTCTTTTCAGATCAACTGAGTATTTGGGATTTACACCTTTATTAAATATGCCGTCCGAAGCGACAATGATCGCTCCCACATTTCTATTGCTGTAAATGTTATATAAATCCTTAAATAGCAAGGATATATCCGTTTGTTTCTCATCGAAAGTAAAGCCCAATCCCTCGCCAACCCCTTCTCCGAATGAATAGGTATTGACATCATAATCTGATCTCAGCTCAGCTATCAGCTCCTCCATCTGCGGCTTGAATTCACCTTCTATGTAAGCTGAGTCTTTACCGATAAGGATGGAAGCGGAATTATCCTGAGCAACTATTATTATTGGCTTTTCGACCTGGGTGGAGATCGTTTTTAGCATGGGGCCCAGCAGCAAAAAAGCCAGGAAGGAAACAAATAGAAAGCGTATTGTAGCCAGAGACCATTGTAGCCATTTCTTCAGTTGAGCAATATGGCTGTCTCGCCAATAAAGTATAAATGAGCAGAGCAACCCCAGAAGAAAGCACAGAAAAATAAACCAAATAGGATATTCGGTAATGAAGGCCATAATCTATGACATCAAATTAAATTAGGTGAGCATTCCCCCATCGACATTGATAACCTGGCCAGTTATATAAGTAGATAAGTCTGATGCCAAAAACAACACCAAATTTGCCACATCCTCTGTAGTTCCACTGCGCCTCAATGGGACTCCATCGTTCCACTCTTTTATTACCTTCTCATCTAATTCTTCCGTCATTTCGGTGAAGATAAACCCAGGTGCTACTGCATTGCATCGTATGTTTCTAGATCCTAGTTCCAGGGCAATTGACTTCGTAAAACCAATTACGCCCGCTTTAGACGCTGCATAATTCGACTGCCCGGCATTTCCCTTTATGCCCACAACAGATGTTATATTTATAATGGATCCCGATCGTTGTTTCAAGAACGTCTTTTGAATGGCTTTAGTAGTATTGAATACAGATTTCAGATTGGTCTCTATAACATCATCAAAATTCTCCTCACTCATTCTCATTAATAAACCATCCCTCGTAATTCCGGCATTGTTTACCAATATGTCAATGGTTCCAAATTCTTCTATTACGGAATTAATCAGCTCGTCCGCTGCCTCCAGGCTTGAAGCATCCGATTTATACGCTTTTATTTTAACGCCGTAACCTTCCAGCTCCTTATGAAGGGCATTTGCTTTGTCTTCGGATGAAACATAAGTAAAGCACACATCTGCTCCATGCTCGGCGAGCTTATGAGCAATTCCCTTGCCTATGCCTCTTGAAGCGCCCGTAACTACTGCAATTTTTCCTTCAAGTAACTTCATCAAATAGGGGTATGAATTTTTTCTTTAAAAATTATATTTTTGTATCGACCGAAAAAGAACGGCAAAGATATGAGATTTATTATTGCTACGCTATTGATTCTTTCCTCACCGTTCGCATTTTCCCAGATGTACATCGATGTTGCCATAAAAGGAGGCGCAGGAACTACCTGGCTACTCAATACCAATGTCTTTGCTGATGAAGATTACGTTCACAAAGTCTCTGGAGGTGGTAATTTTGGTGGCAAGCTAGGATTCAACTTCACGGAAACTTTTCAGGTGGTTGCTGAGGGTATGATAGGAGTGTTTAACCAGAAATACACCATTAAAGAAGCAGATGGGGATTGGAACAAACGAATTGGAATGACACAGTTCCAGCTACCGCTTTTGCTGCGATTTAACAAGAACAATGGAAGCTTCTTTGAAGCAGGCGCCTCTTACACTAATAATTCAGTGATCACGGAAACCAACAAACAGGGCATAAAGGAGGATGCCGGTTATCGGTTTTCACCAGACTATTGGTCGGCTATCTTGAGTTTTGGTGGCTACATGATGGGATGGGATAACCTGGGATTGTCCTTATCATTGAGGTTCAGCTATAGCTTTGCGGATGTACTTCATGGCGGGGAAGCAGATCAGGGAACTTACCGGGATTATGCAGCTAATTTTAAGGAGAGCTATGTGACTACCACACCGATCAGCGCCATGTTTGTGCTGGAATTAAACTATGATCTGGGGTATCTGGCCAGGTCCCCTTGCAGTGGACGCAGGGCATTTATATTTTTTAATTAATTAAATTAAACCAATGAAAAAACTTCTTTTACTAGCACTTTTAATTAGCGCCACAACGGTGAACAGCCATGCTCAAAGTTTGGTAATCGGCGCTAAAGGCTTATTTGCATCGACATGGTTGTTCAATGCCAATGTATCAAATGCACCACAAGGAAAACAGACCTACGTACCAGCCTTTGGTGAATCTTATGGCCTGAGCGGGGCTATATTTTTTAATAAGAAGCTAGGTGTAGAGATGAACTTTTTCTACTCTAATCATCGTCAGGGTTATACCGGAGATGATACCGAATACGAAGCGCGTACCACGATTTCTAAAGTCGATATCCCTCTAATGATTAAACTAAAATCAGAGACCGGTGCGTATTTTGAAATTGGCGTTCAATTCAGCGCAGTACAGCAAGCCAGGTACCGCTATAAGCTAGGGTCTGTAGACACCAATTATTATGTGACTCAACACTTTGCAAAAAACTCAATAGACGGAATAATTGGCATTGGAATAGATATAGAGCTGGGAGCCGGGCTGGCACTAACTACGGCTCTCAGATTTTGGGGAAGCATTACCGATATTGAAGGTGTTGATAGTTATGGCAATGACTTATCGGACGTTGGCGTTTTGAATCAAACCCTTGACACCAGATACAATTATGAAGGTGATTACAAGGAGACACATTCTGCCGCTGCTGGTTTTTTGCTGGGGCTTACTTATACCATTGGTGGAAGGGATAAAAAGAAGAAAAAGACTTCTCAGTCGGCTTCCTAGCGGTCATACCGCTTCCCACATTCTTTCTTTACGATTGCAAAAACATTTTGTCGTTTTTCCCTGACATAAATTACTTTTCGTGATACGTACTTTCTCTTTGCCGTCAAAAGAAAGTGGCCAATAAGACTAAAGGAAATACGATCAAAGGAAAGTACAGAAAAAGGAAGGCAATAGAGCTAAGTACGTTGCGTAGCGAATCAGGCAGGAACACCAATAACTTCCGCCATTTTTTCACCTATAACAGCGGGAGACTCTACTACATGAATACCACACTCAGTCATGATCTTCATTTTGGCTTCAGCAGTATCAGCAGCACCACCGACAATAGCACCGGCATGTCCCATTCTTCTTCCCTTAGGAGCTGTTTGTCCGGCGATGAATCCCACAACGGGTTTGGTACCGTGTTCTTTCACGTAGTAGGCAGCTTCGGCTTCCATGCTTCCTCCGATCTCACCTATCATGATTATACCATCAGTTTCAGGGTCATTCATGAAAAGTTCTATAGCATCTTTAGTTGTAGTACCAATAATAGGATCTCCTCCTATGCCAATACAGCTGGACTGCCCCAGGCCTGCTTTGGTAACCTGATCAACGGCCTCGTAGGTAAGTGTTCCTGATCTGGAAACGATTCCAATTCTTCCCGGTTCATGAATAAATGCCGGCATAATTCCAACCTTCGCCTCACCGGGTGTTATTACTCCCGGGCAATTTGGCCCTATCAAACGGCAAGCTCTGTCACTTAAATACGCTTTAACTGCAATCATGTCTTTTGTTGGTATGCCCTCAGAAATACACACTATCAACGCTATACCTGATTCCGCAGCCTCCATAATCGCATCTGCAGCAAATGCCGGTGGCACAAATATTATTGAAACATTTGGCTTTAATTTAGCAACTGCCTCCGCAACCGTATTGAAAACGGGTAAATCCAAATGTGTTTGCCCCCCTTTGTTCGGCGTAACGCCACCCACCACATTCGTACCATACTCAATCATTTGGGTTGCATGAAATGTACCTTCACTTCCTGTGAAGCCCTGTACCAGCACTCTTGAATCTTTATTGACTAAAACACTCATCTTTTGATTTTAGATTATTGATAATAGACCTGCAATTGATTCTCCTTACAAAGCAAGATACAATTCTAAAGAATTTTTATGAATTATTGTGGAATATTGATCTGAATCCTCTTTTCCCTGCTCTTGACTCCACTTATAATATGGATAGCTGATTTTCGAACTCCATAGTGAGCGGCAAGGGCTTTGATCACCGCCTTGTTTGCTTTGTTGTCTGCAGCGGGTGCGTTTACATACACTTTTAAGTTTACTCCATCATCGACTATCTTTGCTTTTCGCGCGTTGGGAATTACCTTAATTGTCAACTGCATGCTTATTATAAATTAAAAATGAAAAACAAATTAAATATTTTTGATGTGAATACTAAATGGCTAATACCTAATTGACCTAGAAACTATGAAGCTGTACAGTACTGAAGCTGCTCTGCTCCAACAAGAAAAAAAGGAACTCTATTTGATATGCAATGCCATTTACCAGAAGGTCAGGGCGCAGGCCAGAACGCTTTCGAGCAATTACAATCTCTCATTCGGACATTTATTAGATATTAACTAGCAAATTGACCAATCCACTACATACCGATACGATTTGTGCCTTGTCCACCCCGAGTGGAGTCTCAGCCATTGCAGTTGTCAGGTTATCCGGGCCAAAGGCATTTGAAATTTGCAAGCTTGTTTTTGAACCAGCTGATGCCAGTAAGGATATTGAGACTGAAAAGGCGTATTCTATCCACTACGGCACACTTAGAGATGGCGAAGATGTTATAGATGAAGTTCTGATCAATCTCTTTAAAAACCCGCAGTCGTACACAGGCGAAGATCTAATTGAGATATCCTGCCATGGCTCTATTTACATACAACAGAAAGTGCTTCAGCTGCTGGTAAATGCCGGTGCCAGAACTGCAAAGCCCGGGGAATTCACCATGCGTGCCTTTCTCAATGGAAAAATGGATCTCACCAAGGCAGAGGCAGTGGCCGACTTAATTGCTTCATCTACTGCTGCTGCACATAAAACAGCCATGCACCAGATGAGGGGAGGGTTTTCTGATGAGCTGAAAGTATTGAGGCAAAAGCTGCTCGACTTCGCCTCTTTGGTTGAGCTGGAATTGGATTTCAGTGAAGAAGACGTTGAATTTGCAGATCGAAAAGCACTGAAAGCATTGATTGATGATATAAGTAAAACGTTACAGAGGCTCATCGATTCGTTTAGCCTGGGCAACGTGATTAAAAATGGTGTGCCCGTAGCAATCGTTGGGAAGCCCAATGTTGGGAAATCAACTTTGCTCAATGCATTGCTCAATGAAGAACGGGCAATAGTATCAGACATACCGGGAACAACCAGAGATTACATAGAAGATTCCGTTAATTTGAACGGCATCCTTTATCGTTTCATCGACACGGCGGGAATCCGAAAATCGTCGGATGAGATTGAGTCGATGGGAATTACAAAGACCTATGAAAAGGTTAGGGAAGCTAAAATTGTATTGCACATGTTTGATGCCAACGAATCGGATTTAGCTCAAACGGAAAGGGAGCTTGCCAATTTATCGCTGGGCAGGGATACTGAGGTAATCGCGGTCATCAACAAGACTGATCAGGTTACAGGTGAGCGTGTGGAAGATAAATTTAACGGTTTAAAAAATTGCGTTTTCATCAGTGCGTTGCATAAAGACAACCTGGCAGCACTGAACGAGAAAATCGAAGCCTTTGTAACCATTCAAAGTTCAGAGAGCAGCGATACCATCATCACGAATTCACGGCATTATGAGGCACTGTCTAAATCGTTAGCTGGGATAGCTGAGGTAATTACCGGGCTCAGCAATAAGATTTCAGGCGAACTGCTGGCGGCAGACATAAGGAACTCTCTGCAGCACCTGGGAGAAATTACCGGTGAGGTTACCAATGATGAGCTGCTTGGCAATATCTTTTCGAGGTTTTGTATTGGGAAGTAGGCCAGCTA
>JYMV01016902.1_pt1 | contig 15228 bp, 13 predicted proteins | sample 338911 | NCBI WGS metagenome assembly JYMV01 (sample SAMN03354496, study PRJNA234377) | hydrothermal vent metagenome | biome: Deep sea; feature: Hydrothermal plumes at the Eastern Lau Spreading Center, Western Pacific Ocean; material: Seawater | place: Tonga | collected 2009 | depth 2000 m m
CACATCGACAATAAAGGCGTCGTCCTCCTCCACCGTTTTTTCGGGAAGAAGACTCAAAATGCAACGTTCAATATCCGCAGATGACAGCGGCTTTTTTAGATAGTGATCTGCATGTGTGGAGAGCTCCCGATGCACTGCAAACACTTCGTCCTTTTCCTGAGAAGTCATCAATACCAAGGGGATGTCTTTGAAGTTGGTGTCACTCTTGAAGCGATTACAAGTCGCCAACCCATTCGGTATGTCCGCGCTCAATAAGATCACGATGGGGCGATACTTGATTGCCCCATCAAAACCGTCACGCGCACTGGTACACAAGGTCACTTCGCAACCACGTTCGTGTGCGCTTGTTCGAACGGCGTCTATACCGTCGAACGCGTCATCGATAGCGAGAATCAGGGGCTTGGTCACAAGAGGGGCACCCTTCGGGAATCAAGTTACTGTGCCTCATTATGGTAGCCACAAACAAAGCGGTCAACCACCCGAGCAAAGAGAAACAGTCGAAACATCCGGGATTTTACTTTCAAACGGAAAACGAAGTACCACAACCACAGGTGCTTTCGGCATTTGGATTCTTGAAAACGAAGCCCACGCCTTTGAGTCCGCCGGTAAATTCTAAGACCGTACCATCCAAATATTCGTGGCTTTTCTTATCAACAAAAATCTTGGGGTGGTCACCAAACACAAGATCGTCTGAGTCGGCGCTATCTTCAAAATCCATATCATACGAAAAGCCGGCACAACCACCGCCCAAAACGGCGACTCGAACACCCACTAACTCCACACCACTTTTGTCTGCCATTATCTGCAGCCGCTCTGCGGCCGATGGGGACATCTCAATCAAAGTACACCTCCTGCTTCTCCTTATTGTAACCAACAGGACGCAAATGAAAACAGTAACCGTTAATTTTCCGCTAAAAGCTCTTTCAACCGACTCGTCAGCCGCGTCAGCGTTTTGGTACTAAATCCGGGAAAAAAAGCTCGAATTTTGCCGCTGCGATCAATCAGGAAGGTTGTGGGCATTGTAAGCACTCCCATGACCTGGGCAAATCGTCCCTTTGGATCTCTCAAAACCGGAAACGGCACCGGTGTTTTGCGTAAGTAGCGGCGCAATGCCGTCTTATCGTGGTCAACGCTAATTGCCACCACTTTGAGACCCGCTTTGGCATACTCTTCATGGAGCTTTTTATATTCCGGCAATGCAAATTGACAGGGTTTGCACCACGTTGCCCAGAAATCTACGAGTACGACCGATCCCTTCAACGACGACAGTTCAAAACTCGTATCATCGGATGTATCTAGAACGGCATCAGGCAGGTTGGCCGGAACAGTCCCCATGGTGGCACATGCATTGAGCCAGACTGACATGAGGCACACTAACAATGTTCTGGTATTGGATTGCATTCCGCCAATCTAAACGATCTTTCAAGAAGGGGCCAACTTCAAACGCAGGTCACGAACCCTTAAAGTCCAAGCAGGTATTACTTTGACAGCGTTGAGTTGGGTCCAGACAGTCGCCATCGTTTTCGCACTCAAATGCCTGGCAGGCACCGGAATTTGGATTACATACTTCCGCACTCGGGCAATCGTAATCGTTAGTGCAACGAAACTCCTCACTACAATTCAACGTACAGAAAGTCATTGTCACCAACATGGCCAATGCAATGACGATCCCTCCCATGTCCTCTGTCCAATTCATAAGCCCACCCCTTAGTTATTGATCTTAATGGACATTGATCTTGCCGCAAGAATTTGATCATAAAGAGTTAATTCTAGTTGGGTCGCTGTGGATAGAAGTTCGGCACTTGCACCGTTGAGCCAAGGGTGGTAAACGGCTTCCTCCGCTAAGGGCAACGGCCCTACGGTCTTTGAAAAACGATGGGGGTGTAGCTCAGTTGGGAGAGCGCATGAATGGCATTCATGAGGTCGTCGGTTCGATCCCGATCACCTCCACTTCGTAACAGTATCGAATTCGCCATTCGATAAGCCACGCTGACTCAGGTTAGCGTGGCTTTTTTACTTAAAAACCTGTTTTCAGAACAAGCGCGGGCCCAGAAAAACGAAGACCACGTTACCGTCGTGACACTCTGTCACATGATTTTCGTCCTCATCCGGGGGGAAGCGGGGAAGAGCGACCCCAGCGACTTTCACAAAATCCACGTTGCAGAAGCGTATGACGTCATTTCAAGACATGGCAAGGTTATTGCTCATCCCTGGGGTGCTGGGGACTCTAAACCCTTTCTAGACCAGTCATTCACCCGTAGGAGATATAATGGACCCTTTTATCAGCAGCGCTCACCGAACCAGAGTACTTGTCGTTGACGACGATCCCAGCAGCCGCTTGCTCGTATTAACAGTCCTCAAACGCTATGGCTTCTCGGTCGCCCTTGCAAACAACGCCGCTGATGCTGAACGACGAATGGCCGCCGAACAATTTGAACTGCTGGTCACCGACAACCACATGCCCCTCGAAGACGGCATGAGCTTTGTGCGACGCCTTCGGACAAGCAATGATACATCCCTTCAAAACCACCGAAACATCCCGGTCGTCATGATTAGCGGTGAATCTGGTAATATGGAACTTTCTGAAGCGGCCAGCGCGGGTATTCATGCCTTTGTCGAAAAACCATTCCTACCGTCCGCCCTGGGCAAGCTCGTGAAAATGGTAGCTGACGGCGACCATAAGGATTTCGCCCACTACAGCACTCTAAATTAGAGCGCTATTTTCCGCGCAAGCACAGGCACCAACACGGCCCACAGCACAGCCGCCCCAATCGGCAAGAACCCGGAAATCGCAAACGGTGCCGCACAGAGCCCGCCAAACGCTACAAATCGAATCACGGTCAAACGACGAGCCAAACGCGAAGCCTGCTGCTTGAGCTCAAGCATCCCGGGCAGCACAGGTGCTAGCAAAGTCACTGACGGCCAAGCCACAAACGGGCGACCCCGTTCCAATACTGCAATTGAGACCGGTGATGATTGCAAGGCCGTTCGATGAAATGTCGGATGCCCGATAACCATCTGCTCAGACGGCGATTCGCTCGTCCTATCTAGACTCGCCATCGTGAGTTTCAAACCCAACTCTTCGAGTCGATTTGAGGCGTCCATCACACTGGGATCCAACTCATACTCAAACAGCAATTGCCCAACAACAATGTCGTCGCGCACGGCATACAGTTCAAACTGCGTACTGCTTGACGCGGCGGAATCGGGCAGAATCACACCCAACTCGTGGAGTACTGCTCGCGAACCAATCAATACGGAGTGACCGTTGATGCGACCTGTTCCGCTCAAGAGGCCTCGCCGTTGAAAACCCTCAATTAGCGGCATCTCTTGATATTCACTGATACCCAGTGTGTTCAAAGCAAAATCTCGAAAGCCTTCGTTCAGTGGCCGAGAGATCTCCAGCAACATCACCCCAAATATTTCGGCCAATGCGCCCTCTGAGACATGTCCTCCTGAGTCCAAAGAGACCACCTTGGGAATTGGATCGCTCACCACCCCTTCTCTCATCAGCAACCCGTGACGAATATTGATGATAGCTTCCATCAGGGCATTGTCTCTCACTAGAACGCCCTTCCCTGCCACCTGTACCAATACTTCCTCAAATGCATTGCGCGCGGCGTCCTCAAACACCCATGGATTCAAACTCAGCAGCACCGCAATCGAAAGCAGTGCCGCATCAGCCAAGGAGTTTGAATATGCCACCCAAACAATACAGAAAGTGAGCGCAGCGAGGATCAACGATGCCGTCACCAGATGGCGACCTACCCACTGCATGCGTTCCTGAAAAGGCGACATACTCGTTCGACTCGCAGTCAGCAAATTCAGCATCTGCCCATAATAGGAAGCATCAAAGACGCATTGGGGCTCCAGAAGGAAATTACCGCTATCACAAAGTGTACCGCCCAGAACCCATGAGCCTTCACTCACATCCCGTTGGTGCGAATGCCCAAGAAGGGCTGACTCGTCAATAACGGCTGCTCCGCGCACAAGACAACCATCGGAAGGAATGACTTCTGACTCAGCCACAAGAATGAGGTCACCTGGCTGGACTCTATCAAGCCGCACCTGATACTTACTACCGTCTCGAAGTACGGTCACTGTACTGGGTTTAATCGTCTCAAGTTGATACCGAAGTTTCTGAGTTAGCATATCAGCACGGCTTTGCAGTGCGCGATGCAGATGCCAACCAGCAACAATCAACACCCCAGCATTGAAGCTTGGATCTTGCTGAGCAAAAAACTCCCAGATCGCAACCAAATAGACAATGACGGCACTAAAAGCCCAAAGCACAGTACTGTTTAGACGACGTTCAGCTAATGCGTCCCACATTTCCAGCACCAACCCGCGCCCCAGCCACAAGACCACCATGGCCAGATAAAAACTCACATCCAAAACCACATGTTGTAGCCAGGAAGAAGCCACTGAAAAAGTCTGGAAAATCAGAGTGGCGGTGACCACAATCAACGCGGAGATCCCTGTTCTAATTGCACTCTGCCGATGCTCGGCCCATCTATCGATTCCATACGCGTCACCTGTGGCGTCTGAATCGGGCAGCAGTGGCCAGGCGCTAAAGCCGGCATCTGAAACCACAAATAGCAGTTGTTCTATGTCCACCACTTCAGTAACAACCCCAACCCGGATATGAGCTGCCAGAAAGTCCACCACGACCGAACAAACGCCTTTGATCCGTCCAAGGCGGGTTTGTAAACGACGAGCGTCCTGGGGCGACGCCAGACCTTCAATGCCAAATTCCAGATCATGAATCAGGGACTCCTGCTCATCACCCGCTGCAACAGGAGAAATCCCCAGACTCGCCCACCACTCCTTTCTCCGCTGCTGCTGTCTAAGTTGAGGATTCTCGTCAACAATGAGTCGTAGGAAATCGTCCATATCAGCTAGGAATCCCGAACAACCTGAACATTGTGCTTGAGTCCATCCAGCTTACGACGCTTGACCGGCGAGCGTCTGAATCTCTCGCGGAAAGTCTCCACATCCATTTGCGCCAGTTCGTCCAACTTGGGTTGAAAAGCCCCCGCGCGAGGGACAAACGCCGGATGATTTGTCGCAATGGGTTTCTTGTTCCATGGGCAAACATCCTGACAGATGTCGCAACCAAAGATATTTTGCTCCATATCCTCATGAAACTCTGAGGGGATCTCGCTTTTGCTTTCGATAGTGAGATAGCTGATGCAACGAGTGGCGTCGAGCACGTACGGCTGAACGAAAGCATTGGTAGGACACGCATCAAGACATGCCGTGCAACTCCCACAACGATCGGGAAGTGGTGTATCAGCCACCAACTCCAAATCCGTCAGTATAACTGCCAGAAAAAACCACGAGCCCCGTTCGGGATGAATAATGTTGGTGTGTTTTCCCATCCAGCCAATCCCGGCATAGCGGGCATAGGCTTTCTCAAGAACGGGTCCATGGTCGACATAACGGCGAAAATGATTCTCCGGCCAATTAGCTTTCAGGCGTTCACACCAGGCGTCCAACATTTTTTCAATAACAATATGGTAGTCATCCCCCCAGGCATATCGAGAGATCCAGCCCCGCTCCGGGTCGCGAACGACCTCAGTAGAGAGAGGATAGTCGCTGTTGTAATCCAGGGCTGCGACGATGACATTCTGAACGCCGGCCAGGGAAGACTCCGGAACTAAGCGTCTCTGTCGCGCTCTCTCCAGGTAACCCATTTCACCGTGATAGCCATTATCCAGCCATCGCTCAAAGTGATTCATATCGTCAAAAGGACCCGGCGGCGCAATCCCAACATCACTGAATCCAAGGTCGAGACCTATCGCTTTCACTGTCAGACTTCGTTTTTCTACGCCGGTAGGTTCAAGTTCCACAGACTGTTTGTATCGACCAACGGCACCGCCAAAGTCAAGGCTCTAAGCGCGGGAAGTGGCGACGGCAGCGTATTTGCCTTAGGCTTGAGACGTGCGAACTTCTTACCTTGTAATTAGTTTACTGCTAGTCGCGTGCTCATCGGTTCAGGCTCCGCCTGCTGGCCCAGTTCACGCAAACGGCGGAGTGTTGCCCGAATCGTCCGCAGAGTTGATTGCCCTCGCTGACCAGATTTACATGTCCTCACGTAAACTGACCCAACTCAAGCGCGCCATCGCGAGCCTCCAAAAGGCCGTCAAACTCAAGCCCGGGAATTACAAGCTCATGTGGCGCTATGCGCGCATTCTCAGCGTCATGGCTCGCTACGATAAAACCCGTGGAGAAAAATGGGCCACGCAGGGGAAAGTGGCGGCAGCAAAAGCCATCAAGCTCAATCCCAAAGGCGGTGAAGGGCATATTTACCATTCTATTTGTGCGGGGATCCTTGGTAAATACCGATTATCAGAGGCTGAGGATTTGTCCAAAGAAGCGCTAAAGTCTGCAGTCCAAGCCGGAAACATTGATCCTGCTTATTCGGATGGCCTGGCAGCGCGAATACAGGGAGCTATTTATCTATATGCACCGGCCTGGCCCGGCGGCGTAGGCGATTTGGACGAAGCCTTTGAACTTCTGACCAAACTGGTGCAAGAGCATCCGGCACCCGAAAACTTCTATTATCTGGCCGAAGCGCACCGCAAGACGGAGCAAAACAGACAGGCCGCCAGGCTTTACCGTCGCGTACTAAAGTTCAAAGCGCGAGGGCTCTGGCGAGTGGAAGGCCCGCTCTTTCGAAGAAGATGCCGGCAGCATCTAAAACAATTGGCCCGCTAATGAAGACACACTAAGCCTTGATTGATGACCGGTTTGGCGCCTAAACTCCCCCACGATGTTTCGACTTGTCGCCATAATCACCGTTACCCTCGTCCTCGTCGGCTGTCCGGCGCTGGAATGCGGTGAGGGTACCCACAAAGAAAACAACGCTTGCGTTGCCAACATCCCCTACAAATGCGGTCCCGGCACTGTCTATGAAAAAGGCTATTGCGTCATCGATGGATACGACGCAGCAGTCAAGGACACTCCCGATTCCGACGAGGACCGGGACGGCGAGGATTAAGACGTGGCAGTCACCTGTGAAGTTCAGGTGGGTCAATACACCGTCCGGGGCATCAGCCTGGGTGGGGTTCAGACCTGCTTTCAAATTCCCCAATTCAACTTACTGTTTGATATTGGTCATTGTCCGCGAAGCTTTGCCGGAACGGAGAGGCTCTTCATCACTCACGGTCACGCGGACCACGCCGGCGGCCTCATTAGCATCCTTTCGATCCGCCTGTTACTCGGTCTAAAAGACCCGCTCAAAGTTTTCGCCCCTGACTACATGGTCGAAGGACTCAAGAACGCCGTAAAAGCATATGAATCGTTTCAGAGCGCCCCCTATCTCTGGGATATACAAAGCATGGCCCCCGGGATGGAAATCCCTATCAATCAGCGAGTCTTTATACGCGCATTCAAGAGCGAACATGTTATCGAAACCCTCGGATACACGGCCTGGGAACGTGTTTCAAAGCTGAAGAGCGAGTTCAAGGACCTGCCGGGCCCGGAGATAGGAATTCGGAAACACCGTGGAGACGATCTCTTTGATGTCATTGAACGGCCGCTACTCAGCTTTCCGGGAGACACCTCCATCGCTACTCTGGAACAAAATCCGCACTTATTTGAGTCCCGCGTATTGCTCTTGGAGAGCACCTATATTGATGATCGAAAAAGCGCGGACATGTGTACCCAGCATGGGCATATCCACCTGGATCAGGTTCTGAAACTCGCCAAGAAATTTCAAAACGAACATCTCGTGTTTACCCACTTCTCCCAATCTTACCGGCCGGCTGAAGTGCACGCGATTATAAAGGAACGCTGCGCCGACCTATTTGCTCCGCAAATCCATCCATTTGCCCCGAAGAAAGGAACCTGGCCTGGATGAGAACATTCACACCAGAACGCGTGAGATTCATCCGCTTCTGTGTCGTAGGCGGCAGTGGCGTTGTTGTTAATCTGATTATCTTTTCTCTGAGCATGAAGTGGCTCCTCAGCAACCTGGTCGACACTGAAGACACTCGCTTTTTGATTTCAAATGCGACGGGATTTGTGAGCAGCGTGTGTACCAATTTCTTGCTCAATGACTTCTGGACCTGGGGAGATCGAGAGAAGCGGGGCCATCGTCATTTCATGGCGCGCTTGAGCAAATTTTATCTGGTCTCTTCAATCGCCGGAGTCGTTCAAATCGGCGTTGCCTTTTATGCCAAATCTCACTTGAATATCTTTGATCACGGCGCAGTCATTATCGGCATAGGTGTCGCCACCGTCATCAACTACATTGCCAACAATCTTTGGACTTTTAAGGAATCAACACCACCCGTTCCCGATGAACCGAGTCCTCCTTCCGAATCAGCTAAGTATGAAGGCTAATTGTTGCTTCGGTTAGCCAATTTCTTCTTGGCAGCCCGGGCAATTGACTCGCGTATTCCATGAGACCTCGAAAGGCGCTGCAACTGACTCGTGCTGAGCTTGCTCAACAATTTTAGCGCCAAATCAGTGGGCGTCATGGGATTGGACACCAGGTTCTGAATAATCTGTGGAAGTTTCATGTACTTGACCTGAGTGGATATCCAGCGAATCGCCCCCGGAGAGATGGTGGCAATGCCCGTAAATTCAATCATCTCCACATCGCTGATCTTTGGATTTTGGACAATACTCATATGAATTCGCTTTTCAGCATCGCGAATAAGAATGCGCCGCACCGGATGGTTTGCAAGCTTTGCCAGTTTGATCTTTTCCCGGGTCGAAAGCTGACTCAGCTGCTTGTATAGAGGCACATCCGAAGTCATATCAATAAGTTCCCATGCTGGACGCGCAATATTGGAGGCACTGCCAGGCGGTGACGCACTCTCCTCATCTTCCCCACCACTATTCGCCTCACTCAAAGCAAGCAAATACTTGATAGCGGCCACCATAGTATCCAACTCAGCACCGACACTAAATTGCACAAAGAAACCGTTCTCACGTTGATTGACGACCTGCCCCACGACCCGCATTTTAGCGCCATCGGGCAGATAACAAGAGACCGCTACCTCCGAAAAGACAGCCGTCTTCATCTCGCTCTCTATGAACACTCCCCCATGGGTCAGCTCCCGGTCAAACACCTCTCTCAGGCTCTCAACAGAGGCGAAACGCAGCTCGAAGTTGGTCTTAGTCTCCATAAATATGTTCATCATTCTACCAGCTTCGGCGCAACACACCGGTATTTAACGCATTAAATAGAAAATGAGCACGCGCGCACATTCAGCACTGAACGACAAAAGATTTAGGGGGAATAATTAGATAGTTCGGCGCGTGGGAGCAAACTGCATCCAGACATTTTCGTTGGCAACAAATGCACCGACTGGCCGTTGACACAGTTCTACAGCTGCGTCGCAAATCCGCTTGGTACTCAGAATGGTGTGCTCCTCCAATTCCTTGGCCTGGCCCACACCCGGTACGTTTCGCATACCCACAACAACGGACGATAGGCTCTCGATCTCCTCGTGGGCCCTGCCCTGCACGTGACGACCAAAGCTTGCAAAAGCACGGTCCTGCTGTGCTACCAGCAGGCGGCCGGTGCTACGCGCCGAAGCCATAACGGCCTGCTCGTCCCACGGAGAGAGAGTTCGCAGGTCCAACACCGTGACTTCCAGTTGATATTTATCGGCCAGAATGTCCGCCGCTTCCATGGACTGATGGACAGAATTGCCCCAGCTCACAATGGTGAGGTCCCGGCCGCCACGTCGTTTTGCAGCCTTGCCAAATGGAATTCTGAAATCACTCACTGAGGCCAACTCATTGGGGCCCAGTAGTGACTCGCCACTGGCGCGTCTAAGCTTGCGGAGCTCTGCGCTATCCGGCTCTCCCGGCATGGCCGGCCCCTCCATGCGACGATACAAGATCTTGGGTTCCAGAAACATGACCGGTCCAGCGTAGTCACCACTGGTACGGAGCAAACCGTACGCATCAAAAGTGGTGCTTGGGCAACAAATGACCCAACCATGCACCGAGGTATAAAAACCATCAACCGGCATAGAGTGATAAATCGCGCCACCCTGAACTGGGTCCACCGGTGTTCTCAATGTGATATTGGGTGACAGGTTCCCGCCACTGCCCCAATACAGGTTTCCGCCGTGTACCAACCAGTGCAGCGTATTAAGTGAGTAATCCCCAAATTGAATTTCGGGAACGGCACGTAGTTCGGGATGATGAGCGGCACCGATGGCAGTGCCCATAATCAGCGGCTCATTGATCGGTGCATTGTTGACCCGATCCGGATAACGAAAAGCCAACCCCCGCGTCACCTTGAAAACGCCGCCCTTATCACCACCAATATCCTGCCCCCACATGCAGGTGGGGCTCTCTTCCAGCATTCGTTGTAGACACAGGTTTAAGGCTTCGTTGATCTGTACGCCGGTCTTCCCCTCGTGTTCCGGCTCTTCTACGTCCGGATAATCAGGATGGTCCCACAAATATTCGTCACCCGGTTGCGGTACCGGCTCCGCACGAACTTGATCCAGTGACTCCTTATTCCTCTGCCGCTCTGCGGCCATAAGGGTGCCATCTAGATGGTCCTCAAAATAGTCCTTCTCTGTCACTTTCTTCTTACGGCGAAAGACCGCTTTGTCATCCACAATTCGTGCGGCTAGCAGGGATTCACCCATCTCTAGCAGAGGGTCGCGGGAGTCGTATCTGAATATCGCGCCGTCCGAAGACGAATGCCCGCGCAGACGCGGAACTTTTGCGTGCAACAGAACCAACTGTTGATGGTCCCGTGCATGTCGCAGCGCAGCAAGAGTCTGCGTGTAGGTATTAGCGGCGTCATGACCATCGCACTCAAGATAATGACCATGGAATGCTGCTGCATAGGCCGCATAATCTTTGATGGGCCGGCCCTCGTCGGGACCCACGCTAATCGCAATTTGATTATCTGTAATGATAACGACCAGCGGCAACTTCCATAGAGACGCTGCACTACAGGCCTCGTGGAAATCACTGGTGGCGGTAGTGCCGTCTCCGCAAACAGCAACGGCGACCCCTGGTTTACCAAGAATCTTCAGCCCCTTGGCGTAGCCGGCGGCTTTACCGAGGTTCATCCCCAACGGGCTTTGAGCGGGCATAATTCCTCGCTCAATATCGCAAACATGCATCACCATCTGGCGGCCGCGACTCATGGGGTCGGTGGCGCGACTCAACGCCTGGCGGAAATAATCTAATGTGAAGTTAGGATGGCCCCTGAGTTCAGCGAGCATTGTGACCAGTGCATCGCTTCTATAGTGTGGAAAAAGCGCCGAAGCCCAACGATCGTCCGGCATACCATATTCGCTGTCAAAGTCCTTTATGGCCAGTGCGGTTGCGGTGCCATGCACCTCTTCACCAGGCCCACCAATCCAAAAACGCACAGAACCTTTGCGCATTTCCAAAAGGCACTGAGTTATCGCTGACCGGACACGGAGTCCTACACGATAGGCATGCACCAATTGCTCGTCAGTGGGCAGATCCAGGACCTGCGTTGACGGTCGAGTCTTCCGGGCCAAATTATTCTCCATAAGCGACGCTGAAACAGTCCGCGCAGGGACTATAAACGATCTCACTCACGATGCAACCTCCAGACGGCAAAACGAGGCACTGCAAGGCTGCCAATGCAATTAGCCCCGCTTCTAAATCGCATTGACAAGGATAGAAAGGCGGTGGTACGAGAACGCATCTCAAGGAGGTAGCGAATGACGATTGAACGGGCCCAATGGGCATCCCGAATGGGCTTTATCCTGGCAGCCGCTGGATCTGCTGTCGGACTGGGTAATATCTGGAAATTCCCATACATTACCGGACTCAATGGCGGTGGACTTTTTGTCGCTATTTACCTGGGTTGCATACTACTGGTCGGCCTCCCCATCATGATGGCGGAAATCATGATCGGCCGAGCAGCGCAGACGCAGCCGGTCGGCGCATTTGAGGTAGTTTCGGGTCGCAAAACCCTGTGGTCTGCAGTTGGCTGGATGGGCGTAATTGCCGGCTTCATCATCCTCTCCTACTACATTGTGGTGGCCGGATGGGCGATGGATTACACCCTGAAGTCAGTGGCCAATTTCACGGCCCCAATCGAAGAAAAAGCCCAGATAGAAGCCACCAAATATCGCGCAGGTACCTCTCTAGAAAGTATGCGCGCAACACTCGCCGAAGGACGCGCTACCCGCGAGTCCAAAAACACGATCCGGGAACTCAAAAGCAGAGCTCCAAAAGTGGCATGGAAGGCACATTCACGCTTCCGCGCCGGCATGAGCGCGGGCCAGGGGCAAGAGCCTGAAAAAGTACGTGAAAATCTGCTTTCCAACTCCGTCTTGCGCGGGCAAGTGGAGCAGGTTGAAACCATCAACAAGGTCGTCAAACAGGTGCAGGAGTCTGCAACGACGGCTGCAGTCACTCACTACGCGGAGCTGGATGACAATCAGGTTCGCGACGAAGCCGAAGTGGTCTATCGCCGAAAACAAATTTCCAACAGTATGACCTCCACCTTTCTGGCGCTGGCCAAAGACGGATGGACCTGCACCTTCTGGGCATTTCTGTTCATGCTGATCACAATCCTCATTGTAGCGGGCGGTGTCTCAAAGGGGATTGAGCGCGCCTGCATGGTGCTCATGCCCACCTTATTGGTGCTGATTGGAATCATGGTTATCTATGGCATGTTCCAACCGGGTTTTAGTGACGCCGTCGCATTTGTCTTCAAACCCGATGCCTCACGACTCAAGGCCAGCGGCGTCCTGGAGGCTCTCGGTCACGCGTTTTTCACTCTATCACTGGGTATGGGTGCCATGATCACATACGGTTCCTATCAGCGAAACAAAGGCCAACTGGGAAGCACGGCGCTCATGATCACCGGCTTCGACACCATGGTGGCCCTTATGGCGTGCCTCATGATTTTCCCCATCACTTTTTCTTACGGTCAGGAAGCGGCTGCCGGGCCCGGTCTGGTGTTCATGAGCATGCCGCTAGCCTTTGCTGAAATCGGCGCCGGCGGCATGTTGTTGGCCATCATGTTCTTTGGCCTCCTGGTCTTTGCGGCTCTGACTTCGGCTATTTCACTGTTGGAAGTTGTTGCCTCCTATTTCATTGATATTCGGGGATGGAGCCGCAACAAGGCTGCGTGGCGAGTCGGTGGAGTGATCTTTCTCTTCGCCATACCGTCCGCCTTTGCCATGGACCCGGACTTCAAACTGGAATCGTGGGAAGCCAGCTTTGGCCTGAACTTCTTCGACACCATGGATTACCTGGCATCCAACTGGCTACTCCCCCTGGGTGGATTGTTTATTGCTATCTATGCGGGTTGGTTCATGCCCAAGAAAATACAGGCCGCAGAATTGGAAGGGATGGCCCCGTCATTGATCAAGGGCTGGTTATTCCTGATTCGAATGGTTGCCCCAATCATGGTGATATTGGTGCTGTTACAAAAGGTGGGCATACTCGATATCGACGCACTGCTCAGCTAGGCGCAGGAGTAGCGTTTTGAGAGCCCCCTGGGGTTCTTTTCAACGGCTCAGGTATCGAAGCGTTTGAACTCGCCGGCTTTCAATTTCACACCGTATTCATTGAGCGAATTTACGGCCAGATACCCCAATCCAATCACAATGGGGAGGTTGGCCCACAGCATGGCACCCGTACCCAGATCCATGAGGATAATCATGTCATCTGTGCTTTCAATACCCGCCGCCGCATAAATGACGGCCGCCACAAACAAGAGCTTGTAAAACATGACGCCGCGCTCGCCCACCATGTAGACCACACCTTGTTCACCGTAATAGCTCCAAGAAATCATTGTGGAGAGCGCAAACAGCCAGGCCGCAAAGGTCACCAACCACTTGCCCAGACCCGGAAATTCGCGGTCAAACGCATGCGCTGTCAAATACGCGCCATCGTAACTTCTATGCACTCCCTTACCCACCAGACTTACAGAACTGGGTGCAGCACTCCAGTCACTCGATTTGAAGGTCACATCCTTCCATTGAATGACCAATTCCTGCTTCGCTTCGTCTGAACCTGCGCTCGCCTTGCCCACAATCACACCCGTCACTTGTGTCATTGCACGTTCACTGGCCAGGTGCGTCGCTCCGGCTACATTGGCTACCAGGAAGAACTTGCTCCTAATTCCCCACGTGTCGTATCGAGACTTCGGCAACATCCCAACGTCAGTGTCGCCTTTTACTTCCCAGGTCGGAACTTTGAGCTCCTTACCATCCTTGTCCGTGATTTTTTTGACCAGCGTGACATCACCCGAGAAATCACCGATTGCATCCCGGTCCCAGGTTCCTGTTGAAATGATGACCAGAGCCGTCAGTGTGCAGATGCAAATGGTGTCGATAAAGGGGCCCATGCCCCCAACCACGCCTTCACGTGCCGGTTCAGCCGTTTTTGCCGCTGCATGTGCAATCGGTGCTGAGCCCTGCCCCGCTTCGTTAGAAAACAATGCGCGCTTCATGCCTTCCATAAAGGCAAATCCCATACCGCCGCCAATAAAGGCGCCCTTGGCCTGAGTGCTGTCAAAGGCGCTCGTTACTACAAGTTTGAGCATGCCGGGAATTTCCGTGACGTGAAACGCCAGCACAGCAAAGCCGGCCAGCAAATAAAGGCCGCACATGAACGGAACCAACTTACCTGCCACATTGCCAATACGCTTGATACCGCCAATGATGACCAATCCCACCATCACGGCCATAATGATGCCGGTCGCTATCTTGGGGACCCCAAAAAAGCCCTCGGTCAGCCCGGCAACACTCCAGGCCTGGAACATGTTTCCGCCTGTGAAGCTAGAGATCAAAAGGGTAATGCAAAAGATGACGCCAATCACTTTGGCAAGGGTCTTATAGATGCCTCCCTTATCCCCAAGAACTCGGTCTACAACCCACATAGCGCCACCACTGGGGTTCTCGGGGTCGTCCATGTTCCGGTACATCATGGCCAGCGTAATCTCGACGCTCTTCAGAGCCATGCCCAGAACACCCACTATCCACATCCAAAACAACGCGCCTGGCCCGCCAATGCCAATGGCCAGAGCCACGCCGCCAATATTGCCTAACCCAACCGTCGCTGAAAGCGCGGCGGACAATGCTTCAAAGTGGTTGATAGCCCCTGGATCGTCAGGATCATCGTATCTTCCCCGAACCACCGCGATTCCATGAGTCAGCGAAGCGTACTGAGTAAACTTGGTCCAAACGGTAAAAAGAACACCAGAGCTCAACAGAACCCAGGGAGTCCACGGGCCCCATAGGATGT
>JYMV01013035.1_pt1 | contig 15225 bp, 17 predicted proteins | sample 338911 | NCBI WGS metagenome assembly JYMV01 (sample SAMN03354496, study PRJNA234377) | hydrothermal vent metagenome | biome: Deep sea; feature: Hydrothermal plumes at the Eastern Lau Spreading Center, Western Pacific Ocean; material: Seawater | place: Tonga | collected 2009 | depth 2000 m m
ATGAAAAATTTCACAATGTGGAAGTAGTTGACATAAGCATGCCAATTGTTAAAAAACAAAATTTTATTAAAAGATGGTTTCAGGAATCAAATTATGGAATTAAAGCGATAAAAGTTATAGAACGATTTCAACCTAATGTTGTTATTTCTGCTAATACACCAATGGCCGCCCAGCGAAAAATTGTTCATTTCTGCAATAAAGAAAGAATAAAATTTGTCTTCTGGCTCCAGGATATCATCAGTATTGCCGTTCAATCGATCTTAACTCGAAAACTTGGCCCCTTGGGGAAAATCATTGGGGCAGTTTTCAAATCCATCGAAAGAAATATACTAAAACGATCAGATCACATTGTAACAATAGCTGATGATTTTGTCGTAACTATTAGTGATTGGGGAATAAATAAGACTAAATCAACGGTGATTCCCAACTGGTCACCCATTGAACAAATACCTGTTTTGCCTAAAGTCAATACGTATAGTCTGAAACACAATATTGATCATAAGTTTGTTGTGTTATACAGCGGCACTATGGGAATGAAGCATAATCCCCATATAATAAGTGAAGCCGCGAAAAATCTGCAGGATAATTCAGATATTATTTTTGTAGTCATTACCGATGGTATTGGTATGGATGTACTAAAAAAAGAAAAAGAGGCTTTAAGCCTGGATAATCTTTTACTTCTCCCTTTCCAATCCTTTGAGATATTTCCCCAAGTTTTGGCTTCTGGCGATGTTTTGCTCACGATTTTGGAAGAAGATGCTGGGATGTTTAGTGTGCCTTCAAAGGTGTGGTCTGGCTATTGTGCAGGCCGAACATCATTATTGGTTGTCCCTGAAGAAAATCTTGCTGCAAAAAGGACGAAAGAAATAAATGCCGGGATCGTGCTCCCCAATGATCAAAGTAATAAACTATCTGAAAAAATATTATATTTGAAAAGCAACCCCAGTCTATGCAATATCCATGGGAAAAATGCACGAGATTTTGCTGAAGCGCATTTTAAAATAGATAAAATTGCAGATCGTTTTGAAGCAATTTTGAATAATCTACATGAAAAATAAATTATCAGTCATTTTCGGCGGTTCCGGCTTTATTGGTCAGCATTTGGTCAATAATTTGGAATCAAACTATCTAAACTTGGATATTGTAAGTACTGAGAAAAATTATCAATATTATGATGTTAGAAACCCAATTGATATAAAATCAGAAAAAACAATAGACATTATTTATAATTTAGCCGCTATTCACATAACACCAGGTTATGAATACCATGAGTATTTTGAAACCAATATCAAAGGTGCTGAAAATGTCTGTAATTTCGCAAGCGAGAAAAATATTAATACAATAATTTTTACCAGCTCTATCGCTCCCTATGGTACCTGGGAAGATGAAAAAACAGAAGAATCACTACCACTGCCAACAAGTGCTTATGGCAGCTCAAAATTGGTAGCGGAAGAGATACACAAACGCTGGCAGGCAGAAAAACTGGATGAGCGGAAACTCATTATCGTCCGCCCCGGCGTGGTGTTTGGACAGAATGAAGGAGGGAATTTCATCCGCCTGTACAGAGCCATGAAGTCAGGAAGGTTCTTTTATCCCGGGAGGAAAGATACAAAAAAGGCGGCTATTTATATAAAAGATCTGGTCAGGATCATGGTTGAAATGAGTGAGAAAGAAAAGTCGGGAGTGCATGTATATAACACAGTTTATACACCCTGTTATACCATTGAAGAAATCTGTAAATCCATGGCAAAAGTTACTGATGTCAAAGAACCGAGGTTTACTATGCCTGCTGGATTATTACATATATCTGCTTCGATTTTACATATCTTTAGTAGATTAATTGGCAAGTCATTTGATGGTATTCATCCTGATAGGGTTAAAAAACTTATGATATCAACCAATATTAATGGTCAAAAGCTGTTGGATAATGGTTATAAACTAAATTTCACATTAGAAGAAGCACTGAATGATTGGTATAAAGATAATAATTTAGAAGACTTAAAATAAATAAAGGTAAATATGAAAACAGCATTAGTATGTGGAGCGGGCGGCTTCATTGGTGGCCACTTGGTAAAACGATTAAAGAAAGAAGGCTATTGGGTTCGAGGTCTAGATATTAAACACCACGAATATGTGAGATCTCAGGCAGATGATTTTGTAAAAAGTGATTTGCGTGATCCAAAGTTGGTAGCAAACGTGATAGATCAACCTTTTGATGAACTCTACCAATTAGCAGCTGATATGGGGGGTGCCGGGTTTGTCTTTTCAGGCGAAAATGATGCGGATATTATGCACAATTCTGCCATGATCAATTTGAATGTAGTAGAAGCATCGGTAAAGGCAAAAGTAAAGAAAATATTCTACTCATCCTCAGCATGCATGTACCCTGAAAGAAATCAAATGGACCCAAATAACCCGAACTGCGCTGAAGATTCAGCCTACCCGGCAGAGCCGGACAGCGAGTATGGCTGGGAGAAGCTTTTCAGTGAACGATTCTACCTAGCAGCAAACCGCAATTACGGTCTGGATATTCGAATTGCTCGCTTTCACAATATTTTCGGGCCTGAAGGCTCCTGGAAAAATGGCCGTGAAAAAGCTCCAGCAGCCATGTGCCGAAAAGTAGCAAAAACACCGGATGGGGGCGAAATAGAAATGTGGGGGGACGGAACACAAACCCGCTCATTTCTGTATATTGATGACTGTTTAGAAGGGGTAAGAAGACTCATTGCTTCAGATTTTATGGGACCGGTTAATATCGGTTCGGATGAAATGGTATCCATCAATCAATTGGCTGAAATGGTCATGGATATAGCTGGAAAAAAACAAAGTATCAAACACATCCCGGGGCCACTGGGTGTCCGGGGCCGTAACTCTGATAATACCCTTATAAAAGAAAAACTGGGTTGGGTACCATCTGAAAGCCTTTATGATGGTCTCAAAAAAACTTATTTGTGGATAGAAAAACAGGTAGAGAAGAATATAGTTGAAGCTTAAGGGTATTAAAAGTTCGTTATTCAATAAAATTAAGTGAATTCCCCAAATGTTAAAAGAGCAGGCAAATTTATTCCGAATTCTATCTAGGATTTTTGATTTTGTTTTAATTATTCTATCAATCATTCTTGCAGTTCAAAGTGAACGGCTATACCACCAAAAGGGTATAGATTTTTTTGATTTTCGATCTTTTCATCCTTATCTGGTTCCCGTTGTTATACTGATCTGGGAGTTCCTTTTTAAGCGTTTTGAAAAAGGATTTCTTTTCCGCCGTCATAGCTACTTTTCGTTCCTAAAAAGTACTTTCCTGATTTCAATTATTGGATTTCTCGTTCTGATTAGTATTTCCTTTCTTGCAAAACAGTTTCTTTTCCATCGGCTAACTATCATCTTTTTTGCAGTCGTCAGTTTTGTGCTTTTACTTGCCAAGAGATGGGGATTGAAGTATTATTTGGAGCGAATCCGGAAAAAGGGAAGAAATACTCGGTACATTATAATCGTAGGTAGTAAGGAACGGGCAAAACGGCTTATCGAAGAATTCAATCACAATCGGGAATACGGGTATATTGTACAAAGTGTTTTTGACCTCGATTCTGAAAGAATTGGGGAAGTAATAGGGGGTTTTACGGTAAAATCATTCTCTGAATTTGACGAGACCATCTCCAGCAATCCTGTTGATGAAGTATTTTTTGCCATGCCCCTTGGTGACATTCCCAATGTTTATGATAAAATTAATCTATTAAATATGATCGGGATTAATTTCCACATGATGGTCAATCTGAAGGTATTTACCAGCAAAATCAAAAATCTTCGTATTGAGCCGTTTATTGATGACTGGTATGGTCTTCCGGTTATTTCTTTTCTTCCCACAGATAAAAAGTTGGTCCGGTTGCTCATGAAAACCTATGTTGAAACGATTCTCTCTTTTATTCTTCTTGTTATTTTTAGTCCCTTCCTTCTGGTTATATCCATTTGGATAAAATTGGATTCACGGGGGCCTATATTATTCGGTCAAACCCGTATTGGATACCATGGGCGGCGATTTAAACTGTACAAGTTTCGCACCATGCACGAAGATGCAGAAAACAGGCTTGAAGAGCTTACTCATTTAAATGAACAGTCGGGTCCTATCTTCAAGATAACAGATGATCCAAGAATAACACGTGCTGGTCGGTTTCTGAGACGTTTTTCTTTTGATGAATGTCCTCAATGGCTAAATGTACTTATTGGGGATATGAATCTGGTAGGGCCCCGTCCCCCTCTTCCTAGTGAAGTTATAAATTATAAACCGGAATGGAGACGTCGTTTAAATATGAAACCAGGTATTACCGGGCTCTGGCAGGTGAGCGGAAGAAATGAATTAAAAGAGTTTGAAGATTGGATAAAATTGGATTTTGAGTATATTGATGATTGGTCTCTCTGGTTGGATATAAAAATCATATTTAAGACGATCCCTGTTATACTGTTTGGTACAGGCAAATGAAACTAAAATTTCACAAATTCCAAAACACCCCAATATTAGTGGTTTCTTTGGTGGCAGGTTTGTATTCCGGAGATTTCAAGATAGAACCTATAGCTTATATCAATTATAATTCTAATGGTAGCATTTGGCATCACAAGGAACAAGGAGTAGTGTCGTTTTTTGGTTTTGGAGCTAAGGCTTTGAAATCTGTTAATAAATTTTCTTTTGAGGGCCAATTTGTTTATAATAGCGCCCACGGCGTTTCAAAAGAAGCTTATTTATTTTCTAGAAAGCAGGGGATAGAGTTCCCCAACGAATACACTTTCGGTGAAGGATTCTGGTATGAATATTCCACAATGAAAATAACCTATTCTACTGAAAATGCCCTTTTTGATTTTGGGAAATTTAGCAGATTTTGGGGTCCCGGAACTTATCCTCTTGCTGTTTCTAACAAACCTCCTTCCTATCCGCAGTTTGGATTTGAATGGGACATTATACCATCATTAAGGCTGAAATATTTTCACGGGGCTTTAAAGAGCGGAATCGAAGATACAATTCGATCTGGATATTATGAAAATGTAGGTGAGAGAAAATATGATCTTCCCCGTTCTATTGCCGGACATCGACTGGAATGGACTCCTTTACCCAGGGTAACATTCGGAGCAACTGAAACGGTTATTTATGGTGTTCGTGGTCTGGATGTTCATTATTTAATGCCTTTTATACCCTTTTGGTCTCTACAACATTATCTTGGAGACACAGATAATATCCAGATGATAACTTGTATGCGGTTTTGTTTATTGATGAATGGCGACCTGAATGGACGTTTGAAGAGAAAAATCGTAATTGGTTCGGTTGGCAGATTGGGTTCACTAGGACTGAACTTTTCATGAAATCGGACAAATTAGAAGGTGAATTTACCTGGACAGACCACCGAATATACCGACATCGTTTTTCAATTAATGACTACTACAGCCATGGATATCCCCTTGGATTTTGGACGGGGCCTCATGCTCAAGAATTATTTATCAAGTATGAGAAATCGTTCCATAATTACGGTTTGACCTTTACGTATTCTGATGTAACGCGGGGTGCACTAACGGAAGAGATGCTTAAGAACCAATATGAGGATATTCTATATAAAAGGTTTTCTGGAAACTCTGAAAATCGTATGGTAATTGAGGTATTAATTCAGCGGTCATTTATGAAAGATCAACTGGGTGTTCAAGCTGGTGTTGAATTCATACATTGGAAAAACCCAGGTTTTGACCCCTATAAATCGAATCCATTTTTGGGGGGAGATATTAAAAAGTGGTCAATTTCTGTGGGTATTTATTATAATATTAAATGATGAATAAACCTAATAATCCCATCAAAATTACTAGTGCACAAAAGACATTAACCTCTCCTTCTTATTCCACCAGTTTTATCTTAAAACACTTTTACGCCAGAAAAGTGAAAGTGATTTCTGATGTTGTTTTTGCTATTGTTCTATTAATAATTGGATTACCATTGTGGTTTTTTATTGCTTGTGTAATAAAATTGGATTCAAAAGGACCGGTTTTTTTTAAACAGGTAAGATTGGGGAAAAATAATGAAAAATATACATTAATTAAATTTCGCACAATGATAGAAAACGCGGAAATAGAAACAGGCCCCGTTTGGACAGATAAAAAAGATCCCCGAATTACATTTGTTGGAAAATGGTTGCGCAGGTTTTACTTGGATGAGGTTCCTCAATTGTTCAATGTGTTAAAAGGGGAGATGAGTATCATCGGGCCACGCCCCGAGCGGCCATATTTTGCTGAACAATTGGTTAAAAAATATCCTTCTTATCTAGATCGTTTATCAGTAAAACCTGGGCTCACCGGATGGGCGCAGATTAATCAGTCCTATGATATAAGCATCGAAGATGTGGGACAAAAACTAAAATATGATTTTTACTACATTGAAAATCTCAATTTTATTTTTGACTTGCAAATCATGATAAAAACAATATTGGTAGTACTGCTAGGGAAGGGATGGTAAAAACATATTTCAACTACCTCAACCACATTTATGATAATTGTATACAAAATCCCTTAGGTTTGAAATGGAATAAACAGTATTATTTACGGTAATAAAATAATTTTTATTTTGAATTAAGTAAGTTTTTATAATAGAAGATTAGGAGTCAGATAAATGGTAGGTAGAAAATTACTGGCACAAATGATAGTTCTTCTTTCAGCAGTTGGAATTATATATGCCGAAGGATCAATAACCGGGACAATAACATTTGAAGGCAAAGCACCAAAAATGAAACCGCTTAGACTTGATGCTGATCCCATTTGCGTTGCAAATAATGAGATAGCGCCAAAAAAAGAATGGTTAATCCTGGATGAAAATAAGGGTGTTAAAAATGTACTTGTTTTTGTAACAGAAGGATTAAATATTGATTATTCACCACCGGAAGAACCTGTGGTTATTGATCAAAAAGGATGTATTTATTCTCCGCACGTTCTGGGAATTATGGCAGGTCAGCAACTGGATATTTTAAACAACGACGGTACGCTTCATAATATTCATGCGCTGCCAAAAGTGAACAAAGAGTTCAACAAAGCACAACCAAGGTCAAAGAAAAAATTATCCGTGAAATTTGAAAAGCCTGAAGCTCCGTTCAAAGTAAAATGTGATGTTCATCCATGGATGGGAGCTTATATTGGTGTATTTGACCATCCTTGTTTTGCCGTATCCGGTGATGATGGTACCTATATAATCTCTGATTTGAAACCGGGAGAATATGTGATAGAAGCCTGGCATGAAAAACTTGGTTCCCAAACAGCAAATGTTACAGTAAGCGATAGCGCAGCACATCAGAATTTTACTTTTAAGAAGCCAAGCAAGAAAAAATAACACCCTTTATTCACAATAGCTAAAGGAAGTTCATGGGCGTTTACTACTAATGAATTTTCATCTATAATTTGGTTTACCATCACGCCTGATGGGGGGAAATAATTATCACAAACGAACTTCTATTATCTGGGTGCGTCGTTTATCAAAACTGCTGGTCTTGTCTACTTTATTCTTAATTTTTGCAGGAGCGTTAGTAAAAAGCCATGAAGTTGGCTTATCTGTACCAGATTGGCCAACGTCTTATGGTTACCAGATGTTTGCATTTCCGCTTTCAGATATGATTGGCGGGATATTTTACGAGCACGGCCATCGCATGATTGCAGCTATTGTAGGTCTTTTGACTCTGATTTTAGCATTTTCGATATATCATACGGATGATCAATTGTGGTTAAAAAAGACTGGGTTTTTTGCCCTTGGCCTGGTCATTTCCCAAGGACTTTTTGGAGGATTGACAGTGTTGTTTTTACAGCCAACGCCTATTTCCGTAATTCATGCTGTATTTGCACAGACGTTTTTTATGGTGACTATTCTTATTGCTTATGGATTATCAGATGAGAGAGCTCATCGCATTCATTATGATAAGGTTGATCATGCTGGATTGAAAATACCGGCATACTGGGTTACGGGGCTGGTATATGTCCAATTGATAATTGGCGCTCTCATGAGACACACACAGTCGGGCTTAGCAATTCCCGATTTTCCGCTTGCAGGAGGATATCTGTTGCCACCCTTTAACGAGACTATGTTAAACACGGTACATGCCATGCAGTTTGATCTTGATCTACCCTTCGTTTCGATGAGCCAGGTAGTTGTGCATTTTTTGCACCGTCTCGGTGGTGTTAGCGTTGCTATTGCTATCGGGTGGCTGTCATGGAAAATATATCAGATGAAAGACAGTGATAATCGTATATATCGACAAACCGTGTTGTTAGATATGCTTTTACTTCTACAAATTACGCTGGGTGCTTTTACAATTTGGTCCTTGAAAGAACCACTCATTACCAGCATTCATGTTGTAAACGGAGCAACAATTCTTGGATTGAGTATGTTGATGGTTCTAAGGATTTTACCGGTTAGATTACAGGGGAACAATTGAGAAAATGAAACAAGGGAAATACAAAACTGCTAAAATAAAGGGATATATGGATCTTACTAAACCTAGTATTCTTTTAATGGTCCTAATCACTACACTTTTAGGGTATTATCTGGGCAGTGATGGAATTTCTTCCTGGTTAAAATTATTTTGGACTCTATTAGGGACTGGATTATCAGCAGGAGGAGCAGGAGCTTTAAACCAGTATCTGGAGCGGGAGCAAGATTGTCTTATGAAACGGACACGAGACCGGCCAATACCGGCTGGACTTATTCAGCCTCAGGATGCACTCCTTTTTGGATTGATTCTGGTACTCACCGGAAGCGTCCTTTTAGTTTGGAAAGTAAACCTTCTCACCGGGTTTCTCTCTTTACTGACAGCATTTATGTACATACTCATTTATACTCCAATGAAAAGATTAACCTGGCTAAATACCTCGCTGGGGTCAATCCCAGGAGCATTGCCGCCAATGGGCGGGTGGACTGCTGCTACAGGCAGTATTGATTCAGGTGCGTGGATTTTATTCGCAATTCTATATTTATGGCAGCACCCGCATTTTTTTGCTATTGCCTGGATGTGTAAGGATGATTACGAAAAAGCCGGCTTTAAAATGCTCCCTGTTATAGAACCGGATGGTGCACGCACTATGCGCCAAATCTTCTGGCACCTGAGCCTCATGATTCCTGTGAGTTTACTCCCTTTCATTTCGGGGATGATGGGGAATGTATACCTTGCCGGTGGTACAATCATCACCCTGGGTTATTTCTGTTCTGCAATCCCAATGCTTAGGCATAAATCTAAAGCGAATGCATCAATAATTCTCAAAGCGTCTGTATTCTATTTACCACTATTACTTGTAATTATTATTATTGACAAGGGGATTTGAACATGTCGTATAAGCCGTGGTATTATGGGATTACATTTGCAGTAATAATTGCTCTAATTTTTCTTTTACAATTGAAAAAGGAACCGGTACTACCAGTTATTAGTAAAATCCCTGAATTCCATCTTGTGGATCAAAATGATGATCTGTTCACATTGCAAAATATGGATGGGAGAGTTTGGCTAGCTGATTTCATTTTTACTACCTGTTCCGGCCCGTGTCCCATCATGACTGAACGCATGAGGACTGTCCAAAAAGATCTCAAGGATTACGAAGATTTGAGGTTTGTTTCATTTACAGTGAATCCTGATTATGATACCCCGGAAATACTCTCCGGTTATGCGCATCGAAACAGAGCGGATACATCAACTTGGTCATTTGTAACAGGAAACTATGAGGAAATTCAAAACCTGATTGGTAAAGGATTCAAAATGGGAGATGTTGATGAAATTGTTTTTCACAGCACACGGTTCGCTTTAGTTGATGACAAAGGAAATTTGCGTGGATATTATAGCGGAACTGAACCTTCAGAACATAAATCATTGAAACGTGATATAAAATATCTTCTAAAACAAATCAATTAGAATTCCGGCAGAACACACTGATAATTTCTGGCTCCGGATTATTTATATAATCTCAGTTGTAATTTCCGGAGCAGTTGCATTTTTGATCCTTGGCCCACGTCCAGCGGGGTTTAAAGGGTCGTTAGATGTGTCTGGTTTACCATTCATCAATGCTGCCTTAAATGGAATAACGACATTTTTATTAGTTATGGGATATATTCTTATTCGTCAAAAAAAACGGCAACTGCACAAAAATGTTATGCTGACAGCATTTGGGACCTCTTCTGCATTTTTGATCAGTTATGTGATTTATCACTGGTTCAAAAGTGGTCCCAAATTGTATACTGGTGATTGGACAACACTTTATTACTTCATTTTAATTTCCCATATTTTTCTGGCAGCAATTATTGTGCCTCTGGCACTTATAACACTCTACCGCGGGTGGAATGATCAAATCGGGAAACACCGTAAAATCGCAAAAATCACTCTCCCTGTCTGGCTCTATGTTTCCGTTACAGGAGTCATGATTTATGCAATGTTATATTAAAATACCTGCCCCGGTTTATTGTAAGCAGTTAGGGTAAACACAGAGAATTATAGAGTAAAGGATATGTGAATCCCAAAGCTATCCTTAGATACAAATAATGGATAAATTGAAAAAGAGGGCGAAGTTTTTGTAGAAGTTTTTATTTGAGTCCGTCCCTTTTTCACTGCAATTTTTGCGAAACTGTATCCTAATGCAATGCCAATAGGGTGGTCACTCATCCAGTGCACACCAGTGTTCATCATGCCAATTGCATTGAGCCCAATTGCAAGATATCCTAGGGGTTTGATAAAGGAATACTCAGGATAGTTTTCTGAGAGGACTACAACCATTGCTGTTATGGAAGAAATATGTCCGGAGGGGAAGGCATCAAATTCGGGTACTCTATGATGGTAATCAGTCTGGTTGGGGAAAAACCTCCACCTGCCTGTTGGTGTGGTAGCTACAAAAGGGCTTTCTCTCCCTGTAATATGTTTTAGCAACTGAACAATTGTTCCCGCTGCGAATACGCTTTCAAAAATTTGGCTTGCAGATTGCAATGCCCGATTATCATTATAATACAGTCCATAACCAATGAGACTTGAAGCCACATATAATTGTAGATAGCCGTCGCCTATGTGTTCCATCCTCCAGTTGGTTTGTTCAGACCACCCAAGCTGGTCACTTAATTCATTGGAAGCATCAAGCAGTTTATCATCATAATAAATCATGAGACCAGTACTGACAGTTATTGCGGTAAGACCCCATAGATTTTTCTTCGTAAAGGGATTCCTGGTGTAATCCCGCATATCACCGGGGATGTTTTTTAAGAATGTGAGCCATCCCGGCCTGGTATACATGTAGTCTTGCTGAGCGAATGTTTTCCCTATTAAAAGACCAATAACAGCACATATGATCAGTTTTTTTATCATGCCGTCTTATGAAATGACGCTTTATTATTGGTGAGAATTTGTTTAAGTATTGTGTATTTTTCTTTCACAGGCATTGTACTAAAGTCGTAACTGGTTTTTTCCTTGGGATAAGAATTGATTATCTTTCCATAAATTATTCCTGCTCCGGTACCAGTGAGGATGAAAACAGAAAATACACCTGCAAATTGCGGTATTGTAAATGGAGCTTCTTTATACATGTATTCAAGCATGTAATAAAACAGTGAAAAATACCCAGTTGCAAGTACAGCTTTTATTGTGATAGGACTATCATTGTTCTTTATCATTATTACTGAATTGATTTCTTCAATTTTTATAGAATCAGATAGTTCATCAGATTGAAAAAAAAGAAAATCATTGGTGAGATGAACCGGTGTTATCTTTATGTAATGAGTATCTTCAGCCGACAAAATTTCAATTGTTTGGGAAAAAGAACTTCCTGTCAAGAGAACGAACAGAACTGTTATCCTGATTGTCACTTATTTTATCCTATCCAATTAATTGACTATTTAACAAAATATCGTTCAACACTCCATCCGATGGAAAATAAAACAATACCCAAGAGGGAAGATTTCCAATTAATTAATTCGGGGAAATTTGATATGAACCCGATTCCCACAATAGCAATTCCCATTGCCTGAAATAATTTCCCCAGTGTAAGCATATTACGTTGGTTTTTTGGTGTAACAAAAAGGGCATTCTGTACCAAGCTGGACTGCAAAACCACAATCAGGACAGGTCCATTCCTCCAAATCCTCCTGATCGTCGTTTTCCGGAGTTTCTTCCCGCTGGAGGTATAATACACATATAATAATAATCATGATTCCCATTAAAAAAATTAAGGGGATAAAAAAATAATTCATAAGGACTGGGTTTGATTGCCTGCATTGCCTTTTTCTGCAATTTTAGTCCTGATATTCACCGTTTCCCTGAAACATGCATTTTGAGTTTTTATCATTTTTAAAAAATGAACCAAGGTCAGAAAAAAAAGGATTCCATGAATCCAGTGCGGTAATACATGTGTATCAACGGCGCCGCCAAGAACAAAAACGGTAATCACAAGCAGGATATTCAGCATGGTAGGAGGATATAATTTCTTTTTAATAAGAATTGATTGATTGTGATCCGTTTCTTCCGCCAGGCCTTCGGTCATATATTGTTTAATATCGGCACCAGCCCCAACAAAAAAGAAGATGATCAACGTTTCTGTAAACAAATATATTGATGCGGTAAGCAGGGCAAGGGAGGGGTGGGAAAGACCAAATACAGGAAACTGAAAATACCCCTGGATCCCCGTTAAAATGTATAACAGGAGAGAAAATCCTGTTAAGAGATAACAGCTGATCATAAAAAGCCACATTATGATATTTTTTTTCAGGTTTGACGGAATAATTAAAAAAAGAAACTTCTAATCAATAGTAATATTATAGATTGCTTCAAATTCATCAGTTGGAATCATCCTAATCGCATCCCAGGTGAGCTGCCGGCAGGCTTTAAAACAAGCATTGCAGCCAATACATTCGTTAAACCTCACTTGGACGGGTGGAATAGGAGTGAACTCATATTTTTCTTTACTTAATGGTTCAATACAATCAACAGGACAGAATGGAATACATACCTGACAGCCGGTGCAGCTATCTTCATCAACTACAGCCATAAATTTGGGGCGTTTCTTTTTCTTTGAAACCGCCTCAATGACTTTGGGAACCGGTTTATAGAATTCTTTTACTATTGCCATTCGTTTATTCTAATTTATTCTGTAAAGTTTGTAAAACAAGTCGGAAATTTAGGAGTAATATCCACAGATGACAACAATTCAGGTATATTTATAAATCTCAGTTTTAAATAAAACCAGATATAATAATTATTTTTTTCGGTTAAGGAACTTCCTGATGTTTAATTCCGGCCAGTTTATCCTGAGAGGTGTTCGTTCTCGAATTGTGTAGAATGTCAGGTAAAGTGAAATGATGAGGAGTATTACATTGGGTGTCCACAGTCCTATAGCCGGAGTAACAAGATTTCGAATTGCCATGTCTTTACCGCCAATCATGAATAAGTAATACGCCAGGAAAAACCCAAAACTGAGACTGATCCCCACAACAAACCCACCCTTTTTAGCGAGGATACCCAGGGATGTGCCAAGCAGGACAAAGAGAATACAGGCAAACGGGAGGGAAAATTTTTTATGAATTTCCACACCGTATTTATTTTGACTGCGAACATAGCTGTTGATGAGATTAAACTCATTTTTCACCTGATGCTCCAGGGTTCGGAGCTTTCGTTTTTTCACTCGTACTTGAGCAGGGTTTAATAAAGAATCTTTTTCTACACGGACTTGTTCCTGCTGTATAACGCTTAAAGCCAGTTTAGGATTTTTATAAAATATGCTGTCACCTATGGTACGTTTGAATGACTTGGCAAGCCGCTTCTTGACCAAATTGATTCGCTGTGCATATAATTTCTGCTTTGCTACTATCATGGGAACAGTCATTTCCCGGGGAGTCCGGCTGGAGGAATCCCGGCGGGAAAGGAGCAGGTCATCAGCAGGGAGCGTAATAACATGTTTTTTAAATTTAATGCGCCTGTAATGTTCATAGCCCTTTAAATCCAATTCATGAATTTCTCCATCATACAAGTTGAGGATTATTGCATCATCAGTTGCGGATAGGGATCCTGTTTTGGACTGGATACTCGTTTGTGATTCTTTATTGGCCTTACTGAAGATTCTTACATCTTCGAATATCTCACCTTTTTTCCCGCGGATGATCATGCTGTAACCGGGGAGGTTGTCAATAAAGTGACCCGGCTCGATAATCATGCCGGGGCGTTTCCGGTAAATATCCCCAGAAAGAAGCCTGGCACGGTAGTTCATATCAGGCTGAATAAAATTGTTAAACAACACGAGAGCGGTACCGACTAACACACCGAAGATAAGGGCAGAGCGGATAACCGTAAGGGAACTGATCCCGGAGGCGCGCATTGCAATGATCTCATTATCTTCTGACATTCTGCCAAAAGACATGAGTGTAGCAATCAGGACCGCCATGGGCACTGCCAGTGAGACAATCCATGCTAAATTTAATACCAGATACTCCAATATGGTAGGCAGATCTAATCCTTTTCCGAGGAACCGGTCTAAGGCACGGAGGAAAAAATTGGTGAACAGGATAAAAATGATGACGAGCAAAGAGAAGATGAACGGAAAAAACAGCTCTTTCTGGATGTATCTGTTCAGGAGGCGCATGGAAGAAATTAGTAAGAAACCTGATTCGGGAATCAGGAATTTTTTGTTCGACTTGTTTGAGAAATAAATCACTTCTAATTTTCGGCGCTTCAATCACACTTTTTTTGATTGTTGCTGTATGGTGGGTGTAGCTCAGCTGGTTAGAGCACCTGGTTGTGGCCCAGGATGTCGCCGGTTCAAGTCCGGTCACTCACCCGATTTTGTCAGGGTTGCCCATTAATATTCGGGGTGTAGCGCAGCCCGGTTAGCGCACCTGCTTTGGGAGCAGGGGGTCGGAGGTTCAAATCCTCTCACCCCGACATCATATAAGCCTTGTTTCTTGAGAGAGAAGTGAGGCTTATTTGCTTAGTATACCTGTAATATAACGGTCGGTTATTTGATTAACTAACTGGCTGAATTTAGCCATTTCTGCTTGCATATGACTTGCATTACTTCATTTAGTCATCTTTCTCAGGGTTGATTTACCAACCCTTGCAGAAGCAAGAGAGGGGCAGTACACCGCGATTTTCAACGGAAGGGACCCCCCACAGGGGTGAAAATCGGCGGGGTATGGGGACTTATTTTCACGCACTCCCATTCTAAGTTTAATTTTTTAGGAATGAGGTTGTCTGGCTAATTTCAATA
>JYMV01045178.1_pt1 | contig 15225 bp, 13 predicted proteins | sample 338911 | NCBI WGS metagenome assembly JYMV01 (sample SAMN03354496, study PRJNA234377) | hydrothermal vent metagenome | biome: Deep sea; feature: Hydrothermal plumes at the Eastern Lau Spreading Center, Western Pacific Ocean; material: Seawater | place: Tonga | collected 2009 | depth 2000 m m
TGACAGCATGTAATAACCCATTATATCGAAGATTGATAGTACGATTATATCTTTTATATTGCATATTATTCTATAATTACAATGGTGATGGCCGAAAAGCTAGTAGATAAAAACATAGTTGACACAGAGCTTCTAAGCCTTGTAGGCAAGAATATCTCGAAGCATTTGTCGGTGAATCTTATTGCGGAGAACTTATATCAGGAGTTGAACCAGCTGATGGATGCCGATATATTTGGGGTTGGTTTACTGGACAAGGAAGGCAAAGCACTCGTTTTTAGGGGAGTATATGAGAGGGGAAAGGTATTGGATGAATACCAAATTGACTTGAGTGAAGATAGAATGGCTATACGCTGCTTTAAAAATATTGAGGAAATAGAGATAAAGGATTGGGGCAAAGAACACAAGAAATACGTCTCGAAGACATATAAGGCAAAAGCAGGCGAATTGCCTGAATCGTTGATTTATCACCCCTTAGTTGTCGACGACAAGGTCATTGGTGTTATTTCTGTACAGAGTTTTATGAAGCATGCCTACAGCCAGAATCATTTGCTTATTATCAGAAACCTTGCACAGTATGTGGCCCTGGCGCTGGAGAATGCAAAGCTATATGAAGGGTTAGAAGAAGAGGTCAAGAAGAGAACTGCCGAGATCAATAGCCAAAAAGAGGAGCTGGAGAAAAACTACGCCAATACTACGTTGCTAAGTGAAATAGGACTTCAAATAACTTCTTCATTGGATTTTGAATCCATTTTCAAAAAGTTACATGCCAATGTAAACAAGCTAATGGATGCCGAAGTATTCGGCGTTCGCATTTTTCATGAGGAAGATAATCTTATAGAATACAAATATGAAATAGAGAGTGGTGAAAGACATCCGATTCAGTTTATACCATATACTGATGATGATAATTATTCGGTGTGGTGTATAAAAAACATGAAGGAAATTATCCTAAATGATAACGAAAAGGAGTACCGAAAGTATGTGAATGAAATCAAAGTGGTAGCTGGCGAAATGCCAAATTCATTGATCTTTTATCCGATGATAATTGGCAAAGATGTAGTTGGTGTTATCACGGTACAGAGCTTTAAATTCAATGCATACGGAAGTTACGAGCTGGATATATTAAAAACACTTGCCTCGTATACTGGTATTGCCCTCGCGAATGCGAAATTGTACGAGAGCCTCGAGGAGAAGGTGGAAGAGAGAACCAAAGAAGTGACGATCCAAAGTGAAGAATTAGCCGACCGAAACAAGGATATTACAGATAACATCGCTTATGCCAAACTTATTCAGCAGTCGCTGCTTCCATCAGATAACGTTGTGCGCAAAATGCTTTCGAAACACTTTATTTTCTATCTCCCCAAAGACATGGTCAGCGGGGATTTCTATTGGTTTGAAGAAGTGGACAACAAAATATTCTTTGCCTTAGGAGACTGTACGGGACATGGAGTGGCTGGGGCATTCATGACCATTGTGTCTTTGAACATTTTAAATCAGGCATTATTAGGCCAACGTCTGCGTAGCACATCAGAAATATTGGATTTCCTGGAGACAAAAGTCAATAAAACATGGCAGCTCAATCAGAAGAAAGGAATACGCCGTATGGATGGCCTGGATATTGCAATCTGTTGCTTTGATAAGAAAAACAGTACACTGGAGTTTTCCGGTGCGCAAAGTCCGCTTTACTTAATTCGTAAAAACAGGATATATAAATACAAGGCGGACAGGAGGTCAATAGGATTGATAACTGAGAAGAAAAAGCCTCTATTTACAAGCCAGCTCATTCAAATCGAGAAATCTGACTTGGTATATCTTTCATCTGATGGATATAAGGATCAATTTGGCAAAGAGGCGGCGAGGAAGTACGGCGAGAAGCGATTCTCCGAACTCATTAAAAATATTACCAAAGGGAGCATCAAACAGCAAAAAATTGATTTGGAAATAGAATTCATCCGGTGGAAGGGTTCTGAGCGACAGGTCGATGACGTTTGTGTTGTTGGCATTCAATTTTAGCTTTTTAATACTGCAATGCTAAAGCAGGCTGGGTTTGCCATACTACTCTTGCTATGTTCCTGTAACACAGCCAGGGTATTACATTACAACTTTCCTGATATATCTGATTATAAGCTTTTTACACAGGTTAAGATAAGTCATTCTTCATCGCCATTTGAGTTCAAGAGGAGAAGTGAGAATATCGTACTGCCACCAGTTAAAGATTGGGTATTAACGAATAAAGGCAAACAGGAATCGGCAGGAAAAATGTCACCGGAGCAGTTCCTGGAAGCAACCAAAAGCACGTCATTGTTAATAGTAAGGCATGATTCACTGCTATATGAGAACTATTTTAACGGTTTTGAGCGAAGCACAACCTCCCAGCACTTCTCGCTCACCAAAGCCGTGGTATCGCTGCTGACGGGGATAGCAATAGAAGAGGGAATAATTTCAGGAATAGATCAAGCTATATCCAACTATTTACCTGTGTATGCATCAGACGAGCGGGGCAAGGTGACAATAGGGCAATTATTGAACATGACTGCTGGTTTTGACTGCAATGACTACAATGACCAATTAAGGTTCATACGATTGTATTATAGCGATGAACCAAGTAAGTTCATATCACGGCGAAAATTGAGATACACCCCGGGAGAAAAGTTTGCATATTCTTCCTTTAATACGCTCCTGCTGGGCATTTGCCTGGAAAAAGCTTATGGGCAAACACTCAATTCGCTAATACAGAATAAGATTTGGACAAAGATTGGAACGGCCAGCGATGCCAGCATAGGTGTATTTAAAGACAACACCTCAATGGCTTACGGAGGCCTGGCCTCCTACCCCATCGATTTAATGAAATTTGCCAGGCTTGTATCCAATAACGGAAACTGGAACGGTGACCAGGTAGTACCAGCAAATTACATCAATGAATGCAGAAGCAAATCTGAAGACAACGGGAAATCCTGGCGATACAGCCGAGGATTTTGGCTCGACACCTATAATTGCCTGAAAAAGGAGGAGATCAAAACATTGAAGTGGCCCAAACGTGGCAAAGACTGCGATCATGAGAATCAACTCTATGGAGGCGGATACAGGGGGCAAATACTCTTCATAGATGTTGAAAAAAAGCTGATAATACTTCGATTGGGCACAGGCGACGCCAATAAATCCTGGAGCCTGAGTATTAGCAGGCTTGCCGAGCTGCTGTAAAAAACTACCGCAAATTTCTGCTCAGAACTCTAATTGTCAACGCATAACGAATATATTACGGAGAAGTGGAATAAGTCAAAATCGACAAACGAAATTTAATTCGGATATTACACTACAATTCCAAGCGCTTTTTCAATGAGTCATAAAGTTTATTTAATTCCCGGCCTGGGTGCTGATAGCAGAATGTTCAAATACCAGAGCAACCTGGGAGATAATTATATTCCCATGGATTGGATACCACATAAGCGTTCAGAAACTATGGCTTCCTATGCTAAACGATTTAGCGAGTTAATTGATGAGAGTGAGCCATTCTCTATTATAGGGGTGTCCATGGGGGGCATTCTCGCAATTGAGCTCAATAAAATTCTAAAACCGGAAAAGGTTATTCTAATATCGAGTATTAAGAATAAATATGAGAGGCCATGCACCTCCAGGGTTGCCAGGGCTTTCGGTTTATATCCACTGATCTCAGGGTTAGCATTTAAAGCAATTGCCTACTGGACGGTGAGCGCTTTTAAGCTGATGAAGAAAGAGCACTCAGAGTTGTTTAAGACCATGCTGCTGGATGCTGATTCCAGCTTTTTGCGATGGGCGCTAATCAAGGTGACAACATGGGATAACACGGAGGCATTTGATAATGTCATTCATATTCACGGCGACAGGGATATAGTATTTCCCATGCGGTCTTTTGACAATATTATAAAGATTAGAGGCGGAAACCACTTCATGATCGCCAATCGCTACGAGGAGGTAAACGCCCACGTACTGGAAGCGCTTGGTGAAAGTGCTGAATCAAAATAAATGGGATAACAAAACTACCTGGGTACTAATTACAGTGCTTGAGCATCAGCTTTTCAATTTCGTCACCGTACTTTTCTGTAAAGCCCAATTTGATTGCTTTTTTCATATCCTTACACGCTGATACAGGACTCTTATCCGCAAGGTTAACCAGGGCACGGTTTCGAAAGGCATATGAATTGTTCTGCTCAATGCTGATTGACTTATCTATATCAGCAAATGCTCCGGGAATATCATTGGCCTTGTATTTGGCAAACCCCCTGTTATTATAAGCAAAGGCATTTTCGGGATCTTTTTGTACAAGTTGATCGAATACGGCGATGGCTCCAGCAAAATCACCGGATTCAACTTTTAAAAATCCAAGATTATTTACGGCGTCATAATCACTGGAGTCCAGCTCCATAACCTTCTCGAAATCCACAATGGCCGCATTAAATTCCTTCTGTTTTTTCAATACCATCGCCCTTTCAAAGTAGCCCTCCTTGTTTTTTGGATTCACGGCAATTAGCTGTGTAAAATCTTCAATTGCACCTTTGTGATCTCCAAACTTAGACTTGGCCTTACCACGCGCGAGAAGGGCGTCTTCATATTTAACATCCAGTGCCAACGCCTTATCTAGATCCACAATGCCGGCTATATACTCTTTTTGCCTGGTCTTTGTTCTTCCACGGTAACAGAAAGATTCTTTATTCAAGCTATCCAGGCTTATTGCTTTATCCAGCGACTCCAAAGCGTCCTCATATTTCCCGAAGCTAAAACACGCCTTTCCCATTTCAAGATGTGCTATAGGCAAATTATCATTGATCTTGATGGCTTTCTCTAAATCTTTGTAGGCTCCAACCTGGTCACCCATTAATACTTTTGTGCTACCCCTGTCTACCCAGGCATAATAATCTCTCTTATTAATTCCAATCAGAAATGTGTAATCCTCCTTAGCTCCCTTCAGGTCGCCGATCTTAACTTTGCATTTACCCAGCATAGAAAATGAAGCTGTGTGACCATGCGAGAGGTTGGTTGCCTTTGAGAACTCTATAATCGCACCTTTGTAATCTCCTTCCAGGTACTTGGTTTTACCCAATTCAAAATACTCTGCTGCTGTGGATTGCGCAAACAATTGCGGGGCGCTCAATAAGAGAAAAAGGACTGGAAAAATAATTCTCATGGAAGAAAAAATATTGAATGCAATATACATCATCTAGTGCAGGAGAAAATTAATTATATGAAGAGATTTTGAACAATGCTCTTATGAAACGAAAGAACCGCTATTTTATCTCTTCTGTGTCGTCATTCTGGTCTTTCAGGTAATAACGCAACACCAAATTGAATACAAACGCATTATTCCTGATTCTGAGTCCTGTATTGGTAGAAGACTGCGGTTGATCATAAACCTTGGTAAGATCTTGATGCCGTGATACCTGAAGGCCTATTCCGCTATGGTGATTCAAATATTGTATGCCCAATCCATAATTGAGTCCGAAGATCAGCTTGGCAAAATCACCTTGAAAGGCACTTATGTTGTAATTGGTTTCATAAGACAATTGAAAATCCAGCCGCGGCCCTATAAACACGCAGGGCATCCATGATCCAATCCGGTATTGCAGTTTGGCGGCAATTGCAGTAAACAGGTAGTTGAAGCGGGTAATAAGCTCTTGATTTCCAATGACTTTCCCAACAGCATTAACCACGATAGCCTCTTCCTTTAACCCCTTCTGTATTAATCCCAGATCCATATTTAGCCGCAAGTATTTGTTGTCAAGAAATTCAGCACCTATGGCTCCAAATCCACCCCAGCGATAGTTGTTTCTGTACTCCAGGTTAATTGATTTGTACAGCCATGACTGACTTGCATAGGCGCCCCCTGCCTTTACTCCAATATTCTCAAGAATCTGCGCCGATATGAGGGCCGGACAAATCACGAAGAAAGCGATGATCATCTTCTTCATATATACATATATATCTATAATTAGAATATAGCATTACATTTTCACGACCTTCCTTAGCACAAAATTCCCATCTACATCGACTTTTACCCAATACATTCCACCGGCATAATCACGCAGGTCTAGCTCTACATAATTGCCAGGTACAGCTTCCGAATACAAAATAGTTCCAAGCTGATTAAACAGTTGTACCTGCCCAATCCCTCTCCCCCTAATGACCAGAAAATCTTTGAAAGGAGTGGGATAAACAACAAGCTCATTCTTTATTTTTTCAGGCTCTGTCACCTCCACAACAGAATCACAGCTAAAGGTGCCCGCCAAAGCACTGTACACTTTATACCAACCCGTACTGTCATCCCTTAGCTTCATTTTTTCCTGTTCCAGATGCACAAAGAGCCCTTGTGAATTCGTTGCAGAAGATACACAGGGATCCGAGCTCTGGTTGATATATCTGCCCTGAACATTCGTAAAAGCTATCAAACGCGTCCATGAGGTGTCGATATGCGCAATTTTGAAAGTCAGCGAATTGTCCTCCTGAAACAGGTTAATACTCAAATCCAGGGCGTAGTCCTGAGCTGGGGTTTCTCTGGTTCCGTTGCTTAAAATAACATAAGGATCTGTTGGTTGCTTGCCAAAACCATGAAGCTGCACAAACACGCTGTTCGGATTAGAATTGTGCATTATCTGGGTAGTTAATTGAAAAACGGAATTATCATTGTGAGGATTGTCGGATATTCTAAAAGGATTTGACGTTCCGCATGCACTGGTAGTGCCCGAACAGGATGAGGCGGCACTTTGATTGCAACGATGTGTGCCACTGAGATGAAATGCCTTCGCGTTCAGCCTGGTGAAACAAAAGATTCCTTCATAACCCGTATTGCTGTCGTATTTAGGATGTGGTGATTGGATTACCAAGGTAGATCTGCAAGCATCCGGATTGAACACATATGTACCCCAATACCTTGTTTGTGGTGATTTTTCTTCCAGCACATGATATAATCGGGCGCTGCCTGCATCAAAATACTCTATTACTTCATATCCAACAGAATCAGCATAAGTGCTGGCATTGGCGGCATCACCATTCAACAAGTTTAGAATTGTGTTGGTCCATGGAACAATTTCTGCCGCGAGTGGCTCCTGAAAATCATCTCCCGAGCTACCCGGCATGTTATCAATGATACTGTCAATATGCTGCTCCAAGGACCCGGTTATGCTTTGTGCAGCTGCGATTGAGAATAAAAACAATAATATACTGAGGGTATAAATGCATCTTGCAACCATACCATTAAATTAACAATATTGATTAGTTCCTAATCATATCAGAAGCAATACCGTTGCGTTAAATGTACGCGAACACAATAAAGCAACACATTCAAATAAGGTGAAAGTTACTTAGCAGTCAGGCACTTGCTGGGCGGTACAATTTTTGGCTTTGGGTAATACCATAATTAATATATTCGCAAGGTGATTTTTCAAAACAATAGCTGCCAAAATATATCATGAAACGAGCCATGACAAATCCTTTGACACAGAAGGATGCTTATTGGCGAGCCTGCCTGTCCGGTAGGCAGGTAACATCCAACCGATTTAACATAAACTAAAAATAAACAGATGAAAGCAGAAATACACACATCAAAAGGGGTGATGAAATTAGAGTTCTTCGCAGAGGACGCTCCCAATACAGTTAAGAATTTTACAGACCTGGCCAAGAAGGGTTATTACAATGGGCTCACTTTCCATCGGGTAATACCTGATTTTGTTATTCAGGGAGGCTGCCCGGAAGGTGATGGCCGAGGAGGTCCAGGATATAATATTGATTGCGAAACAGACGGCGAAAACCAATTCCACGACAGAGGAGTATTGTCAATGGCTCACGCCGGCCGCAATACTGGCGGATCTCAATTCTTTGTCTGTCACAGCAGAGCCAACACGTCACACTTAGATAGGGTACACACTGTATTTGCTAAGGTTTACGAAGGGCTGGAAGTAATTGACGAGATTGCTGAGGGCGACGTAATGGATAAAGTTGTAGTTGAAGATTAAGTGTTGGGTACAGCGTAGAAAGTAGAAAGACAGTTACCCGGCTGGCACCTTCTACTCTTTACCTTTTATTTGAAAAACTATTTTCAATTTGGAAAGAAGGGGAAGTTTAATCTTCAAAATTTAGAAGATCAGCTACGTCCTAGAGATTCTAATCCTTATGAACACCCCTTTTTAGTTTTCTAATGGATTTTTCGAGAAAGGATATTCCAACCAGCACTGCTACACAAATAACAGCGAGCGTTATTGCCGCAGCGTAGTACTGAAAGGCGATCAGGCAGCCGGTGGCTGCCAGAATCCATATTATTGCTGCTGAGGTTACCCCCTCAACCAATCCATCTCTACCAATGATTACACCTGCCCCCAGGAATCCAACTCCTGTTACCACGGCACCGACAAGCCTAATTGCATACTCATCCTCTACTCTCCCATAGGCGATAGATACAAAGGTGTATACTGCCAGGCAAACCAGAATGCTGGTTCTAATCCCGGCGGGCTTTCCAATCCATTGCCGCTCCATTCCAATAATAAAACCGCAAAAAAATGCAACGGCTAACCCCGTGACACTCAGGGGGGCAATATTGACCAATTCCATAATGCTAGCTTCTACCAGTTCATCTCGATATGGGTAATTACGAAAAACCGGGTTGAATGGTTAGGGTTTGCGCTGGATTGTGTTTCTCGTACCCCGAGCGGAGCCGAAGAGAGCCGCAATTGTACTGACCAGGAAACCCAATGGAACGCTTAACTTAGCATCACCAATAATACTGTAATGATAGAGTTCCAATCTCCCCTGATCAAAGGAAAGCTAATTAACCGATACAAGCGGTTTTTTGCAGACGTGGAGCTCGAGAATGGTGATATTGTTACAGCCCATTGCCCCAATACAGGCAGCATGAAAACATGCCGGGATGAGGGCGCTACTGTTTATCTGCTTCACAACCCCTCTCCTACTCGTAAATTGGCTTATACCTGGGAGCTAACGGAAACTTATGGCGGTTTCATTCTCATTAACACACATCGTCCGAATAAGATTGTGGAAGACGCTATCCTGAATAATGAAATAGCAGAGCTGAAGGGCTATGCGGACCTACGCAAGGAAGTGAAATACGGTGAGAAATCGCGAATAGACCTGTTGCTCGAAAATCATCCTTCTTCACCTGATTGCTATGTAGAGATCAAAAACGTAACCCTAAAAGATGGAGATACAGCAATTTTTCCGGATTCCAAAACAGAGCGTGGCACGAAACACCTCCTGGAGCTTGAAAAAATGGCAGCCAATGGATTTCGCGCTGTAATTTTCTTTCTGGTAAACCGGCCCGACGTGAGCTCCTTTGATGTGGCCCGAGAAATTGACACTGTTTACTGCGCAACCTTTGATAAAGTAATTCATAACGATGTTGAAGTTCTCGTGTACCAGACCAGGATCACAACATCTGAAATTTCAATCAATAAATCCCTGCCCTTACCCATTTAGCGGGATTATTGGTAATTTTGAGGGATCAAACGCCTGCTGTTATGATGCATGTTCCCAAAATTCTCTTTACCGCCTGCTGTCTTTGCATTGGCCTAACCTCCTTCGCCCAAAGCAGTAATTACTCAAAAGTTTACCGAATCTTTCAGGCAAATTGCAACAATGTCTCATGTCATGATGCTGTATCTCCAAAAGCCAATTTGTCTCTGGAAGGTACCGAAACCGCCGTTTACAATAAATTGGTCGGAGTTACACCTACCAATTCTTTTGCCCAGGGTAAGGGTTATACCAGAATCAATCCCGGCGATCCACATTCCAGTTTTCTCTTTAGAAAAATTAACCAGGGGCTTGACCCAGAAATTGTTAAAGACTCACAAGAAGGTGAACACATGCCTACGGCATTTAGCTTAACGGATGAAGAAAAAGAAACCATTCGTCAGTGGATACTTTATGGAGCCATGCAAAATGGAACCAGCCTCAATTCTTTTGATACCCTTTTGGTTCAAGACTATTATGCCAATGGCGGTATTGAGAGTATGCCCACTGCTCCACCAGCTCCAGCTCCAGCCGAAGGGTTTCAGGTTCATATGGGGCCCTATTTCGTGGCACCGGGCCAGGAGGATGAACACTATCTCAAATACAACCCCAACATCACAGATTCATTTGAGATATACAAGATTGAAATAATGATGAGTAATTTTTCCCATCACTATATAATGAATAAGCTCAACCCGGGTGAAGAAGGCAATTTCCAGGCTGGATATAGAAAGAACGGCTCCACGCTTTCCTCGGAGGGAATTGTGGGCACGCAGTATGCTGATACAGTGATACTTCCGCAAAATACCGCGTACGCCATACCCGGTAATGCCTGGTTCGACCTCAACTCACATTATATTAATTTTTCCAATACGCAAGTTTTAAAAGCGGAAGCGTATGCCAACATATACACGCAACCTTCAGGAACTGCAGCTCAAATTATGCACAACAGTGGGCAATTCGGATCGGTCAGCGCACCCGTACTCTTTGTTCCAAATAACGGTAATGTGTATTCGTTTGAGAGTGAATTTCATGAGTTCAGCTCTCCTATAAATATTCCATCTGATGTTTTTATATGGCAAATGACGTCTCATACGCACCAATGGGGTATCGACTTTGATATCTTTAAACGCAATGCAAATGGAACACGCGGCATTCAGATTTTTGATGCGGAATACCTGGATGCAAACCCATATGGAACGTTTATAGGTTATGACTACGAACACCCGCCACAATTGTTCTTCGATCCATTTTTATATACGCCCAAAGAGGAGGGATTCATCTTTGAGGCATCCTGGGTAAATAATGGCCCAAGCGCAGTTGGTTGGGGGCTTGACTCGGAAGACGAGATGTTTGTAATGGCTATGTTTTATGTACTGGATACCACTGGGTTGTCAACAGGTGTCATTAAATCTAAGCCTGAAAGTGGCCCAACACTAAATGTCTATCCAAATCCATTCAGCACCACCACGACATTTCACCTGAACGGAGCTGCTACTCATGCGCCGACCGATTTTATTCTATTGGACCTTCTGGGTAAGGAAGTACTGAGAATGAATGGCGTCGAAAGAGAGTTTGTGGTGGAAAGAGGAGGCTTAAAGCGGGGCGCATATATATACAAGCTCATGAACGCCGGCACATTCCTCGCCACAGGTAAGCTCATTGCATACTAAGCTTCATTCATACATACACGCGCTGCTTGAATATGCTGCATATTACACGACTTCACGCCTTAAATGCCACAAAAACTCCAAGGCACTAAGAAATCACCAAAGAAAATTATTTGTACGCCATGGTGCCTCATAAGGAATATTTATAGTACATAACTATTTTCCTGGCAGCTATTCATAAAGGAGATTTTTTACCTTTGCACTCCTTTAATTAAATCTGATATATGATTGCGGCTGAAAACATATCATTACAATACGGAAAACGGGTGCTTTTTGACGAGGTGAAGGTTAAATTCACATCGGGCAACTGCTATGGTATTATCGGTGCCAACGGAGCTGGAAAATCTGCATTTTTAAAAATCCTATCAAGTCAGATTGAGCCTACTGCTGGCCACATTCATATTGAAGCTGGCAAGAGATTGGCCGTATTGAGCCAGGACCACTTTGCCTTTGATGAGAACATCGTGCTGGAGACCATACTAATGGGGCACAAGACGCTGTGGAAAATTATCAAGGAGAAGAATGAGATATATGCCAAACCCGATTTTTCTGATGCCGATGGGATACGCGTATCTGAGCTGGAAGAGAAGTTTGCTGAAATGGAGGGCTGGAATGCAGAATCTGATGCTGCCACATTACTCAGTGGCCTTGGAATAAATGAGGGTAAACATCAACTATTAATGAAGGAGCTCAGTGGTAATGAAAAGGTGCGCGTTTTGCTGGCTCAAGCATTATTTGGAAATCCTGACATTCTGATTCTCGATGAGCCAACCAACGATTTGGACATTAACTCTATAGCCTGGCTCGAAGATTTCTTGATGGATTTTGAGAATACAGTTATTGTTGTTTCTCACGACAGGCATTTCCTCGATACAGTATGCACTCACGTGGCAGATATAGACTTTAAGAAAATTCAGTTATTTACAGGAAACTATACTTTTTGGTATCAATCCAGCCAGCTGGCGTTGAGGCAGACGGCTACTTCTAACAAGAAGGCCGAAACAAAGAAGAAGGAGCTCGAAGACTTCATTGCGCGATTCAGCGCGAACGCTTCTAAGTCCAAGCAAGCTACCAGCAGAAAAAAACTACTGGAAAAGCTAACATTTGAGGATATCAAGCCTTCGTCAAGGAGGTATCCTGCAATCATATTTAAACCGCATAGAGAGGCCGGTGATCAAATATTAAAAGTTGAGGATTTGTCGAGCTCGTCGCAGGGTACAACCCTATTCACAGATCTAAGCTTTGACATAAAAAAAGGTGATAAGATCGGGTTTACCGGTAGAGATGGATTGGCTATCACCTCATTGTTTCAGGTGTTAATGGGTGAAAAGCAGGCAGATACCGGCAGCTTTACTTTTGGACAAACCATTACCACGGCATACCTGCCCAATGATAACGATCAGTACTTCAAAAATGATCTAAACCTCATCGACTGGCTGCGGCAATTCTCTAAAGAAAAAGATGATGTGTTTATTCGCGGATTCCTCGGGAAAATGCTATTCTCTGGCGAAGAAAGCCTCAAGCAAAGCTCTGTTCTCTCTGGAGGCGAAAAGGTACGCTGTATGATTTCGAGGATGATGCTGGCCGGTGCCAATTTATTGATCCTCGACGAGCCTACGAATCACCTGGATCTCGAATCTATAACCACCATCAACAACTCGTTGATTGATTTCCCTGGAACGGTACTTTTTACCTCCCATGATCATGAGTTCACCCATACGGTGGCGAACAGGATCATTGAGGTGGGCCCGAACGGTTTTATCGACAAGGAGGCTGTGTACAACGACTTCATCGCAGATACGGCCGTTGGCAAGCGCAGAGCGGAGATATACTAGCAATATCACCCCAAGTCCAGTCCGCTAAGACTTCTTAGGCTTACACATTGTTGAGCAGCTACTGCCTTTGGTACACTGGCAACCATCCCCGCAACCGCAGTGTTCTCCGCAATTATGCTTTCCCTCCGTACACTTTTCTGTGCAGGTGTGGCTATCTGCCGAAGCATCAGTTTCTACAGCATCATTGGATCCTGTTCCACAGGCCACCATCAGGTAAAAAGGAATAACTAGTATTGAGTATTTCATGCTCTTCATAATCTTAATTTTTTTGAATTGGTTTATTCGTAATGGCTTAATTCTGTAAGATCTGACTTATCAGCGAAACACTAAAGATACTCAGAAGAAACCAGACCAAAAACCCTTCCAGAATAGCGATATAACGCCCTATGCCCTTTACGGGTATCTCTCCAAAGCCCAGGGTAGTGAATGTATTCATGCTTAAGAATAGCGAGTTAAAAGCACTAAGTCAGAGCTGGATATAACGTTCTTTTCTTCTCAATCCTTTTGGAATTAACAATTTAAATTCAGCGTACCCTACCAATCCACCCGTATCCCCATGACCAACACATCATCGAGCTGCTGCTCTTCACCCTGCCATGCACTTAGTTCAGCCTCTAGTTTTTCCTGCTGTTCTGCAGGTTTAGCGTTAGATATTTCAGTGAGAAATCGCTTGAACTTCTTGGACTGATACCTTTTGTTCTTAGGTCCACCGAATTGATCGAGAAAACCATCGCTGGCCAAATAGATCATATCATTATGCTGGAGTTCAATCCGGTGACTGTTGAAAGCTTTCCTGTACTCATAAGCGCCAATGGGTTGTTTGTCTCCTTTATATTCAGTTAACTCACCCTTTCTGACAATGTAAGCTGGATTGTGTGCGCCAGCAAATTCCAACTTCTTCGTGCTCAGTGTAATCTTGCAAAGCGCGATATCCATACCATCCTTTACATTCTCTGAAACTCCTGCGCCGAATGCCGCTTCCACCAGTTCAGTTGCCTTATCCAGGACAGCCGCCGTATCCGTTAGTTCATGGTCGTTTACACATTCGTTCAATGCCTTGTGACAAACAAAACTTACAAAGGCACCAGGCACTCCATGGCCTGTGCAATCAGCAGCTGCTATCCATACAACGTCCTGATCAGTGCGGTTTATGCACCAGTAAAAATCACCAGATACAATGTCACGGGGTTTGTAAAAAACAAAATGGTCTCCCAGCTGTTCATTCAGGGTAGTCTGAGAGGGCAGAATAGTTGTTTGTATGCGCTTGGCATAGTTGATGCTGGCCATTATCTCTTTATTGATTTCTTCTATGATGTCCTTTTGCTCCTGAACAGCATCTCGTTCCGCAACCACGGCTCTCTTTTGCTCCTCGAGCCGCACCACCCTCAAAATGTAAAAGGTTACAATAATGCCAATAACAATGGCGATTACAGAGAGAAATATATTGGAATATCTGATAGACTCAAAAGAGGCCAGCATCTCCGTATCCTGTTTGTCAGTTCTCTCCTTAAAACGCGTTAAAATAACCTCTAAATGCTCCAGGATAATATTAGAGCTGTATTCAATATTTTCAAGTGTTGATTCGGTTTCTACCCGAACCATAAAATCCTGATAGGCGTCTATATTGGGCAAGGCACTCATAATTGTCTTTTCCATGACCAGCACCTCTTCAAAATCGCGCAATACTGAAGCAATGGAGTCTTCATCGGCCTCATTGGACCACAAGGCAATCTTGGGTTCCATTTGCTCTTTCAGCTTTACATATCCACTAGCGTGGATTTCTACAAGCGCTTTCTTATCAGGATTGTTGCTGATGTCTAATGTAACCCAGGTGCCACTGAAGTTCCTGGAGTTAACCACCATAAGCTTGAGCTCATTCAGGAGAATGATGGAGGGTTGATTAATCAGCAGGTTTTTATTGGTGATGGCACGACTCCTCTCCAGGTTATTCAGGCTTATATAACCCATACCTCCGTAGGTCAGTATCAGCACTAAAAACCCAAGGGCTATCTTTTGGTTTAAGGATAAGTTCATTTGGATCCTACTATAAAACTGTGCTGGACACTGGGTATCGGGTACAGGGTATCGGGTACTCCATACTCAGTACCCATTAGCATTTCAGAATCGCATATCTCTTTAGCTGCTCGGATATCTTCAGGTCAGTTGCGGACAGTACTTTTGTGTAGAGCTCAAAACGCAATTTTCCCTGTAGCTCGACAAAGTTAATAGCT
>JYMV01049019.1_pt1 | contig 15225 bp, 14 predicted proteins | sample 338911 | NCBI WGS metagenome assembly JYMV01 (sample SAMN03354496, study PRJNA234377) | hydrothermal vent metagenome | biome: Deep sea; feature: Hydrothermal plumes at the Eastern Lau Spreading Center, Western Pacific Ocean; material: Seawater | place: Tonga | collected 2009 | depth 2000 m m
TTACTCTGATGTCGAATAATAGTAAATTCAATATTAATATAGAATATTATATTGACATATTTCTGTTTTTTCATAAAATTAAGGCTTAGTAATTGACCGCCTGCGTTAGTCGTATAATTTTTACTCATTGACTACGCTTTATATGAAACGTTTTTACACTGCTTGAAGTTATCCATTGGAGGTCGAAAATGATAATCAATTCAAGTTTACGTCTGGTAACAATTATCATATGCTGCGGTTTCCTGCTTACTATTGGCTGCGGAACTGATAATGATAAACCATCTATCACTAAACCTCAATTGCAAGCTATTGAAGAAGAGATAATTCAAGTAGAAGTAGACTTCGTTGCCGAAGCTGAAAAAATCAGTCAAACGCTTTCAGCTCACGCTGCTGCTCATTTATCCAGAGATGTAGGCGAAGCTATGAAATATTGGCTAAGATTAGAAAAACCTGATGTCTTTATGGGACGACATGGTTGGGGAGCCCTAATGATGTCAGAAAAATGGAGTGGGATAAAAGAATCTTTTGAAGAAACACAAAAAAAAATAGGTCGAAATCCAATTCCAGGGTTAGCTGAGAAAATCGGGATAGACTCTAGGGCTAAGAATGCTACAGTTCGTGGGAAAATGGTGCAGGATTGGGGTGGAGCCACGGGCTATTTGGCAGCGTTGCGCAAGGATAAAGATGGGGAGTGGAAAATTAGAGCGATTGATTTCTATCAAGGTAAAAAGGACCACAAACTCATCAAGGAAATCAAAACTCCTATTCAGTAAGCAATTTACTATTGAATGTCCGACCATAAGGAATTCAATTCACATATTATCTACTTGAATGATAGGTGTCTTCTAGTTTTAATCCCTTATGAGGTAATCGGAATCGTGTGGTATAAATTCTTATCCCATTCTAAAATTCACTGCCATCTTTTGGTCAGGCCCCGTTGACGTCAATAACCTTTACTTCAAGAAATTTTTCATTTTCGAACCAAAAATGGGGATAAAGCGTCCCAATAAATATATCAAGGGTAGAATATAGTAAAAACGAGGAACAAATGGCCAAAATAAAGTTGCTTGGCCTAAGCGGGTAAACTTAGCGATCAAAAAAGCATCGTCATACCAATTTGAGACGGGAAATGGGAAGCGATGCTGATGTATCGCGAGTGCGATAAAAAAAACTAGATCCTCTATTACGGGAAATAACCACATTGACCAAAAAACTGAAATCCAGTTGCGACAGAAAACAAAAGTAATTCCAACTGCTGTTAAAAGCATAAATGTCCAGTAGAAATACATGTTAGGGAAATACTTGGAGATTTTTAAAGCCCCATTGTAATTAGGACTATGAAAAGCAAAGTACTCTAGCACTCCATAAATTATAGAGTAAACTACTGTACTCACCCAAGCTATCTCTTTAAAGTACCGATTTCCTGACATTGGCTTAGCGTCCAGCTAAGGGGATATGAATGGTTATATGGGCGATGATAGATGGTACCCACGCAATTCGAGTATGGGATATGTTGACTGGTAGGGATAGTCAACATCCCCATCGGTTGGTCCTTATTCCCAAACGTCGCCCCATATTGAACAAACCATATCCATTTGGTTTGAAACTATCTGCAGTGGACTTTTCCACTTATCCTTGCCACCCTTTCCTTTATAATTGGCATAGTCTCTGGCAGCACTTTGATCATCCCCAATAATATTTTTTATCAGCCATCCACCCCATGCTGAAAATGCTCATTCTGCTTCAGTGGGAAATCTCTTCCCCGCCTATTTAGCGTAAACGGTTGCATCGTGCCAAGTGACAAAGATCATCGGGTGTTTGTCACTTGGTGAATATTTATAAATTTTCTCCCAATTGATAGGTGTGTCCGGTTTATAGTCAGACGATTTTACAAACTTCTTAAACTGACCCACCGTCATCTCGTAAGTGTCCATAAAGCATCAGATGCTTTAACTTTATTCTCCTGGGTGATAGCTTCCCGCTCAGGGGAAACAATATCACCAAATTCGTCGTCAGTAGCCGCTATTACTTCTCGAGTAGCAGGTGTTATTTTGAACTGCTCAGGAATCCGAACTATCTTGGCTTCATCTTTCTGCCAAGTGATCTTCTTCGCCTTAATACCTTTCAACCCCTTAGCACTCCTCATGTTATATTTAGTCCTTCGAACAGACGAGTGTGTAAGGTTTCTAGTTTGATGCGCCTGAGGTTAAAGATAAGATAACGCCTTTCTTTGAGAATCTGACTTACATGGTAAGCCTTCACCTTTTCCAAGCCAGCGGCTCGATTCGTCAAACCCAATTAGCGTCATCGAACCTGTTTCTTTACCCTGATACGGCAATTGTGATAGAATGCTTCATCTGGTCGTTAAACCTGATTACCAGATTGGAGTTAAAAGACACAAAACCAATTGTCTGATGCAAACTTAGAAATATAGCTACGCCTACATCAACCTCAAGCGGATAAATTTAGAAAGAAGGGAGTGTCAAATTACAGAAGAAAGTTTGAAACTGGGAACATCTGAAACACTTAAAGCAGTCAAAGAATACGAATCCCAACAATTTAAAGAATTAGCTATTAGGTTAACAGATAATATTTTAAAAGCAAGATAGGTTTATGGTAATTCCAGATGGGGGCGTTCAATGGTCACACTAGGCAACGGCGACTACACCTACGAAGTGTCAGGAGAGAATTGGGGCCAGCTCCCAGAAGGCTGGTTCTACAAGGAGGCTACTTCTGTGGACGTGGATTCCAAGGACAATGTGTATGTATTCAACCGGGGTAATCACCCTATGATAGTCTTCGACACCGAAGGCAACGTGCTACGTAGTTGGGGTGAAGGCGGTGTTTTCACCAACCCCCATTCGGTGACCATCGCTCCCGACGACACCGTCTGGTGTGTTGACAATCAAGATCACTCCATACGCCATTTTACACCGGAGGGCAAGCTACTGATGACCCTCAATGAAAGGAATCAACACGCACCTGCCATGAGCGGCAAGCCTTTCTGTAGCCCTACCCGAGTGGCTATCGACCCCCGCAACGGCGATATTCTGGTAGCTGATGGCTATGGGAATGCCCGTGTCCATAGATTCTCGCCAGATGGGAAGCAGTTACTGAGTTCTTGGGGTGAGGCGGGCACCGAACCGGGGAATTTTAACCTTGTTCATGATATCGACGTGGACGAGGACGGCTACATATATATCGGTGACCGTGAGAACCGGCGTGTTCAAGTGTTCAACCCTGCCGGCAAGCTGGAGGCAAGATGGGTTGATCTCTCTAGGACGGCAGCGGTACATGTCTCAAAAGGTCTGGTTTATATAGGAGAGTATTACGCGGGCGGCAGCGAAGCCTATAAGGTGGCGGGACGATTGGGTCCTCGTGTATCCATACTGGATGTGAAAGGTAACACACTAGCCAGGCTCAGCGAGGAAGCCTTCGGTGACGAACCCGGCAGGTTCTATGCGCCACACGCAATAGCCACTGATTCCAATGATGATATCTACGTAGCAGAGGTTTCCTATGCTGAGTTCGGTATGCATATGGATTCCTCCAAAGAACTCCGTTCCATGCAGAAGCTGATCAAAAAATGCTAGCATGCCGACGGCGGTCCTCTTGTGAGGGGATCATACAGTTATTGCCAAACATGGAAGTTCCACTTGAAACCAATAGCACAACCATAAACCGAGATTGCCCCATAACCGCTGTCAGCCCATAGCTTTTGGTGTTCCACCAAAAAAGAAAACTTCCGAAAGTAATTCATAAGTGGAAAGTGCGCTCCACCAGTTGAGGGTCGAGGTAGATATGGCTGAATGAATTGCTATTGTTTATTTGTCAGCTCGGTGTCATAATTTCTAGGTTCCATTTTAGATTGATTCCTTATTCTAGTTTCTAATCGTTCTGACGTGGAACACTTTCAACATCAACTTTCTACTAAACAAGTTCTTAGCGAAGGTCCTGATATAGATTACTTGTAGCATATTTCGGAGGATCCTATGCGACAAAACCCAATCGTGCCTCTTGGCATCGCGTTATTGATTTTCCTCATCGGTTGCGGTAGTCGTCAAGTGGATTTAGCTTGGCAACAACCGCTCCCTTTGGGCAGAGATTTAACAACCTCAAAACCCCCAATTGCAACCTCAGAGGTAGAAGAACCAACCGCACTCCAAGAGCTGACGGGGACAATCAATCTACGCCAAGCCCTCGCGCTGGCGCTGATGCACAATCCGGATCTGAGAGCCTTCTCTTGGGATGTTCGCGTCGGAGAAGCAAGAACACTCCAAGCTGGACTTCGCCCGAATCCAGAGTTAGAAGCCGAAATTGAGGAATTTGGTGGTTCGGGAGACCTTAGTGGTTTCGGTGCAATTGAAACGGCAGTTCAACTCAGTTACCTGATTGAACTTGGCGGTAAGCTAGGCAGACGAAGACAGGTTGCAGCCCTTGAGACGGAGCTCGCGGGTTGGGATTACGAAACCGCACGCCTCGACGTGCTGACCCAGACGGCACAAGCCTTCATTGATATGCTTGCTGCGCAAGAAACCGTCGCTTTGAACGAGGAATTGGTTCGTCTGGCGGAACAGGTTTGTAATGTTGTCAAAGCGCAGGTCGAAGCGGGAAAGGTCTCCCCTGTTGAGCAGGCCAGAGCGCAGGTTGAGCTCTCCACCAGTCGAATTGGACTGGAACGATCCAAACGTGTGCTTGAGGCGGACCGTAAAGCGTTGGCTGCCACTTGGAGTAGCACATTGCCTGCATTTGAAAGAGTGGAAGGTCAGTTTGAAATGACCAAGCCCATTCCAACCGCCGAGCAGTTAGCCAATCGGGTTTCACAAAACCCGGATATTGCCCGTTGGGTGGTGGAGATGGCGCAACGTCGTGCGGCGATCAAGCTGGAAAAGTCAGGGCGCATCCCGGACCTGTCTATCGGGGGTGGAATGAAGCACCTCAGCGAGATTGGTGACGTCTCACTCATCTTTGGGATATCCATTCCTCTTTCATTCTTTGATCGGAATCAAGGCGCAATCCGTGAAGCCGAATACAACCTCGCAAAGGCTTTTGAGGAACGTAAATCCACTGAAGTTTTTGTTCGCACGGCGCTTGCCACCACGTATCAAGTCCTCTCCGCCGCTTGGGGGACCGTCACCGCTTTGAAAAATGACGTGCTACCCGGTGCTCAAAGCGCTCTTGATGCCGCAACCGAAGGCTACCGTATTGGTAAATTCAGCTTTTTGGAGATGCTTGATGCCCAGCGGACCCTCTTTGAAGTGAGAGGCTCGTACATCGATGCTTTGGTGGAATATCACAAAGCCGTTGCCTATGTGGAGCGGTTGATTGGTGAACCACTTAATTGACGAGCGAGTGTGTGAGTATGCGATGGAGAAACTGGACGCGCTCACACGGATATCTACCTCTCGCTGACACTGAATGTTTTAAAAGGAGACAATTTGATGCCAACTCAGAGCCTGAAAAACCAAAAAACGCTCATCCTTATCACTTTAGCCGTCCTTGGACTTTTCACCGTGTGGTTGACTGCAACAAACGACCTCGTTGCTCAAGGAGATAGCGACCACGCTGACCATGAAGATGTTGCTCAAGGAGATAGCGACCATGCTGACCATGAAGATGTTGCTCAAGGAGATAGCGACCACGCTGACCATGAAGATGTGATCAAGCTCTCAGACGCCGACATAAAAAAGTTCGGCATCGAAATAGCTAAGGCGGGGGCAGGGAAACTCCTAGTGGATGTCAGCCTGCCCGGAGAAGTCACCGTCAACGAAGACCGCATTGCGCATATCACACCGCGTGTGCCGGGTGTTGTAAACGAAGTGAGAAAAACACTCGGCGACCATGTTCACGCTGGGGAGATTTTGGCGATTCTCGATAGCCCCGAAATGGGCGAAGCGCAGATCGCATATCTCGATACGAAAGCGGCTCTCGATGTTGCCAAACTAACCATTGGTCTGACGGTAACCAAACTTGATGTCGCTAAAGCACGGCACAATGTTGCCAAGACGCAGGTTGATGTTGCCAAAAACGACTACGACCTTGCTGTGACCAATGTCACAATGGCAAAGACGACCGTTGATGTGAAGGACGCGGCAGTTGAAATCGCAGAGGCCGGCTTTGAGTGGCAAGAAACAATACACGACAATACAAGTGAACTCCTTAAACGGGTTGCGGAAAACGTGACAATAGACGAAATTACCGATACCTTCAAGGGTAAACCGATTGGTGAGAATCGACAACGCACCCTCAAAGCGTATGCTGAGCTGAATTTCGCCCAAGCGGCCTACGAGCGGGAAAAAACGCTTCGTGAGAAGCAGATCTCCAGTGAGTGGGACTACCTTGAGGCACAGAAAGGTTACACCATCGCGAGAGTGGAGTTTGAAGCCATCACCGAAGAACTTGAATTTCAGAATCGTCTGGCTTTGATGGAGAAGAAACATGCTGTCGCTGCAGCAGCGCGTGATGCCAAAGGAGCCGAACAGTTGGTCCAGTCCGCCAGAGGTGCGGTGAAGTCTGCCACAAGTGCGGTGAGCGCTGCTGAAAGCGTCGTGCAGGTAGCGGAGATGGAAGTCCGTGTGGTCGAGCAAGACCTAAAGGTCGCACGGCAGGCGCTTGAAGTGGCGTATTCATCGCTTCGTGCTGCCGAATGGAAACTCCATATTTTTGGTTTGAGCGAAGATCAGATTGATGTGTTGGCGAAAAATACCCAAGGTGACCACGCGGAGGTGATCCGCTACGAGATGCGTGCGCCGTTTGATGGTGTCATTGTCGAAAAGCATATTGTCCTCGGCGAAGCCTTGAAAGACGATACCGAAGTCTTTGTGGTCGCAGACCTCAGTTCAGTTTGGGTTAATGTCAGGGTTTACCAGAAAGACCTACCCGTTGTGCATAAGGGTCTCCCTGTTGTGCTTTCCGCTGGACACAGTATTTCCATGGCAAAGGGAAAAATTGCTTGGGTGAGTCCGCGGATTGATGAGCACACCCGAACCGCGCAGGCGCGAGTTGTTCTCCTAAACACCGATGGTAACTGGCGTCCGGGACTGTTCGTCACGGCGAGAATTGTGGTCGATGAAATCGAGGTTCCGTTGCTTGTTCCCAAGGTAGCCCTTCAGACGGTCGAAGATCGGCTTTCCGTTTTTATTAAGACGGATGAAGGCTTTGAACCGAAACCTGTCATGCTTGGACGGAGTACCGAATTATATGCCGAGGTGATAAAGGGATTGCAACCGGGGCAACAGTATGTAACGAAAGGCGCATTTACGCTAAAAGCCGAATTGGGCAAAGGGGCTTTTGGTGACGGACACGCTCACTAAATAAGGAGAAATACATGCAGAAGATAATCGAATTCGTCCTGCGTAGCCGCCTACTAATCGTCGTCATCGGGATATTGGTCATAGCGGCGGGCTACTATAGTTCCCGTCAACTACCTGTCGATGCCTTTCCTGATGTGACGCCTGCGCTCGTTCAGGTCTTCACACTCACAGAAGGTCTTGCGCCAGAGGAAGTTGAGCGGTATGTCACTTACCCGGTTGAGGTTACCATGAACGGGCTTCCTAACCTCAAGGGGATTCGTTCGGTGTCCAACTTCGGACTGTCGGTGGTAAATATCTACTTTGAGGAGGGCACGGACATCTACTTCGCCCGGCAGTTGGTGGGTGAACGGCTCCAACTCGCCCGTGAGGAAATCCCCGAAGGCTTTGGAGATCCGGAGATGGGGCCCATCACGACCGGGCTTGGACAGATCCTCTTTTACTTTGTAGAGGACTCAGACGGGGCTTATGATTTGTTTGAATTGCGGACGATACAGGATTGGCTCATCAAATTCAATCTTCAAACCGTCCCCGGTGTTACGGAAGTTCTCTCCATTGGCGGAGAGGTAAAACAATTCCATATCCTCGTTCGTCCCGACGATATCCTGCGATACGACTTGACGCTCAACGAAATCATCGAAACGGTCAAGGCGAATAATTCTAACGTTGGGGCGCAGTTCATTGTTAAGAATTCAGAGGAGTATATTGTTCGCTCAATCGGGCTTGCTGAGAAGATCAGCGATCTCGAGCGAATTGTCCTGAAGTCTAAAGATGGGACGCCGGTATATCTCAGTCAGGTTGCCGATGTCACGATTGGCGGAGAAATCCGACGCGGATTGACAACTATCAACGGCCAGGGTGAAACCGTTGTCGGCATGGTATTGAAACTGATTGGTGAGAACACCTCGACAGTGATTCGTGCTGCGAAAGCGCGGATGGAAGAAATCAACAAGCTGCTTCCGCCCGGAGTCAAGGTCAAAACGTACTATGATCAGGGGACGCTGGTTTCCAGATGCATCAAGACGGTTACTGATGCGCTGATTCAGGGGATTATCCTTGTTGCCATAGTGCTGTTGGTTTTCATGGGGGGCTTAAGACCGAGCGTCGTTGTCGCAAGTGCCATCCCGTTTTCAATCTTCTTCGCCTTCATTCTGATGAACGCTTTCGGTATTTCGGCGAATCTGATGTCGCTCGGTGGACTTGCAATTGCCATCGGCATGATGGTGGACGGTACGATCGTGATGGTGGAAAACGTCGATCGGCACCTGCGGATGTCGGACTCATCGGAGTTACGTCTCCATGTTGTCACTCGCGCTTGCACCGAAGTCGCACGTCCGATAGTCTTTGCCATCTCCATTATTATCATTGTCTTTCTGCCGTTGTTTACCCTGCAAGGCGTTGAAGGCAAAACCTTCCGCCCGCTCGCTTACACCGTCGCACTGGCGATGGGCGGGTCATTGATTTTTGCCATCTTGCTTGCCCCCGTTGCATCGTCATTTCTCATGCGACGACCACGGCTTAGCTATGACGAAGAGGTCGGCAGGAATGAAAGCCGAATCGTTCAGATTTTGCTGATTCCATATCAACCTGTTGTGAGCTTTTTTGTGAGTTTTCGTCTATTGGCGGTGGGGTTGGCAGTACTGATGCTCGTCGTCGGTGCAGTTATATTTTCGTTTCTTGGCTCGGAGTTCGTTCCCCGTCTCAACGAGGGCGACCTGCTGATTCGTGCCACGATGGCGCCGTCGATCTCCTTAGAGGATTCCCGTGATACGATTCTGCTTGTCGAGCGCGATATGATGGCGCAATTTCCAGAGGTTGTCCAAGTGGTCTCTCGTGTGGGACGTGGGGAAATCGGGGCGCACGCCGATCCGGTGAACAACGCGGAGATCTTCGTCCAGCTCAAACCACAGGACGAATGGACCTCGGCGAAAACGCTCGACGAGCTTTACGCCAAGATGAGTCACGCCTTCGAGGACTTTCCCGGCGTGCAGTTGAATTTCAGTCAACCCATTGCCGTTGCCGTCGATGAACTTCTCACCGGCGTCAAAGCGGAATTGGCAATCAAGATTTTCGGTGCGGACATGGAAGTACTCAAAGAGAAAGCCGCCGAAGTCGAAGCCGTTATTCGCACAATCGAAGGCGCTGCGGATGTGCAGAAAGATCAGGTTACCGGAACACCGCAACTCCGCATCACTATTGACCATGCGGCAATTGCCCGTTACGGTATCAACGTCGAAGATGTGCAGCACGTCATTCAAACCGCTGTCGGCGGAGAGGAAGCGGGACAGATCTTTGAAGGCGATCGCCGTTTCGATATTCTGGTTCGCTATGCGCTCGAAAGCCGTCGCAGCCCAGAAGTCATTCGTAATATCCTGATTACCGCTCCTGACGGCGCGAAAGTGCCGCTTGATGAATTGACCATAATCGAAGAGATTGTCGGTCCGCGCCAAATTACGCGGGAGGATAACCAACGGTTCATCACAGTGCAAACGAATGTTCGCGGCAGGGATATCGGCTCCTTCGTCGAAGAGGCGCAAAAAGCCATCGACACAAAAGTTCAGTTCCCGCCTGGATACCTGCTCAATTGGGGTGGGCAATTTGAACTTCAACAAGAAGCGAACAAGCGCCTGTCCTTCGTTATACCGATTACACTGCTCATCGTCTTCTTGCTGCTGTTTTCGAGTTTTAACTCCCTGAAGAATGCGCTGCTGATTATCCTCAACATTCCGCTGGCGCTGGTCGGTGGTGTTGTTGGGCTCTGGCTGACGGGACAGAATCTCTCCGTGCCCGCTTCAGTCGGATTCATAGCCCTGTTTGGCATCGCCTTGGAGAACGGCATGGTGCTGGTCACCTATCTCAATCAACTCGTACGCGATGGTGTTCCGGTGGATAAAGCGTCTGTAGAAGGTGCATGCCTCCGTCTCCGACCGGTGTTGATGACCGCTCTCACCACGGCGTTGGGGCTGATTCCGTTGCTGTTCTCAGGTGGCACGGGTAGTGAAGTTCAGCGTCCGTTAGCAACTGTCGTCATCGGTGGCTTGGTCACTTCTACGATTTTGACATTGCTAGTAATTCCGGCGCTTTACAGATGGTTCTCGATTGCGGTTGAAGTTGAAGAAGCCGTTTCGAGTTAAACTTCTCAAAACAAAATTTCTCTTGTTAATGCAGCCACATTGTCGCAAGTCGCCACGATGGACTTCATTGCCGCCGGAGGTCGATCCAAGGGATCGCTAAGTTACAAATGTGGCTGCATTGCCGTCGATCCCCGCGGCGTACCGTATATCTTGTATTCGGCCGGAAACGAATCGACGGCTGAGATGCTCATCGTCGCGCCCGACGACCGCATTGGTTGGAAACGAATGCCTCTGGCTGGTCAGGTGGCCCGCTAGTGGCTTGGCTGGCAGATTGGACCTGCCGCCGGAATGGCCTTCGACAAACAAGGAACGATGTTCGTCACCGCCACCTTGAGTCGTGAGAACAAGAGCGACATCGTTTTGCTCGTGTCACGCGGCGGCGGCGACAGCTTCTCGATGGAACATCTCAGTAGCGACCTTCCGCGTTGATCGTAGATGGTGGCCAAATCTGGAATGTCCCACAGGTCACAATGTCATCGCCAAGCATCCCAGTGTACTTTTCACCGCTGGTAGCCGAGGCCAGACACCGCGTTATTTCGTGGAACGCTTAGAATCGCTCACTGCGAATACCGGAAGTTGGCTCAATGCCCACAGCAGAGGAAATAGCCACGGCGGTAGATACAAAGCGTCGGATAATTTTCCAGCGCAAAAGAACAACTTCCCAAACAGTGTAACACATAACATATCTTTTCCTTGATTCCCCTTATTCTTGCTTAAGCATCAGATAAATTCCGTATTTTTGCTCAAATATGAGTTGGTTATGGTATCTCAAGTGTACACCTCATTTGCTTGTTTGGGTTGCATTTGATAGTTGAATTCAAATGACACGGTATGATGATAAATGCCAGATAATGTATGAAATCAACTCGGCTATTGACAAGAAAGCGAGTTCTTTCTAGGTTGAGACTGACGAGGATATGAGATCTGAATATATGCTGACAATTGCGTTCTATTGGTCATTGGTAATGATTGCTACAGTACAGATCGACCAAAAACTAATCGGCTTTTGGCAGTTTGATGGGGGAAAAGGGAATCAAGCTACTGATGTGTCTGGCAACAAGTTCCAAGGCAAGATGATTGGAAAGGCAGGAAGATCAACTCCCGTACTTCTCGGATTGGTGCTCATGCACCTGGTGGTGACTGTTTCGATGGCATCATAGATTAGGTGGTCATGTTTGAAGTCGCCCTCTCGAAAAAGGAGATCCAGCGTTTACACGACGGAGCGTGGTTGGCGGTAGATTCTGCTGATAAGATAACCGTACTTGGTCAGATCTAAAACAGAAATAAGTTTGCTCTGTCTGTCACTCTCGTCAGCCTTGACAGATCAACTATCGATCTCTATAGAGGATCAAAGTTGGGATATATCACAGTAGCATAAACTTTGGACACATTTGCTCCAATCAATTCCACTTCTATTCTTTGTGATGAGATTCTTTTCCCTAATTCAGTGGGTTGAGTGATCTTTAGTGATATTAGATGGAGAAGCCGAACTTACCATATTGGCTGGTAGATAGATTTTTTCTAGCTTCAGGTAATTGACACTATTTCTCGTCACTACTATAATATGATTCTTCGATATCTTCGAATTGTACCACAATCGTTGGGGTTGTGGATTTAGCGAATCGATTCTAGGAATTACTTGAATTAAAATAGAGATTAATAATATGGATCCTCAAGACTTGAAGGCTGTTGTCGTGGGAGCTGGTTGGGCTGGTGAGGGGCATACCAAGGCCCTGCAACACTGTGGTGTGGAGGTAGTTGCCATTTGCGCTCGAAGACAAGAAATTGTTGGTAAAGTTGCATCTAACTTAGGTATAGCAATAGCTTCAACCGATTGGCGACAGACTCTTATGGAGGTTAAACCCGATATTGTTGCCTTGGCCACACCCGCTATTTTGAGAACCCCAGTGATTGAGCTTGCCGTCCAATTAGGAGCACACCTTTTATGTGACAAACCGTTGGCCAACACAGCAACAGAAGCCGAACGCTTTTACCGTTTGGTTGACCAAGCAGGCATCAAACATGCTTATGCAGCCACCCATTGCTATCACCCTAGTGTAACTTGGGCGCATCAGTTGTTAAGCAACCAATCGATCGGTAATTTGAAGCAGATTGATGTGACCTTTTCCCATCCAGCATCTAAAGAACTGAAGTCTTGGAGTTGGATGAACTCACTATCTCACGGTGGTGGGATGCTCAACAACGGATTACCACACTGGCTAGGAATGCTGGAAAGAATGACAGGTAGAAAACTGGTTTCGGTCGTTGGACAAGCCCAACGAGGGCGAGAACAAGCACCTGTCTTACCCAATGTGCATGACTTCCGCCAATTCAGAGATACCAAAATCAGCTCCCAAGAAGCAGCCAATATGGAATGGCGAACTTGCGATGGGGAAGGTTCCTTCTCAGCCCTATTTGAATTAAGTTTACTTGAATCTAAAGGAGAGAGTTTTGTTCCTGTCATGATGCGGGTCACAGGTGGGATTGCTGAACCAGTTGAAACTAACGGCTGGTATTTCTACGGAGATCAGGGAACCTTGGTAGGACGAGGGATGTTATCGCTTTCACTTTCCAAAACTGTAAATTCTCAGACCAATTCCTTACCAACACCAGAAGAACTGATTGAAGCGCTTCCTCAGGTTGGTGACATTATTCAGAACATATGGGTGGCGTTGGTAATCGATTTCATCGCAGATATTTGCCATCAACCTTATCAGCATTATTTGACTTTTCGGGATGGTTGGCGTTATCAAGTGGCAATTGAGGCAATTCGTCAAGGAACTGGTTGGACTCAGATTGCGGAATGGTATAGATCTAGCTCAGTCAGATTTGTTGGTCTGGATAGTTTAGAAAACCATATTGGGGCAATTTAGGATTTCGTCCGTTTTCGTAATCAATCATTATAGGCTTAACATTGCCCTAGAATTTAGTTAAAATCTTTGTTTCAAGAGGGTTTTTCTTATGTTTCCTACCTCAGCAAATATCGTCATCATTGGTGGCGGCGTCCTAGGTGCAAGCGCCGCCTTTCAGTTAGCCAGAGATGGTCATCAAGACATTATATTGCTAGATCGCGGGCCGTTGGCTAGCGGTACAACCCCGTTTGCGGCAGGACAAACAGCTTATCTGTCAGCATCGCCAGATCGGTTGATGTTAATGACCTATTGCTTGGACTTTTTGGAAAATTTTGCAGATAGGACAGGATATCCGATTCATTTTAAGCAACATGGAAGCTTGCGTATTGCTTTGACTGAAGCCTATTTACCAGAGCTTGAAGCGCACCGAGTAGCTGCAGATCAGCTAGGACATGAGCTAAAATTCCTTACACCAGAAGAGGCCAAAGAATTAGTGCCGACCCTGGATGTCCCCGATGCCAAAGGCATTATCTTTATTGCCCGTGATGGCTATGTTGAACCGAAGTCAGTTGCCATTGGTTATGCCTCAGCGGCGCGAGACTTAGGCGTAACCATTCAGACGCATACAAAAGTTGCCAATATTGAGGTTACAGAAGGGCAAGTCAAGGCTGTCTACACAAACCGCGGCAAGATCCAAACAAAGCAGATTGTGGTAGCTGCGGGTGCCTGGACTCGGCAATTGGCTCAGCGATTTGGATTAGATATGCAAGTTGTGCCTGTGCGCCATCAAGCCTATGTGACAGCACCTCTCGAGGATGTTGCGCCTCGGCAGCCGATTGTGCGCCTCATTGAGCCACAGATTTATGTGCGTCCTGAAGCTGGCGGCCTACTGGTCGGTGGGTATGGTTATCGGCCTGTTAGTTTTGATATGGACGAATTCCCCGACCGTTTTGAAATAGCAGCGCTAGAACCTGATTTAATTTACTATAGCCGCTTACACAATGCAGCGACCACCTATTTCCCCACGTTGCGACAGGCCGCTGTTGTTCAAGAACGTCGCGGTTTGCCCACGATAACGCCGGATGCCAAATACCTCGTCTCTACAGTGACTGAAGTTAAAGGGCTCATTATCGCTACGGGTTGTCAGGTTGGGGGAATACAGAGTTCCCCCGCGATTGGGCGGATGGTGGCTGATCTTATCTCCGGTCAGGATTATTTTGGTGTGTTATCAGCCTTTGCAGCTGATCGCTTTGAGTCGGTCTACAGCGATGCGCAACTACGTGATCAGTGCGAAACGGTTTATGGTAACTTATATCTACAGCCACATTAAATATGTTGAGACTAAACGTAATAATTCCCTGAATTTATTCAGATCTACAGGTGTGCTGGTGTCGTAAGATGCTCAGTTCATTCAAACGTTCTTTTAGTTGCTTCTGCTCCGAATTCTAGAAAATCACGTAGAGCGAGTTGTGGGATTTGCCAGTTTCTTTGTTCTATCAGTTTTGTCACCATTCAATAGCTTTCCTATAATTTAAAATGTATGTTCTTTTGCTCTCTTTATATGGGATTGGTTGCTATGTGATCATTGCTTTTTAGCAATATGAAGGAGGATAAGTATCATGGTGACTTTTTCGCAATGGCCTTATGCAATGGATGCTACTTCTGAAGAGATAGACACGCTCACCAATGGGTAACCCAATCCCTTTACCCCTGAGACCATGGATACCTTATCATTTGAGTCAAGATTCAGAAGTTGTGATTCCTATGATACCAGAGGAAGAATAATTTGGACATTGGATATGGGGTTCCAGTCATTATTTGTTTAGTTGTAAGGTTGGAAGCAATGGTTGATTGAAATACCCATGCCCCTACCAAAAACTGGGGGTAAGTCAGAATATTTAGGATTTTAGCAATGAAGACAAATTTTCT
>JYMV01052266.1_pt1 | contig 15221 bp, 13 predicted proteins | sample 338911 | NCBI WGS metagenome assembly JYMV01 (sample SAMN03354496, study PRJNA234377) | hydrothermal vent metagenome | biome: Deep sea; feature: Hydrothermal plumes at the Eastern Lau Spreading Center, Western Pacific Ocean; material: Seawater | place: Tonga | collected 2009 | depth 2000 m m
TTTATTCCTTTTTTTACCTTCCAGATTTATTTCTTTTTTTTGCTCTAATGACTCTTTTAATTACTTATAAACACAAAGATAATTTTGAAAGAATTAAGAATAAAACAGAACATAAAATCTCTTTTTAATAGTTTTTTGTTGACAAATTAAAAAAAAAGTTCCATTTATCTCAAAAATACAGCATATAAAAAAATAATGAGCAATATTGTTATTGTAGAATCCCCGGCGAAAGCCAAGACAATCGAAAAATATCTTGGCCCTGACTATAAAGTCATGGCTAGTATTGGTCACGTTAGAGACTTGTTACCAAAGAATGGGTCGGTAAATACTGATGAGCAATACAAAATGACGTGGGAGGTTTCTCCTCAAGGAAAAAAAGTCATCAAAGAAATAGCAGGTGCAATTCAAACAGGAGACAATTTATATTTAGCAACAGATCCTGATAGAGAAGGAGAAGCTATTTCATGGCACGTTGAAGAAGTATTAAAAGAAAAGAAAAAATTAGAAAATGTAAATGTTAAAAGAATTACATTTAATGAAATTACAAAAGAAGCAGTTAATAATGCGATTAGTAAACCTAGGGAATTAGATAACGATTTAATTAATGCGTATTTAGCAAGAAGAGCTCTTGATTTTCTTGTTGGATTTAATTTATCGCCTATTTTGTGGCGAAAGCTTCCTGGAAGCAAATCAGCTGGAAGAGTTCAATCAGTTGCTCTTAGAATTATATGTGAAAGAGAAAATGAAATTGAACATTTTAAACCAGAAGAATATTGGTCTATTGATGTTTTATTAAAATCTAAAGACAATCAAGTATTCAAATCCACTTTAAAAGAAATTAACGATAAAAAATTAAAAAAACTAGATATTGGAACAGAAGTAATAACTAAAGAATATGTAGATGTAATTAATTCTAAAACTTATAAAGTGGATGAGTTAAAATCTAAAGAAGTAAAAAGAAATCCTTACGCTCCCTTTACTACTTCAACGCTACAACAAGATGCAGGTAATAAATTTGGATATTCTGCTGCATCTACAATGGGAAAAGCACAAAAATTATACCAAAGTGGTTTTATAACTTATATGCGAACAGATAGTATAGCTTTATCAAGTGATGCAATTAGTCAATGTAGGGAATATATAAAAAATAATTTCGGTGATAATTATTTACCAAATGAACCAAGAGTTTATAAATCAAAAGCAAAAAATACTCAAGAAGCTCATGAAGCAATCAGACCTACCAATATAAATAATTCTCCAGAAAAAATAAAAAGTAAGATTGGGCAAGAAGAATTCAAATTATATAAACTGATATGGAATAGAACCGTTGCATCTCAAATGAATAGCGCAATATTTAAACAAATTACTATTAGTATAAAAGCAAATGATAATTCAGTTTATTTACAATCAACTGGTTCTTCTCCTGTATTTGATGGAATGTTAAAAGTTTATAATTATGAAAAGAAAACAAACAGTAAAGAAGATGAAACAAATATTATACCAAATATTAATTCTGGAGATGATGTAGAAATTGAAAAAATAATTGATGAACAACATTTTACTCAACCACCTCCTCGATATACCGAAGCAAGTTTGGTTAAAAAATTAGAAGAATTAGGAATTGGAAGGCCTTCCACTTATGCTCCTATTATTCAAGTTTTAAAAACTAGAGGATATGTAAATATTGAATCAAGAAAAATGTTTCCACAAGATAGAGGTAGAATAGTTACTGTTTTTTTATCAAATTTCTTTAAAAAATACATTGATTATGATTTTACAGCTAATCTTGAAGATAAATTAGATGATATATCAAGTGGAAGATTAAATTATATTAATGTATTAGATGATTTTTGGAAAAGTTTTTATAGTTTAATTGAGCAAACTAAAGAAATTAGAATTAGAGAAGTTATAGATAAATTAGATGCACAACTAGAAGATCATTTTTTTAAACCAACAGATCAAAATCCAAGTCCAAGAAAATGTTCATCTTGTTCAGATGGAAGGCTGGGATTAAAATTAGGAAAAACAAACCCTTTTATAGGATGTTCTAATTACCCAGAATGTAAATTTGCCATGCCACTAACATCAAATATAAAAGGTAAAGAACAAGAGAATGGTTCAGGTATGACTCTACCTAAAGAATTAGGTATAGACCCAAAAACAAATAAACTGATTATTATTAAACAAGGACCCTACGGCATTTATATTGAAGTACAAAATCAAGATGGTAAAAAACCTAGTCGAGCATCAGTTCCTAAAAACATTCCTTTAGAACAACTAGATATTGAAAAAGCCTCTAAATTATTATCTTTGCCTAGAGAAGTTGGTGTTTATCCAAAAAATAATGAAAAAATTTATGCAAACACGGGACGCTTTGGACCGTATTTAAGAATTGGCGATTATTTTGTTTCTTTAAAAGAAGATGATGTTTACACAATTGGTCAAAATAGAGCTATAGATTTAATTGAAGAACATTTTAAAAAAATAGAAAAAAGAACAATAGGTATTCACAATAATAAAGAACTTAGTGTAAGTAAAAGAGGAAGAATTGGATATTTTTTAAAAAATGGGACAACAAGCATCAAAGTACCAAGCGATGTAGACGCTAAAGTAATTAGTTTAGAAAAAGCAATTGAATTAATAGAAATAAAAAAAACAAAAAGACTCAGAAAAAAAGGAAAAGAAAAAGAAAAATAAATAATATATTAATTGTTTTTTTTTTGATTTAAAATCTTTAAAGATAACTCTTTTAATCTATCTTCAGATATTACAGAAGGTGCATTCATCATTAAATCTTCTGCTTTTTGATTAAATGGAAAAGGAATAATTTCTCTTATATTAGGTTCTCTTGCTATAAGCATTACAATTCTATCAATTCCAGGTGCGCAACCTCCATGTGGGGGTGCGCCAAAACTTAATGCTTGTAAGAGTCCACCAAATTTATTTTCCAAATCTCCTTTAGAATAACCAGCTATTTCAAATGCTTTAATCATTATCTCTGGTTTATGATTTCTTATTGCACCACTTGATAATTCAACACCATTACAAACAATGTCATATTGATAGGCTTTTATTTCCAATGGTTCTTTATTATTCAAAGATTCTAATTCACCTTGTGGCATTGAAAAAGGATTGTGACTAAATTCGATTTTACCTGTTTCTAAATTTTTTTGAAACATAGGATAGTCAATAACCCAGCAAAAGTGAAACTCATTTTCTTTCATTAGTTTTAATTGATCTGCAATCTTCATTCTTGCTGTTGCAGCAAACTCCCTTATTTCATCTTCTTTACCACAAAGAAAAAAAACTGAACTATTCTCATCAATACCATCGATTTTTAAAAGTTTTTTCAATCTTTCTTTATTAAGATTTTTTGCTATAGGCCCCTTTCCTTCTTTTTTTACAAACTGTACATAGCCCATTCCTCCTTCGCCTTCATCTTTTGCCCAATTATTTAGTTTATCAAAAAAAGTTCTTGGATGATCCTTGGTATTAGGAGCTGGTATTGCGATTACTATAGATCCTTTTTCTATACTATCTGCAAATAACTTAAATGATGAGCCCTTAAAAATATCTGTAACATTTGATAATAACAAAGGATTTCTTAAATCAGGCTTGTCATTTCCATATTTTTCTAAACTATCTTTATATGTAATCTTTTGAAATGGAGGTTTTGTAACTTTACATTTTTCAGTTAATTCTGTAAAAACATGAAATAAAACAGGTTCTAAAGCATTAAAAACATCTTCTTGAGTAACAAAAGACATTTCAAAATCAAGTTGATAAAATTCTCCTGGTGATCTATCAGCTCTACTATCTTCGTCTCTAAAGCATGGTGCAATTTGAAAATATTTATCAAACCCAGCAATCATTAATAATTGTTTAAATTGTTGTGGGGCCTGAGGTAATGCATAAAATTTACCTGGGTGAATTCTACTTGACACTAAATAGTCTCTTGCACCTTCAGGTGAACTTGCTGTTAATATAGGTGTTTGTATCTCTATAAAATTTTGATTAGACATTTCTTCTCTTATTTTTGATATAATTTTATTTCTAAGTAAAATATTTTTTTGCATCTTATTTCTTCTAAGATCTAAATATCTATATTTTAATCGAGTATCTTCTCCATAATCTTTGTCAGAATTAACTTCTAAAGGTAAGGATTTTGCTGGTGATTCATTAACATAATTTTCAACTGTAATTTCGATCTCACCTGTTGGAATCTTTTTATTTAAAGTTTCTTCAGATCTTGGTATAACTTTGCCAGTAACAATAATAACGCTTTCTGATGATGTTTTTTCTGCCAAAGGAAAATATTTACTTTTTTTATCAATTACAATTTGTGTTATTCCAAAATGATCTCTTAAATCAATAAATAATAAATTTCCATGATCTCTTTTTCGGTGAACCCAACCAGACAATCTTACTTGTTTGTTTTTATCGACTAATCTTAATTGCCCACAATTATGAGTGCGATATTGATGCATAATAATATTAGAATTTTAAATCAATTCCTTTACAAAATTTAAATTTATTTTTTTTTTGGTTGTTAAAGATTTTTTATCAACCATATCAACAATTGATTGTAAATTTGCAAAAGAGCGTTCTGATCTATTAACAATAAATTTAATAATTTTTTTGTCTATTAAGATTTGTTTATCAGCAAATAATTTAACTATTAATAATGATAACAAGTTATCGTCAGGTTGATTTATTAAAACAAATAAAGATGATAAAATTCTTGATTTGAGATCAGGTAGATCAATACTCCAGAATTTGGGAAAAATATTATCAGTTAAAATAGTATACCCTTTTTTTTCTTCTATTAAATTATAAAAATGTAATAAAAATTTTTCGACTTCAAGTTTTTTTTTCTTATTAAATTTTGTTAAAGAAGAAGTAATATTTTCTATTATAAAATGTTTATTGTTTTTAAAAATTTTTTCGTAAGACTTATTTTTATAATCATTAATATTAAAAAAAATAGCATTACTTTTTTTTTGCCAAATATTTGATAAATGAGTTTTTCCCGATCCCTTTTGTCCAATAATTATTAATTTTCTACTTTGCCAATTTGGCCATCTTTCAATTAAATCAAATGCTTTTTTATTACATTTAGAAACAAGAAAATTATTTTTCTCATGATTTAATTTATTTTCTAAATTTAATGAAAATTGATTATTTTTATTTTGTTTAAACATCTATTTTAAAGGATGTCTTGAAACCATCTAATTACATATAAAACACCTGAAATTAACGTAATATAAATAACAAAAAGACCAAAATATTTTATTATAAATTCTAAATCATATTGCCCTGAATGATGATATAATAAGATTCCAGCATAAAAACATTGAGAAAAAAATGTAAATTTTCCAATTTTTAAAGGTGTGTAATTAAATTTTTTTTTAACTAATAATGCTAATACTGTTCCTATTAAAATAATAAAATCTCTTAAAATTATTATTATAATTATTGGTGTGGCCAACATATTTTTATAACTTAAAGCCAGAAGTATTGAAAAAATTAAGATTTTATCTGATATTGGATCTAAAATTTTTCCAAAATCAGTTACTAGGTTTAGTTTTCTAGCTATGAAACCATCAAATATATCACTAAACGACGCTACAATAAAAATCCAAAATGCATATTCTAATTTATCTTCTAAAATCAACCATAAAATTATAGGAGCTGATAGAATCCTAAAAAATGAAATAGAATTTACTATATTTATTTTTTTCATTTTAAAAGATTTACTTTCCTATTATGTATATCAAATTCTAAATCAGATTGTTTCAATGCTATTCTTAGTTGATTATAGTTTCCAGAAAAAGAAATTGAAATCACTGCAAAATTCTTTGAAATGTTTACTATTTTATATTTATCAATAATAGAAACATTGTTTATTAAACTTCTTATATCAACCCATTCCTTCAGATTATTATAATTTACTGTTAATTTTATAGAATTTTTTATTGTACTAAGCACATTTTGTACTTTCCATTGATTTTTTACAAAATTTTCTACTTTTAATTTAGCTTCCAACAATAAATCATCAGAAAACTTATCAACATCAACCTCTATTTTATCTTGAAAAGTATTTGTTGAACCATCGTCAAATCTATAAATTGTTAAATCAAGATCTAACTGAAATTTAGACTTATCTCTGTTATATTTTTTTTTTAATATAGCAACTAATACTCCGGTTGAATTATTATTTGCTGCAATAATTTCTAAATTTTTTAAATTCTTTTTTATTGCTTGATTTGGATTAAAATAAATAAAATCTTTAAATTTTCCTCCGGATACTCGTATTGGAATTAAGCTTCCATCATCATAATCTTTATTCCACAAATCCTTCCATATATTTTCCTTATCCCATAAATATGTAATACCGCCGTACTTATAGATAGGTAAGATTAAAAGAGGTTTGCTTTTAGTAATTGAAAATTTAATATTATTTGATTTAAGAAAACTTAGAACTAAATTTTTTTTAAATTTTACAACTATTTTACCAATATAACGAGCAGATATTCTTTTTTCATCTTCAATGCTGATCTCTTCAACTAACTCCAGAATTTTATCTTTATTAATATCAGATATCTTTTCGTACTCTCCTTTAAGTAACATTTTTTTCATTAATATATCAAAACCTTTAATTTGCGCATCTCGCAACGCTATATCTCTAGCATGCGCAGAAGATTTTGAAGAGACATCTACTAAAATATTTCTTATCGTAAATACTTCATCTTCAGTTATCTCAGCTAAAATAATGTTGTGATTAAAAAATAAAAAAATAAAAAAGATTACGAAAAATTTTGAAACATTATATTTCATAGTAATATGATATTTTTTTTAATTAAGTTTAATATAGAAGTATTAAGTAAATCATGTCAAAAGTAAATAATTACAAAAAAGCTGGAGTTAACATAAATGCTGGTAATTTATTTGTAAAAAAAATAAAACGAACTGTTTTATCAACGCATATTAAAGGAACAATAAAAAATTTTGGATTATTTGGAGGATTTTTTGATATTTCAAAATTAAATTATAAAAAACCAATACTTGTTAGCTCCGTTGATGGTGTTGGTACAAAAATAAAAATAGCTCAAGAATTAAATAAATACGACACAATAGGTGTTGATTTGGTTGCCATGTGTATGAACGATATATTAGTCCATGGAGCTAAACCTATTTTTTTTTTAGATTATATAGCAACAAATAAATTAAATATAAGAAATGCTCAAAAAATTATCAATGGAATCTCTAAAGGTTGTATGCAAGCAAAATGTTCACTTCTTGGAGGTGAAACAGCTGAAATGCCAGGAATATACAAAAAAAATGATTTTGATTTAGCTGGTTTTGGAGTGGGAATAATTGAAAAAAAAAATTTGATAACAGGTCAAAATATTAAATCAGGAGATATTGTAATTGGACTTAAATCGTCTGGGTTTCATTCAAATGGTTTTTCATTAATAAGGCATATTCTTAAAAAGAAAAAAATTAGTTACAATATTAAAGTAAATTCAAAAATAAAAAATTTAGGACAATTTCTCATAAAACCAACAAAAATATATTCGAAAATAATTTTATCTCTAACTAAAAAAAAATTGTTAAATGGAATTAGCCATATTACAGGAGGAGGAATAATTGAGAATTTACCTAGAGTAATTCCCAAAGGACTATCTGTTGATTTTAAGAATCATAATTGGAAATTGCCATACATTTTTAAATGGATTTCAGAGAAAGGAAATATAAAATTTAATGAAATGTTAAGAGTTTTTAACTGTGGTATTGGTATGACAATATTTTGTAGTTCTAAAAAATTAAATATAATTCAGAATATATTATCCAATCAAAAGGAAAATTATATATATCTAGGAAGAGTTACAAAAAATAGAAAAAAAATACAATTAAAAAACTTAAAAGAATCGTGGAAGAATTAAAAATTGCAGTTTTAATATCAGGTAAAGGAAGTAATCTACAAGCTATAGCAAAAGAATGTTCAAAAAAGAATGTTCCAGCAAGAATTATATCTATTATATCCAATAATCCAAATGCCTCAGGTTTGCAAATTAAAGGAAAATTTAAAAAAAAAGTTATTAATGATAAATTGTATGATAAAAAAGGTTTTGAATTTCGCTTACAAAATTATTTAGCAAAATTGAAACCAGATCTAATATGTCTTGCAGGCTTTATGAAGATTTTAAGTTCATTAATTATAAAAAAGTGGAAAAACAAAATAATTAATGTCCATCCATCTTTATTACCATCTTTTAAAGGTTTAAAAACACACGAACGTGTTATTTCAGAAGGAGTTAAAAAAAGTGGATGTACAATTCATTTTGTCAATGAAACCTTAGACGGTGGTCCTATCATTGCTCAAGGCTCTACAATGGTAAAAAAAAATATGACAGTAAAAGAACTACAAAAAAAAATTTTGAAGATTGAACATATAATATATCCTGAAGTTATAAAATTATTTGCTAAAAAAAAAATTACTATAAAAAATAACAAAGTTTTTATTAAAACAAATAAAACTATTAATAAATCATTTGATTAAAGAAGAATTATTGATAAATTATTTAAATAAATATGGATAAAAATTTAAAAAGAGTATATGAAAATTGGATTTTATTTTTAAAGGGGACCGTATTATTGGTTGCGGGGGTTGTCCTAGTCTTATCTTTTATGGCTTTATTCTTACTTTAAAAAAAAAAATTTAATTCCTTTTCTGCATTTTCTTTATTATCTGAACCATGAACTGCATTTTCTTGAACTGACACAGCATATTTTTTCCTAATAGTATTATCTTTAGCATTTTTTGGATCAGTCGTTCCCATCAAGTTTCTATATATTTTGATAGCATCTTCTCCTTCTAACATTTGAACAATAATTGGACCCGAACACATAAATTCACATAATTCATTGTAAAAAGGTTTATCTGAATGTACTGAATAAAATTGAGCTGCTTGTTCTTTGGTTAAAGTAAGATTTCTTTTTTTTATAATTTTAAGTCCAGAATTTTCTATCATTGAATTGATTGACTCTACGTAATCTGACTTTATTGCATCTGGCTTAATAATAGATAATGTGCGTTCTAAAGACATTACTATTTTCTCTCAAAATTATTTAGAATATAATCGTTTATTAACTTAATCCCAAAACCAGTACCACCTTTTTTTGATAATGGTAAATCTTTATCAACCCAAGTAACACCGGCAATATCTAAATGAGCCCAATCTACATCTTTTTTTATAAATCTTTTTAAAAATTGTGCTGCAGTAATACTACCTGCACCTTTAGTTCCAGTAATATTCTTAACATCAGCTATATCACAATCTAATAATTTGTCATATTCCTTACCAAGAGGAAATCTCCAAATCTTTTCATCTGTAGCATTACCAGATTTAATTAAATTATTTGATAAATTATCCGAATTTGAAAAAAGACCCGCATAGAAATCTCCCAATGCGACAATAATTGCTCCTGTTAGCGTTGCAAAATCAATAATTTCTTTAACTTTAAACTTTTCTTGACAATACCAAAGTGCATCTGCTAAAACCAGCCTTCCTTCTGCATCTGTATTAAGTACTTCTATTGTTTTTCCAGACATTGATTTAACAATATCGCTTGGCCTTTGAGCTTTAGAACTCACCATATTTTCAACTAAACCAATAACCCCAACAACATTTACTTTAGCTTTTCGCAAAGCTAATGTTTTCATAACACCAAGAACTAACGCGGAACCACCCATATCCATTTTCATTTCTTCCATACCTTCTGATGGTTTTATTGAAATTCCACCTGTATCAAAAGTCACTCCTTTACCAACTAAACCTAATTGCGGTTCTTTACTTTTTGATTTTCCATTCCATTCTAAAGTAACCAATCTTGATGGATTGAAGCTTCCCATTCCAACCCCTAATAAAGCTCCCATACCCAGCTTTTTCATTTTTTTCTCATCTAAAACGTTAACTTTGATATTAAGTTTTGATAAATCTTTAGCTCTAGATGATAAATTAACTGGATTTAAAACATTTGGAGGTTCATGTAAAAGTTCGCGACTAAAAAAAATACCTTCAGCTAAAGCATTATAATTTAGATATAATTTTTTCAGTTTAGATGAATTTGCTACAACAAATTCTATTAAATTTAAGCTTATTTTATCATTTGACGAATTATTGTTTTTATATTTTTTAAAATTATAAGACTTTAATTTTAGTCCTAATGCTAAATTTAAAATAATTTTATCATGGCCAATACTAAGATTTTTTGCATTATTTAATGAAAAAGATATTTGTTTGTAATTTAAATTTTCTAAATACGAATACAAAAGTCCGCCAATATATTGACAATGAAAATCTCTAAATTCTTTTTTATTTCCAATTCCAATTATTATTAAATTAATATTATTGTTTTCATATGCTGCTTCAAAATAGCAAATTTCACTAAAGTTTCCGTTAAAATTTCTTTTTGAAATTCTCTCTAATATATATTTATTAATTTTTGTATCCGATGAAAAAAGTAAATTGTTCAAATTTTTTTTATTCTTTTCAACAAAAAAAATTTTAAATGTTTGTTGATTTTTTGTATTCTTAAAATTTACATTCATAAAATTACATTTAATATAGTTCTTATGAACATTTTATCCAATTATATTTTTAAACAAATTGCAGTAACGTTTTTATATATAACACTTTTTTTTATATGTTTAATATGGCTTATAACGTCTCTAAAATTTATTGAATATGTGACTAGTAATGGTTTAAGTTTTGTTAGTTTTCTTTCATTAACATCGTTGCTTTTGCCTACACTCATCTCTTTTTTGACCCCTTTAACATTAGCTTTAGCTTGTATTTTTGTTTTTAATAATTTATCAAATGACAATGAAATAACTATTATTAAGGCATCTGGATTAAATAGATTTCAATTAGTTAAACCCGCAATTTTACTTGCTATAATTATTTCTTTATTCAATCTTTTTTTAAATTTATATTTAAGCCCACTAAGCAAAGAAAAATTCAAAGAGAGCCAAAAAAATCTTCGGGAAAATATTGCTCGTATTGCATTTAAAGCAGGTTCTTTTTCTAATGTTTTCACAGATATAACAATTTATGTTGAAGAAATAATAGATGTAAACAATTTTGCAAAAATTTTTGTATATGATCAAAGAAATAAAGACAACCCTGCAACTTATATTGCCGACGAGGCTGAACTCATTCAAAAAAAGTTTGTTAATAAAGTAATATTAAAAAATGGAAATAGACAATTTATGGATAAAAAAAATTCTCAACTTAATATTATTTCGTTTGATAAATATGAAGTAAATTTAGACCTTTTGATGCAAAAAGAGAAAGACAGATTAAAAGAAGCAGAAGAAATGAAGCTGCATGAACTCTGGGATGAAAAAACTTTAATAAGTAGTGGCAAATATGATGAATCACAAATCTTTGGTCTAAGAATTGAAGGTCATAAACGAATAATAAATCCAATCTACTGCATTATTTTTACATTATTAAGCTTAACATTTCTCTTATCAAAAAATTTTATTTTTAAATCTGCTTCTAACAAAATAGCAATAGTTTTGTTTGCAATATTTTTGGTTGAATTACTCTATTTAGGTTTACCAAACTTTTTAATTAAGAAACCAAATCTTTTACCTATAATTTACATTATGCCATTATTAATGGTTTTATTTTTAATATTTTTCAACATCAGTAAGAATTATAAAATTCCATTAAAAAAATGAACAATATAAATCTTAATCCTTTTTTAAGAAAACTAGATTTTTATTTATTAAAAAGATTTTCTAGAAATTTTTTTATGTTTTTTTTAATATTGATATCAATCATCTTTTTAATAGAATTTGTAGAACTATTAAGAAGAACATCAGAAAACGCTAATATACAATCTGTACATCAAGTATTGTATTTATCTGCATTAAAATTATCTGGAAGTGTCATTCACGTTTTACCTTTCGTAATTTTTATAACAACCATGTATACGTCATGGCGGTTTAATAGAAATAGAGAAATGGTTATAATTCAAAATATAGGCATAAATTCATTTAAAATTCTCTATCCTTTTGTTTTTTTTTCCTTATTACTTGGTGTTTTTTACATATTTATATTAAATCCTTTTTTATCCTATGGAGTAAATTCATATGAAAAAATTGAACAAAAAATATTTCGAGGAAAATTAAGTGAATCTTTTATAAATAAATCAGGCGTATGGCTGAGACAAGGTTCTAAAGAAAATAAAATTGTCATAAGGGCATCTAGTTTTTCTCCAGATCAAAGTTTATTTGAAAATATAACTTTTTATATATTTACAAAAAAAAATAATTTTGTTGAAAGAATAGATTCAAAAAAAGCTGAATTAAAAGAAAATTATTGGCATATGAATGATGTAATAATAAATAGACCAAATAAAAAAGTTGTTAATATAGATGAATATACGCTCTCAACAAATTTATCTATTGATAAAATTGAAAGTAGTTTTTTAGATCCCGAAAGTATTTCGGTACTAAAGTTACCAAATTTTATAGAATTATTAAAACAATCTGGTTTTTCTTCTACTAAACATAGTATATATATGTATAAAACATACTGTTTACCTTTCTTTTTTGTTGGATTAATTTTATTAGCTGGTGCATTTACTGCAAAATTCACAAAAAATAAAAAAGAAAGCGTGTTGCTTTTATTGTTTTGCGCAGTTTTTGGTTTTTTGATTTATGTAGTATCAGAATATATATATTCTCTTGGAATTGCAGATAAATTACCTACTATCCTTGCATCAGTATCACCATCTATTATAACTATAGTGATAGGTATTTATTTTATAATTTATTTTGAAAATGTTAATTAAAGTAAAGAAAAAATTTTTATCAATAATTTGTTTATTTTTTTTTTTAATAATAACAGGTGATGTATTTGCTGAAAGTACTAAAGATGATCACTTTATACTTAATGCAAGAAAAATTATTAATAAAAATAAAGAATCTGTTGTCATTGCAAAAGGTGATGTAGAGGTTATTCAAGGAAAAGAAATTTTACGAGCAGATTATTTAGAATTTAATAAAAAAACAAATATAGTTTATGCAAAAGGTAATGTAAGCATCCTTGACGAAGATGGAGTAGTGTACTTTGCTGATTATGCAGAAATTGACAAAGGTTTTCAAAATGGGCTTACGAAAAATATATCTATATTGTTCCCAGATAATTCAAGAGTAGCGGCAAGTAGAGGTCAAAGGTTCAAAGGTAAAATTTCTAAGCTAAAAAAAGCTTTGTATACAGCTTGTAACTGTGATGACCCTAATAAAAATCCAACATGGCAAATTAAGGCACAAGAAATAACCCATGATAGTAATAGAAAAAAAATTAAGTATAAAAATGCTTTTCTAGAATTTTTAGGATTTCCAGTGGCGTATGCGCCATATTACTCACACCCAGATCCTAGTGTAAAAAGGCAAAGTGGTTTTTTGGTTCCAAAATACACTAGTAATTCTGAGCTTGGTAGTATATTTAGTACACCATATTATTTTTTTCTTTCTCCTTATAAGGATCTAACAATTGAACCAATATCAATTAGCAGTCAAAGACCTGTTATTTTTGGACAATATAGACAAGCTTTTTATAATGGAGAATTAAACATTGAAGGAAGTTTTACAAATGCAGAAAAAAGAACACGAAGTGCTACATATTCAAATAAAAATAGAGGACATATTTTTATTAAAGGAAATTTTGATCATAATGATTTTTGGCGATATGGTTTTAATATTAAAAGATCTACAGATGATACATATTTAAGGCGTTATTTATTTGAAGGTGCAACAGACAGACTTAAATCTGACTTTTTTATAGAAGGATTTGATCAGCGACATTATTTCTATGCAACAGGATTAACAACGCAAAGTCAATCTGCAACTTATGAAAGTAGAAAAACACCTTTAATACTACCTTCAATTAATTACAACTTTCAAAGTGAAAAAACAAATATTGGGTTTATAGATTTAGATTTAAATTTCTTATCTTTAACACGAAGAGAAGGCGCTGATAGTAAAAAAATTATAATTCAACCAGCAATAACTTATCCTTTTAAAGATAAATTTGGAAATAGATTTGTCATTAAAGCGGAAACATCGTTGTCTGCCTATATGCTGAGTCATATTAGTAGAACAGGGAGTTATGATTATAAAGGTTATAAATATAGACTGCAACCCCAGTTACTTTTAGGTTGGGATCTGCCGCTACAAAAAACTCAAAATAATTATAATTACTTGCTCAAACCACAAGCAGCTTTAATACTAGCTCCAAATAGAGGCGATGATGCTTTAATTCCAAATGAAGATAGCGCTAGTTTTGAATTTGATGAAATAGATTTATTTAATTCGAGTTTGTATCCTGGAACTGACAAAATTGAGAAATCAAATCAAAGAATAGATTACGGTTTAGACTTTTCAATTAAATCTAAAGAAAAAGAATTAAAAACTGATTTTTTTATAGGTCAAAGTATAAGAATAAGAAAAAATAATAATTTTAGTGTTCATTCAGGTCTGCATGAAAGATGGTCAGATATTATTGGAAGAATTGGTTTTGGATTTGGAACAAATTCAAATTTATCCTATAGATTTTTATTTAACAAAGACCAAATGAAGACCAGAAGAGATGAAGTAAGTTTTTCAACTCGCATATATAACAATTCATTAAGTATTGGGTACATATATTTAGAACCAACTTCAGGTATTTCAGATGAAAGGGAGGAATTTAATTTCTCATCAACACAAAGAATTAATGATAATTATTCATTGTATTATAGTTTAAGAGAAGATCTAAGTTCTTCAGGAGCTGGGTTATTGGGTCAAACCTTATCTTTAAAATTTAATAATGAATGTCTTACAACTGAATTATTTTTAAGTAGATCTTACTCCATGGATAGGGAAATAAAGCCTAATGATACAATTGGAATAAATTTTATTTTTAAAACTCTAGGAACATTCTCAACTGGAAGAAACATATCTAATTAACAAAATATTACTGAAAAAAAAAAATGAAATTATTAATTAAAATATTTCATAATTTTTTTTTGTCAAAACTATTCACTATTCTTAAATCTATAAAATATTTTTTTTTCTTATTATTATTTTCGAACAATTTATTAGCTAACAATGAAGATACTCAATTTTCAATTTTAGATAGATTACCAACAAGTATCTTTGC
>JYMV01016241.1_pt1 | contig 15218 bp, 9 predicted proteins | sample 338911 | NCBI WGS metagenome assembly JYMV01 (sample SAMN03354496, study PRJNA234377) | hydrothermal vent metagenome | biome: Deep sea; feature: Hydrothermal plumes at the Eastern Lau Spreading Center, Western Pacific Ocean; material: Seawater | place: Tonga | collected 2009 | depth 2000 m m
CAAGATCTATGAGAATGGAATGATCGTTGATGAAAAGGCGGGGCTTGTTTCTGCGGGCGACGTCGGACTTGACTACGAAGGGTATCAGGTTCCACGACGCACGATCTATTTACCCGTGATCCGCAACGCCACCTATGAAATGTTGGCAATGTTTGACGTTGCAGACGCGAACGCTGTCACATCAGTACGCAACGACACAACGGTCGTGACGCAATCCATGTTCATGCTCAATAACCACTTCGTTCGCGATCAGGCTTTGCACCTGACCAGGCGGTTATTTCCAGAAGAAGAGTCCGTACCGAAATCCGACAAACAGGATGACCAACAATTCACCGACAAAATGCCGTTAGAGCAGGCGTACCTGGCCATCTTAGGCCGCCCACCCACAGACATGGAAGTGCGCAGCGCTATAGAATATTTACAAACCTACATCACCGAGACATCGACCGGCCAAAAAGACCATGTGCCCAGCAAAATCGCGGCTTGGCAAAGCTACTGCCAACTGCTGTTCTGTCTGAATGAGTTTCTGTATGTTGACTGAAGAAGGATGCAGCATTTGCAAGAAGAACGTCGAGTCACCCTGGTTACCTCACACACCGCACGAGAAATGAGAACCCCGCGATCGACAGTACGATGGGCCAGACCGGCCGTAGAAAACTGAGAACACGATGACCGTGCAACCATTGATCACATCTTGCACTCCTCTTCTGCGTCGCGAATTCCTCCGACAATTCTCCTCGGGATTCGGTCATGTGGCCCTGACGACGCTGCTGGCTGCGGATAACAACCGGGCACAGGCGTCCACCGTCAGTTCAAATCCACTCGCGGCCAGGGCAGGACATTTTGCACCGCGCGTTAAACGCGTGATATTCCTGTTCCTCCATGGTGGAGTCTCCCACATCGACACGTTCGATCCTAAACCAAAACTGACACAACTGAATGGTCAACCCGTCCCCATTGAAAAACCAAAGTTCAACTTCGCACCCACGGGAAACCTGCTCGCCAGCCCGTGGAAATTCCGCAAATATGGCCAGAGCGGCATCGAAGTCAGTGACCTGTTTCCACAAATCGGCAGCTGCGTGGACGACATTTGTGTTGTCCGTTCCATGCAAGGAAACTTTGTGGCACACGGAAGCGGCTGCCTGCAACTGCACACGGGTGACGGCAGTTTTATGCGTCCCAGCATGGGTTCCTGGATCCTCTACGGACTGGGCAGCGAAAGCGACAACCTGCCGGGTTTCATTACGATCAGTCCCTCGTCGTTTCATGGGGGAGCTCAGAACTACGGATCGGCGTTTCTGCCGGCCAGCTACCAGGCCACCCGCATCGGTGACGGTGCGACCAGTTTTCTGGAGGCCCGGATGTCCAACTTGGCGCCTGCCGAAACCAACATCCAACTACAACGTCGGCAACTTGATTTACTGCGACAACAGAACCGGCAACATCTCGAACGCACCGGACACGACGCACGGATGGAAGCTCGTATCGAAAGCTACGAGTTGGCCTTCCGAATGCAGATGGCGGCCCCGGTAGTCATGGACTTTTCTGATGAAACGCGGGAGACTCTCGAACTGTACGGTATTGACGCTGAACCAACCGACGAGTTTGGACGCCAGTGCCTCATGGCTCGACGCTTTTCAGAAAACGGAGTCCGTTTCGTACAGGTGTCACACAGTTACCCGCGAAACTACTGGGACTCTCACAGCAATCTCAAGAAGCAGCACGGGGGTAACGCACCCAAAGTGGACCAGCCGATTGCCGGTCTGCTGCGGGATCTGAAACGTCGTGGCCTGTGGGACGACACGCTGGTGGTCTGCGGCACGGAATTCGGACGCACGCCCGCGGCACAAGGCAAGAACGGCCGCGATCACCACTCGCATGCTTTCACAATGTGGCTGGCCGGCGGTGGTCTAAAAGGTGGCCTGGTCCATGGTGCAACTGACGAGTTGGGGTACTATGTCACCGAGGACCGGGTGCACATCCACGACCTGCACGCAACGATCTTGCATCTACTGGGCCTGGATCATGAGCGATTGACCTATCGATACAGTGGCCGCGATTTTCGCCTGACCGATGTTGACGGGCGTGTCGTGCGGGAGATTCTGGCGTAGCTCACAACCTGATCACCCGCCAGGGAACTCGGTAAATCACGCCGCCCAGAGATACTTCATCCGGTCCGATGACGTTTTTCAACGGAAACTAGGAATAATCCACAGGATCGATGGGGCCGAAGATCTCCCGCAACCATTCATGGACCTCCCGGACCTGTGCCTCGGTGTGAGTCAGCCGCGGCAAGTAGTGCCGTCGGTCCGAAGGCGGGTACACCAGACAACTCTATCAAGGAAAAACAGAAAGCGGTCTGTTTAGAGGAGGCCACTGTGAAAGAGACGGAAAGCGAGCCGGCTCGATTCCACTAAGCAGAAATCAATTCTCGCACAATCCGCCCGTGCACATCGGTCAGGCTTACGTCCCGACCGCCAAAGCGGAATGTCAGCCGTTCATGATCCAGACCCATCTGGTGCAGGATGGTGGCGTGAATGTCATGAATCGTCAAGGGATTTTCCGTAGCCGCGTTACCGAATTCATCGGTCTCGCCAAAGGTCATCCCACCCTGAAATCCTCCACCCGCCATGAAAATACTGTAGCCATTGACATGATGGTCACGTCCCACCGTGGGAATAATTTCCGGCGTGTGGGGCGTCCTTCCCATTTCGCCAGCCCAGATCACAATCGTTTCTTCCAGCAGACCACGCTGCTTGAGATCCCGAATCAAGGCAGCCACCGGTTGATCGGTTATCAGGGCGTTTTCATTGTGGTATTTGACCAGATTGCTATGCTGATCCCAGGGAGAATTGTTCCTGTGAGTCAGGGGGCAGGTGATTTCAATGAATCGCACACCACGCTCGATCAGGCGGCGCGCCCGGAGGCACTGGACCGCGTAATATCGTTTGAATTCATGTTCTGTTTCGATTCCATACATCTCCCGAATGTGTTTCGGTTCGCCGCGGATATCTGCCACTTCCGGTACGGCCAGTTGCATCCGAAATGCTGTCTCATAGTTCTTAACGGTGGCCTCGATCGCATCCTCGTTCGATGTGGTCTTTCCAAAAGCCAGATCCTGTTCCCGCAGAAGTTGTAATTTAAGGCGTTGAACCGCTGATTTGTCCCGGGGCGAAATATTATCCACGGTCTGGCCTTTCGCCCGCAACAGCGTGGCTGCATGGTTTGCAGGCAGGTAGGCGCTGCCGAAATTTTCGTAGCCACCGTTGGGTATCCAGTCGTTGTTCAGCAGGACATAGCTGGGTAAGTCCGAATTTTCCGTACCCAGACCGTAGGAGACCCACGACCCAAAACTGGGTGCCTGTCCCGTTTCGCGGCCGGTGTGCAACAACAACGCCTGCTGGCCATGCAACGGTTGTTTCCCGACCATCGAACGCACCACACAAAGATCATCTGCACACCCTGCAATATGCGGGAGCAGATCACTGACCCACAAGCCGCTGGCACCCCGCTGCTTAAACTTCCAGGGACTTCCCAGCCACACCCGGTCGGCGGTGCTTTGAGACAGTCGCGACACTGCCGCGCTCCCAATCGCCTGACCTTCACGTTTTTTTAGTTCCGGCTTGGGATCAAAGGTATCTACATGGCTGGGACCACCATCCATGAAGCAGAAAATGATATTCTTTGCGGTGGGCGCGAAATGGGGAGACGCGGCAGTGGAGCGTTGTTTCGCGGCAGTGCTGCGAACCATTCCTGCCAAAACCAGCATGCCAAATCCGGTCGATGTTTCCTGCAGAAATTGTCGCCGGCTTCTGAATGGGTAAAGGTCAAACATCTGGTCACGTGATGTAAATCATCGGTCAGCGAATGTAAATAAACTCTTTGGTATTAAAAATGGTATGGGCAACGTCGGTCCAGACATCGTGATTATACAGGATGGGGTTCGATTCGCCATGCAATTCGGACAACTTCCCCACGACCTCTGTCCAACGATCCAGTTCCTGTGGTTGCATAGACCTTGAATAGGCCAGAAACAACATGTCTTTCAAACGACTGTGGATCGTGGAGTCCTCCTGGTGAACCAGTTGTTGTCCCCAGTGCTCCGCCTGTCCAACAACAAACGGATGATTCAACAAGGCCAGAGACTGGGCAGGTGTACTGGTCACATCGCGTCGTCCCGACGAAATTTTGGGCTGCGGCTGATTGAACAGAGACATGAATTTGCACTGTTCCAAAATCGTCACCTTGGTATAGATCGATCGCCGCCCATTTCCGTCAAGGGGTCCCGAAAACAGACGCTTTGTTTTGTCCTCGTTGTTACGATGCGGGTCGCTTGTCGGGCCGTACAACGACCGGTCCAGCCGACCGGAGATCGCTAACATGGCATCGCGGATCGATTCTGCGTCCAGACGCTGGGTGGGAAAGTGGTGTAGCATCTGATTTTCCGGATCCTTCTCCAAGCTTTTTTGTTTCACCTGGCCGGATTGTTGCCAGGTCTGACTGGTTACAATGAGACGTACCAGTTCACGTGTTGACCACCCACTTCGGATAAACTCGGAAGTCAACCAGTCAAGTAATTCCGGATGCGAGGGCTGTTCGCCAAGGTGGCCGAAGTCGCTGGGCGTCGCCACAATGCCGCGGCCGAACAACCAGTGCCATATCCGATTCACAAACACGCGTGCCGTCAACGGATTGGCCGAACTGGCAATGTGCTCCGCAAGTTCTAAACGCCCACTACCCGAATCTTTGAATGGCCCGGTCCCTTTGGAAAGAACTCGCAAATATCCCCTGGGCACCTGATCCCCCAGCGTATGGAAATCTCCACGAATGTTGACACGATAGTCGAGTCCCTCATCGGCATCTACCATTCCGTTCACGGCCTGTGAAGGTTGAACCTTTGCCTCCAGCTGGCGGTACTGCTCAACCAATGACTTGAGACGCACGTCGTCCTTATTGTTGGTGATCCACGGTGTCAGCAACAGCTGATTGAGTAACAAAACATCCTGTTCGGTACTTTGACTGTTTGCCCAACGCGTAATTGCAGCTTTGATCCACCGGCGGTAGCGTTCCAGAGCCTGCTGAATGTTAGCAGGCGGGGAAGCGTCAAATAATTCCGCATAGCGAGTGATTTCATCGCGGGGTACTTCCTCAGTCTGATGAGCAACGATCTGATTGATGGCAAACCAGCTGCGTGGATCTTCTTCATCTTCCAGTGGAATCAACCTTGAGTAAATGGATGGGAAATTCGGATTGCTTTCCTTGGTCACAAACTCCAAAAACACCCGGCGTTCTCGAAAACGATCCGTTCGCGTCGGAAACAACTCCCATTGGTACTGAGAATTCGTCAAACGCTTTTCTGTGTCACACAAAAATGCGTTGTCAATCGGTGTGCGCCAAGCGGCATACTGACCACCTGCCATCCGGACACTGAAAAACGGAGCCGGCATGTTTTGAAATAGCGGAGATCGCACGGCACCATTCAATTTGGTGGAAATGGCTCCCGTAGCAATGCCACCCAGGTAAAACGTTTGAATCACCTTACCGCCCACCTGGTCGATCTGGAAATCGCCAGTCTGAACTGTCTGCCGGGTTCCCACTCCGTCCACCGTCCAACCTGCCGGTAGTTCTTCGTTGAAATCGACCAGTATGGTACAAGCAGACCGATTTTTGGCAGTTCGTTCAGCCGAATCTGCCAGGAGAAGATCGCGAAGTTTTTCCCACCGGCTGGCAATTTTTTCAGTCGGAACACGGGTCAGTTGCTGCCAAACAAAATTCAAATCCTCGTGTGGCAGGTTGTCTTCGGGAACAAGCTTGGTAAGCGCCGCGGCAGACACTTGGTCGATGTCAGCCAGCCATGCCCTGGCAGTGGCTGCACGAACCTGTGGTTTCAGCTTCTGCAATTGTTCGATGAGGTCCATGTTCCGGGAAGGCAGGTCTAGAGTATTGGTAGTCCACCGTGAACTCATCATGACCCCGGCCAGCGCATAATATTCTTTTTGAGAAATCGCATCCAACTTGTGGTCATGGCACCTGGCGCAGGCTACGGTTGTCGCCTGGAACGCCTTGGAAAGAGCATCGATCTTGTTGTCCAACATTTCCTGGTGGATCCCCTCAAATTGCGAACTGTCACCATGACGTTTTTCACCCATTTGGTAAAACATGGGTCCAATCACCGATTCATTGATCTGGAGTTCTTCGTTGAAACGGGGATTCTTCAACAGGTCACCCGCAATCTGTTCTCGCACGAGTTGATCAAAAGCCACGTCCTGATTAAACGCTCGAATCAAATAATCCCGATATCGCCAGGCACCCTTTGCTGGAATATCCCATTCATAGCCATGAGAATCCGTGTACCTTACTGCGTCCATCCAATGCCGGGCGAACCTCTCACCGTAGTGAGGAGACTGGAGATAATAGTCAACAAGCGTTTTCCAGGCATGGTCCGACTGGTCGTCCACAAATCCTCTGCATTCCTCTGCCGTGGGTGGTAAACCAGTCAAGGCAAATGCCAGGCGTCGAATGAGCGTCGCCCGGTCCGCTCGCGGGCATGGTTGGAGTTGTTGCTGCCGCAGCGATTCGTGGATGAAACGGTCTACCGGATGCTGGGACCATTGCTGCTTGCCGCGTGGCAGGCCCGGACGAGTCACCAGCCGCAAACTCCACCAGTCCCGGCGACTTTGGTAAATCTGCTCCCAGGTCTGTTCATTTTCGGTCTTCGAGTCATCGGCCTGATCCCTGGGGTCGGGAGCCCCCATTTCAATCCACGTCACAAAATCCTGGGTGATATGCGGGGGAAGTTTTGCGTCTGGCGGCATCTGAACCGTTTCGTAACGCAAGGCTGCAATGATTTTGCTACTGGGCACATCGCGAGGGACAACTGCCGGCCCGGAATCACCACCTTGGCGCATCCCGGCACGACTATCCAACAGCAGGCCACCTTTGGGATCCGCAGCAGCGCGCGAGTGGCACTTGTAGCAGCGTCCCACCAGGATTGGACGAATCTTCTTTTCGAAGAACTCACGACCCGGTTCCAAAGCCACGGCATGTTGAAGCAACACCCCAACAATGACAAAGCCCATTAGAAAGATGTGACGAACCATCATCGCTCAAAAATAAGGACCTAAATAGTACGATTATACCACGAAATTTTAAGCGATGAATAGCTAGGTCCCCACCGACTTGTCTCCAGGACTTGTTGACAGATCAAGCTTGAACATTCGCGCCACGTTGCCTCCCAGGATCAGATTCTTTTCCTGGCATGAGAGGAAGTCGCAGTGCAGTCGGATGTAGTCGGCAGCCTGCCGATAAGTGCACCAATTTCCACCGCAAAAGGGCATGTCGGATCCCCACATCAATTTTTCCGCACCCACTTCGTCACGCCACTTGCGCAGCATCTCCTGCCCCTCAGCGTAAGGGTATTCGGGCCATTTGGCGGGCATCAGTACTTCCGCATGCATCTGCGGGCGTTTCAGGAGCGACATCACTTCCTCCGGAACACCAATTTCGTGAATGATCGCCGTCGGTACCAGGCCGTGCGTGAGTACAGCGGGTATGTCGGGATGCAATTCGGCCCAGCGATGTAGCTCCGCGACGTACTGCAGGAAGCTGGCTGTACGGTCGCGGCGACGTGCGTCCAGATACCACCACACTGAAAGGTCGAGGTCGCGCACCCGTTGCCAGAGAGGTTCAAACTTGGGATCGTCCAGATGGTCCTCATAACCGTGTAGGGCAAACAACTCGACGCTGAAGTAAAGACCTTTACACCCTTGTTCCAATACAGACCGCTCCAATCGTTCAAGTTGCCCGGGATGATCTGCCTCCGGTTCTTGGATTTGAGCCAGCCCAATGAAACGATCGGGATGGCGTGCCATCGACTCGGCATAGTAATCGTTGATACAACTGCCGTAGACGTGATCGCTCTGCAACACTCCCATGTCGACACCGGCCGTGTTCATCTCGGCAATCATTCTCTCCGGCGTCGCCTCCAGGTTCTCCAGGCCAGGCGGATAGAGCTGCATGCAGTACTCAACGCCGTCCACCGTGACGTCGGCCTGGCCGTAGCGACCCATGCGGAAGTTTACATCGGGCATCTCGTGAATGTTGTCCGACGGATAATCCAGCAATCGCTGCTGGACCCGCTTGCCATCACTCTTGCGCCAAAAGTCGGTAAAATCACGCACGTGGTATTGCCACAGTTTTAAGGGCAATGCATCCTCTGCTGCGACCGAACCGCTCTCGAATCGTGGAAAAATGTGGTAGTGCGCGTCGATGATCCGACTGGGTTCGGTGGATTTGGTATCCTCCACCTGACGCCATCCTCCACCAAAGAACTCCATCTTTTTCTTTTCGCTCATCGGTTCAAAATCTCCACGACATCTGGATTCCCTGCAGAAACCAGTTGCCCAGCTACAAAATGCCGGCTCCCAGGCTAATGGATTCTGCGCCCCTTACCAATCGGCAGGCAAAGCTGCTGAGACTGACCGGGAATTTGGGCTGCGAGGTGCCAGAAAATGGAAGACTCGTTTTTTGCGTAAAGGGTTTCTGTCACAGGGAGAAGGGACGATCACAAATCAGAGTAAAAGGAAGCTTAGGCCGGTTGTTTCTGTTGTGGGCTGAACCTAAACTCTGGGGAATTGGGAGACAAACTTTGCAGTTTAAGTTGGAGCGTCGGGTTGCCATCGCATCGTTGAACTCTTCGCCCCGGACGATGAGGGTCGCAGGCGGTCATGAGTACAACGAGACAGGCAGCATCCAACTGTGACGTCTTTCGCGGTTTGAGATCCAACGGCCTTCGGCAAATCACTTTTTCAATTGCTTCAAACAGGTTGTTTTATGAATCAAGAAAATCCGCAATCGCATCAAAATGAAACCGTACCGGCAGGAATGTTACCGGATTGGACCGTAGGTGACCTTCCCAAACCACCCAGGCTTGGTTGGAAGAGTTGGGCGGGACTGCTCGGTCCGGGTGTCCTGATGGCCGGTGCCTCAATCGGTTCAGGTGAGTGGCTGGCAGGGCCGGGAGTGACAGCCCAGTATGGCGGCACGTTGCTATGGGTGGCAACACTGAGCATCGTTGCCCAGGTTTTCTGCAACCTCGAATTCATGCGTTATGCACTGTATTGTGGCGAACCAATCCTGGTCGGGGCCTTCCGCACCAAGCCAGGACCCAAGTTTTGGACCTTCTTCTACGCGCTCCTGGAGTTTGGACACATTTGGCCCTACAACGTGGCCGGCGCGTCCGTGGCTGTTGCCGCCATCTGGCTCGGAAGTCTACCGGGACAAGGCGACGATGGACTGGTACACGGACTCAGTTGTGTACTGTTTCTGCTCGCATTCTTGCCGCTCATCTTCGGGGGCACCGTCTACAAAATGCTAGAGCGGATCATGACTGTCAAATTGGTGATCGTTTTAATCTTCCTCGTCCTGATATCCAGCTGTTTTATCTCGTCACGTTCGATGAGTGAAGTACTCAGCGGTTTCCTCCGTTTCGGTCAAATTCCCTTGCGAGCTAACACGATCATCGATGGTCGGCATTTCACACTCACGGAGCAGCATGATGACATTCTGTACCGCATACGCGGCACGGTTGAAGAGACGGAAACCGTCGTCACCGAGTTCACTGCAGGAAATCAAATGTTCAGGATGGACCAGGAGATCCCTGCAGAATTTGATGTGCGGTATCAAGAGCTAAAGACCAGGGCTGAAAAACTAGCCTTGGCCGACAGATTCTACATGGAACAAATCGACGGGCCGATCAGCCTGACGGCAGAGGGAACGATCGATCCGCAAGACAAAAGCTGGCAATTTGAACAAGTCACCATCCGTAGCGAAGACGGTTCCAATACCTACCGGCAACTTGCTGACATCCCCAACCAAGCCTTACAAAAGGAACTGCAGGAACGGATCGAGAATCAGGGCTTGCGCCGCGTTCAATTGATCGGCTACATTCAGGAACATGGCGAACTACCCGATTTAGATTGGGCGTTGATTGCCACCTTCGCCTCGATTGCAGGAGCCGGTGGACTAACCAACGCACTGCTCTCCAACTATGCCCGCGACAAAGGTTGGGGAATGGGGCGCAATGTCGGCGCGATCGCCAGCGCCGTCGGTAGCACCACGATCACGCTTTCACACGTTGGTCAAACGTTTCGCTCCAGCCAAGAAAACATGAGGCGTTGGCGTGGATGGATGCGACACATCATACGTGACCAGGCTGTCGTGTGGATGGTCTGCTGCTTCATCGGCATGGCCCTGCCCTGCATGATTTCGGTGGAGTTCATCCGCAATGCGCCCGTATCCGGGAACCGCGTGGCGGGGATGTCTGCGGAAGGACTCGACCACAGCTATCCCGGCTACGGCCTATGGACCATCACGCTGCTGATTGGATTTCTCATTCTGTATCCAGGTCAAATCATGTCGGGCGATACGATTCCCCGCAGGTGGTGCGACATCATCTGGACAGCCAGTTCCCGCGCAAGGCAACTCGGCAAGGACAAGGTCAAACAAATTTACTATGGAATCATGGCAGTAATGGCCGTCTGGGGCCTGATTGTGCTCATGTTTCTTGATCCACTCGATATTCTCAAAATCGGCGGTGTCTTGGCAAACATAGGGCTCGGCGGATCGGCACTGCATGCACTCTATGTAAACTGCACCTTACTGCCACCCGAGGTGCGCCCCAACTGGTTCATGCGGCTGGGTGTGGTCTGTTGCGTGCTGTTCTTTTTTACCATCAGTGGAATCGTGTTCGTTTCGTTGCTCTGAGTTGGTTGCAGGTCCGTGTTCGTACATTCATTCCCCTTTGTCAGGGCACTCGTGGTGACGGTTTCGATTTGAGTCGTGAATCTATTTGTTACCGCTGGCAGTGGCACCCTGGGAACCACACGATGAATATGGCCTGAGTAAACCTTTGGCTGAACTCACCTGCAAAACGCTACTCAGACGTGTTCGGTATCCAAACGATCTGCCTGCGCAACAACAACAACCGGTACTTGACCCGGGAACAAGCCGCAGCAGTCGAGGGTCGCGGATGGGCCGGAAACCTGGCCAGCGTGGAAGACCTCTGGAGCCAGCGATACCGCAAGACCATCGAGGATCCGCACGGTGAGGGCGACTGGCCCGTGCCTGGGCCTCCCAACCTGCTGTGGGCCTTCACCGACGCACGCGATGCGGCGCAGGCATTTCGGTTGGCAATTAAAAATGATAACCGGGCCGATGCGGGTCATCCGCCATTTGCCAGCAACAAAATCGCATTTGTTCCAATTCCACTGCAAAGCAGGGGGCCACTGCCAGAACACGGCCGCCAAAGACCAGTAAAACTGCGCGAAAAAATTATTTGGAAATGAAAGTAAAAGGATCCTTGAGCCGTTCCCCATAAAAACGGCACTCCTGCCGGCGACTGGCGTTAAAAAAGTTGGAATTGTCAGAACGTTCTGAACAGGTTATATGCTTCCAAGTCGCGCGAAAAGCAGGCTAAAATAAAGATAGATCGTACGGGCCTATCGACGGTGGCAAATGCCAACTTCTCGATCGTCCATCGAGCTAATGTCAGCAACTGGCGGGTGACCATGTCTCTTGAATCGACAATTCTCACCGACACCACTGACCTGGATGCGGAACTTCTCAACGAAGAACCCGTAACAGCTGCCTGTCGCGCGGCCCTGCCACTTATTGAAACTTTATCGTGGCTGTCGGGTCACGTGGGAAAGCCACTTGTTGAAGAAGTTCGTGTAGAGCGTGTGCGAGCTTACGCTCGTCGCCTGACCATCGATGTCGAACGCTTACAGCAATACTTGACCGACGTCGTACGCGAGAAACTGCAGAGTGTGAATCCTCGCAGGATCAGCTATGGTAGCACATCCGCACCAAGTAACACCGAGCTGATGCTGGCTCTGGGATACGCCTTTCTTCGAAACGCCCTGGTGGTCACCAACCCCAGGCGGGCTACTCAATTGAAGACGGGTGAAGACCTGTCGAAAACCTTGGATGTGAACCTGCTGCTGGACAAGTGGAAAGAATTGAGAGATGTGGCTGCAGTGAATTACAGGCAGTTGCAGACCGATATAAAATCAGAATGGAGAGAGGCGCTGGGCAACGTACAGACAAAGCCTCCACCACAAATTCAAACGGCGATTCAAGGGGATGTCTGGGAAGCCCTGTACAAAACGGCCTTAACGTTGGATCAGTTGCAGGCAGTAACGAACCATAGTCGTGCTGCACTTTTGGACCAAATGAAACCACTGCGGGAACCGGGTCTTATCGACAATAACATCGGACTGGGAGGATACTTTCGTCCTGACGCCCCACCCGACTGGTAAATGATTTCGTACTGGATGAGCGTTCTTTCAAGCCAGCATGGCAACATCCCAGGCCGACCACGTCAAACACCGTCACGTCAGACACCTCACGCTGCAACACACAATCATTTCTCTAGAAAGACCTGTTACCGCCACTTCGCCTGGACTCAGTTTCAGGCCGGGTCTTGTTCTTGGCTGACCCGGAATGGCTCTCCGACGGTGCACCACCATGTCTCCTCCAGACGTTGAACAAGCCGGATAAAAACATGATGACGCAACCAGAACCCCTGGTTGCCGACCCGTGGTTGTTTTCAGCGTTCATCCAGGCCCAGCAATTTCAACGAGTCACGGTAAATCAGTGTCTCGATGGCTGCCATGTTGAGTCGTGGCAAAGCGGTTCCTTCCAACATCTGGTTAAGATTCCTGAGACCCTCCAGGGTCGAGTTGATCGTTGTAAACGGATAGTCGGTTCCGAATAACACCTTGTCCCAAACACCATATTCCTGCACCAGCATCAGGCTCTGATAGAGCTGAAACGGACGGTAGTACAGCGCACTCAGGTCGCAGTAAACATACGGATGTTTGCGAGCGGTCACGACAGCTTCACCCTCGTAGGGATGGCCCAGGTGAGCCATAATGATCCGAACTTCAGGGAATCGTATGGCAACCGGATCGAGGTGTCGGGGTAACGTCGTTTCCAATGGCCCTTGCGCCACAAACGTGGTTCCCGTGTGGAGTAAGACCGGCAAATGATGCTCACTGGCATATTCCCACAGCGGGTCAAGCTGTGATTCATCGGGTCGAAATCCGGCATACATCGGCATCAGCTTGATGCCCCGCAAGCCCAGTTCCTGATGTCCCCGTTGCAGTTCTTCCTGCCAGCCCGCCTGCGTGGGATCGATCGACAGAAATCCGATCAGCCGATCCGCATCGACGGCCACGTATTGCGCCACGTAATCGTCATCGACCCACAATCCACTCAATCGCGCCTTGCCACCGAAAACAATGGTGACCGTATCATCCGGCGCGCGCCGGCGATAGTCGTCGTAAGTGACCGTGAGGTCCATTTCGACACCTGCCTTGGATCGCCTGGCCTGCTGCCGAAAGTCGTCACTAAAGTGATCCGGATACTCCCAGGCGTGACTGTGGACGTCAATGATCATCATGTTTCCAACTGCAAGTGTTTATTTTCTTTAGCCGGTTGTCCCGGCACTTTCCCACCACAGTAGACGAGCGACTTCAGGAGACCCACGTGAATCCTAAGAAAGCCGGCACTCTTGAACCACATCCCAATCCACATCCACTCCCAACCCCGGTCGCTCCGTAATCGTAACCAGTGGCCCCTGAATGTCGATCGGATTCTTCGCAATACGAACTTCATGGTAATCGGGACCCAACATGTCGCCCGGGAATTCCTCGACGCACATGTTCGTGCAGGCAACAACCAGGTGCGCCATCGCGGCCGTCCCGACGTCCCATTCCAGGTTCGAACCAATGCTGCACTTGATGCCATGAGCCGCCGCGAATTCAACAATTGCCTTTGACTTGCGGATGCCGCCGTTCTTGCCCGGATAAACGCTAATCAGATCACAGGCATTGTTCCGAATCAGCTCCTGGGCGTGAATCATGTCAAAGCAGATATCGTCCGCCATGACCGGGGGCGTCGTTTCGCGTCGCACGCGGGCCAGGGCACCATAGTCACCATCCGCAGTCGGTTGCTCGTTGAGAGTGATGCCGCAATCGGCCAGTTCGTTGACACAGTGAATCGCCGTATCAGCATCCCACCCGCAATTCGCATCAATGGTCAAATCCAATTCCCCTCCGATCGCCTCCCGAACCGCCCGAATGCGACTGATGTCCTTCTCCGCCGGACCGCCAACCTTCACCTTGATCGTTGTAAAACCTTCTTCGACCAGTTCCACGGCCCGCGTTCGGGCATGATCAGGCTCGTACGCACCCAAGGAAAAGCGGCAACAGACCGTCAAGGGCCGGACGGCTCCACCGAGTAATTCGTAGACTGGCTTGTTGGCCGCTTTGCCCGCGATGTCCCAACAAGCCATTTCAATGGCTGCCTTTGCAAACCAGTTGTGACGGGTGCACTTGTCCAGGCGGCGATCGATGTCCTCAATGTCCGTGGGATCGGCCCCGATGACACCGGGTGCCAGCAGTTTGTTGAGAATTTCCTGAGCGCTCCACACCGACTCTCCCGACCAAACCGGCATCGGATTGACCTCACCGATCCCCTCGATACCCACGTCCGTACCGACACGGACAAGCAAGTATTCGGACACAGTGTGAGCACCAAGCGGTGAAACAATGTGCTTCTCGTACTTGACCGGAATGAGCACGGGAGTGACTTCGATATGGGTGATTTTCATGGAAATGTCTTTGTGGGAGAAATGAACTGCAGATGCCAGCGGAGCTAGAAATCATACATCAGGTGGAAGCCGGATGGTAGGATTCCTAAAACGAAAAAGGTAACGTGAGCCAAAGAAATCTGTGGTGGACTTCTCCGCCTGGCACTGGAGCCTCTTTGCTGAGATCTGGATTGACAGCTTGGTGGGTTCCATCTGGCTCGTTGCGGCTTGGCGAGCACCAGCCAAAACCACGCTGCCGCCTCTTAAGGCAAACATTCGTTGTGACTCGATTTCTTCATCCCTCCTCCAAAAACCGAGTGAGCACATTGCGAGTAATGCGTGAAATCGCATCATCCACCAGCAGGCAGGGGACATAGGTGATGGAACCTGCAGAAAAAACTGCCCCGCCAGTGGGCAACTCGTAATAAGCCATCTCCGCGCCCCCCTCTTCGGGATTGACTCCCTTGGCCAACAGCACAGTGCCAGCGGGAGAATGCGAGCTGATCTTGTCGGTCTCGTGACCAGACGCTCCACCATGAATCCGCTCCTGTAAACTATTTTCTCC
>JYMV01006398.1_pt1 | contig 15217 bp, 12 predicted proteins | sample 338911 | NCBI WGS metagenome assembly JYMV01 (sample SAMN03354496, study PRJNA234377) | hydrothermal vent metagenome | biome: Deep sea; feature: Hydrothermal plumes at the Eastern Lau Spreading Center, Western Pacific Ocean; material: Seawater | place: Tonga | collected 2009 | depth 2000 m m
ACATTTTGTGTGAAGGCGCGCAGGGAACCATGTTGGATGTGGATCATGGCACCTACCCATTTGTGACTTCCTCCAATTCAACAGCGGGAGGTGCCTGCACTGGACTTGGCATTCCGCCAACAAAAGTGAATCGGGTGCTGGGGGTGATCAAGGCTTATACCACCCGGGTCGGCGAAGGCCCATTCCCCACCGAGTTGTTGGATGAGGATGGTCAACGTCTGGGCAAGGTCGGGAATGAGTTCGGCGCAACCACCGGCAGGCCCCGGCGATGCGGATGGTTCGATGCAGTGGTTGGCAGATATGGTGTTCGCCTCAACGGTATTGACGCGCTGATTCTCACGAAAATCGATGTGTTGGATGGATTCAAAACCATCAAGGTCTGTACTGGTTATAAATATAAAGGAAAATCATTTTCTGACATGCCCGCCGACCCTGAAATTCTGGAAAATTGTGAGCCGGTCTATACCGAATTTGACGGCTGGTCGGAAAGCACCGTTGGGATACAGGAATACGATCGGTTGCCCGACAATGCCAGGCATTATATCGACCGGTTGAGGGAACTTCTTGAAACTCCGTTCATGATGATCTCCACAGGACCAGATCGGGAACAAACCATCCAACTCGGCTCCTTATTCACCCCTTAGCAGGGGAGGCAGATAACAAAGACTCTTCAAGCCGAAAAGTATCGTTGATAGCAAGAAAAAGCTACTGATCTTTGGCCCCACGCCTAGTGGTTACCTTCACCAAGTTAACTTTGATATAATAAGAAGCTAATAGTGTAACTTTTTTTAGGTTTGGTTATGTTGACCATTGCCATACTCGTTTTTGCCTGCCTGTTTTTTTATTTCGTGGGTTACCGTTTCTATGCTGAACGGCTGGATCGGGAGTTGATCCAGCCTGATGCCAATCGGGAGACCCCCGCCATAAAACAAAACGATGGCGTGGACTATGTACCCAGCAAACCCCTGGTATTATTTGGCCATAATTTCGCGTCCATTGCCGGTGCGGGCCCGGTCATTGGGCCGATTATTGCCATGCACCATTTTGGCTGGGCGGTCACGCTGGTGTGGATCATGCTTGGCAGTGTGTTCATCGGTGCGGTTCACGATTACCTGACCCTGATGGTCTCGGTGCGCAATCGCGGAAAATCGATCGCCGATATCGCAGAAATCACCATGGGCTATAGGGCCAAAGCCGTGTTTGCCATTTTCCTCATTCTGGCCATGCTATTGGTGATTGCCGTGTTCGGTGTGGTGGCGGCCAAAACTCTCATAGCCCAACCGGAAATGGTGTTCCCCACTTTCGCCATCATTCCTGTTTCGATGCTCCTCGGTTGGTGCATCTACAAAAAGAATTTTAGCCTTAAGATCGCCTCCACCGTAGCGGTGCTGGCGGTCATTCTGAATATTTATATAGGATTCAAAATGCCCCTGCCCTTGCCGGAAGAGGGAGTGATGGGATTCTCCCCGCTTGTGTTCTGGTTTGTGATGTTGATGGCTTATGCCGGGGTGGCCTCGATCTTGCCGGTACAAACGCTTTTGCAACCACGCGATTACCTTTCTACATTTATACTGCTGGGTTCCATGTCATTGGGTATTATCGCCTTGCTTTGGATTGCGCCGGGATTGAACACTCCAGCCTGGAGGGGTGCTATGTCGGATGTGCAGGGGCCGGTCTGGCCAATGTTGTTTGTGCTGGTGGCCTGTGGCGCGGTGTCCGGTTTCCACTCTCTTGTGGCAGGCGGCACCACCTCAAAACAATTGACCAATGAAACCCAGGGCAAGGCCATTGCTTACGGTGGCATGCTCACCGAAGGAGTGGTCGCGGTCGTCACCGTCCTTATGGTGGCCGGCGGGCTTTATTGGATAGCTCCGGAAGGTGGCGGAATCGATATGGACAGGTTGGGTTTCCGCGAGACTCTGCAATCCGGCGGATGGATCATGGCGTTTGGCAATGGATACGGTAACGTGGTGCACCAGATGCTGCCGGTTATGAGTTTTACCATCGCCTCCATGATCGCCGTACTGGCTTTGAACACGTTTGTGCTGACCACCCTCGATACCGCCGTGCGCATCACACGTTTCCTGGTTCAGGAATCCTTGGGCAAGCAGGTGCCTGCTTTTCGTAATAAATATGCCGTAACGGTTTTAGTGGTGTTTGTCGCTTACCTGATTGGCGCGACCGATGGCTGGCAGAAGATCTGGCCCATTTTTGGCGCTACTAACCAGCTCATTGCGGCGGTGGCCTTGTTTGTGGTGGCGACCTGGTTGATGGCGGTCAAACGGCCCACACACTATGTGCTTTATCCGGCCCTGTTCATGGTGGTGACCACGATCGCTGCATTAGGGTGGCAGGCCTACCAGTTCTTTACCGCGCCAGAACCCAATCGATTACTCGGGACGGTGTCGGTGGTGCTCATCGGACTGGCTGTTTTTGTCGGATTCGAAGCCATGCAGTCCCTCAGGGGACGCAGGGTGATCGTGATCCAAGATGCAGAAATCCCTGCCCGGGCCGAGTGATCGAGATAATGATTGGCTCTCGCAATTGAATATATTAATATGATGCTTAACCTCTACAATTTGGGAGTTCTTTTGTTGTGAAGATCAGCGAAGTCCTGGCCATCCAGGAAAAAATGAAGGCAAAAAGCGGGCCGGCAAAAAAGCCCAAGCCAAAAGCGCTTCCTAATACAAAAAAAGCCTTGAAGGTGGTTCGCACGAAAGAAACCCCGAATCCCAATGCCTTGCAGTTTGTCATCAACGCGGTGATTCTCGATAACGGCAAAATTTCCTTTGCCAGTAAAGAAGAAGCAGAGGGAGATAAAATGGCAGAAGCCCTGTTCGAGAAACCCGGTGTTTTGAGTGTATTTGTCATGGATAACTTTGTCACCGTGACCAAGGACGAAAAGACCAGCTGGGTTCCACTCAAGGATCGGATCTGGAAAACCATTGAAGAAACGGTGACCCTGTATCAGTCCGAAGGAAAAGTGCAGTTGAGCGAAGTGGATGTCGTCAACTTTGCCAACCTCAGTAATGAGAAGAAACTTCAGGGAATTGAAATGGTGCTCAACCGTTCCATCCGCACCAATCTTGCACAGGACGGCGGCGGAGTGGAACTGAAAGGCATAGAAGGAAACGAAGTCAGCATCCACTATCAGGGAGCCTGCGGCAGTTGTCCCACCTCCACCAGCGGCACCTTGAAATATATCGAGGCCCAGATTCGCCAGCAGTTGCACCCCAAACTGACCGTTAAATCTGTATGACCCATGCTTCAATAATTCCTCTCCCCTTGAGGGAGAGGCAAGGCGTAGCCGCGGTGAGGGGGAAATAATTATCTCATCCAAATCTTCCGCAAGAAAACTCCGAAGCAACTCCACCGATGCAGAATTGAAGTTATGGTCTGCGCTTAAAAACCGCCAATTGGGAAATTTCAAATTCCGCCGCCAGGCACCCATAGGAAAATACATTGTCGATCTCGTATGCCTTGAGAAATATTTGATCGTTGAAGTCGATGGCGGTCAGCATATAGAGGCATCGTTGGCTGATAATGACCGTACTGCCTGGTTGCAGTCACACGGGTATCGGGTCGTTCGGTTTTGGAATGATCAGGTCTTGAAAGAAACCGATACAGTTCTTGAAGAAATTCTGCGTTGTCTGAGTCAGGAAAAACAGCGGTAAAAATATTAAGTCCCCCTCATCCTAGCCTTCTCCCTCCAGGGGAGAAGGGATTTTTTCTTCCTCTCCCTTGAAGGGAGAGGATTGAGGTGAGGGTGGTTTCATAATGTTTTCAACCTACACAAAAAAATGCTCTTGCAGGGAACGATAGCTTAGGAAGAATATCACCTGCTCATGCAATATGTGGGGTAGGGGTGTAGGCTTGTCACCCTGAGTCATTCTGAGCTTGTCGAAGAACGAAGGGTGAGCCGCTCGAAGCCGTGATATTCTTCCTAAGCTCTCGTGCCCAGAATGGGTAATCCCCTTCCTTTCCTTGCGCTAGACAGGTAAAATCGAACCACGGAATTAGAACGCAAGGTGTAGTCAAAAAGCTCGTGATATTTTACCTCAAGCCTTGTGCCCTGGAGGGGTATGACCCCTTCACTTTTACCTAAAGATGGACTATTAAAATGAATTCCCAATCAGAACCGGAAAGATCCCTTGCCGAGTTGGTTAAACATGTTTTTAAACATTCATCAGATTCTCTCGAAGGGATCACTTATCAAGAGTTGGCAGGGCGAATTGATCGCCTAAACAAGCATGGAATAGGTCATGGGCATGGCATGGGAGATGTGTTGGGTAAAATGGGCCACTTACTCCAGGACTTGAGTGGTGAATGGGGAGAGTCCATACCACATATTCAAAGTTTGGTTGTCCAAAAAACTGGCGGATTAAAAGGCCTTCCCGATGATGGCATTCAAGTATTCTGGAAAGGTTATCCCAAGCTTACTAAATAGGAAAAATTTAATAAGGTTCACACGGAGTATGTCCGGATTGCAGAATTTGGAAGCCGTTGGAACAAGGTCCTTTCCAGTCTTAGCCTCTCCCCGATTCAGTATAGTAAACAACAAGGGTGCTCAAAAGGAAGCAAATACGGAGGCGGTGGGGAATCTCCTGAACATAAAGATTTAAAAATATTTTTAAGCAAACACCTTGAATTGGTTGGGGTAAATAAAAGCGGGGAGCCCTTTGTCGAATATTCTTTTCCTTCACTGGATGCTGTGGATGTTCTTTTTAAAAATAAAAAAAGATGGGTTGCGGTAGAGGTGAAATCTCGAATTTCACCTGAGAAAGACTATGAGCGAGGATTATACCAATGTGTAAAATACCACGCCTTGCTTGAGGCTATGAAAAAGGATGATAACTACAAGGTTCCTGAAGATATACAGGTTGTGTTGTTGCTAGAGAAAACCCTACCTCAAAGATATAAACAAGCAGCGACTGAACTGAACATCAAGGTAATTGAAAATATCAAGGCTCCGAGAAAGAAAGTGTAGTGAGGCGTATCACTCAATCCCAATTCAAACCCTTGTTATTTTTTATTCCCCAAGTTTGAAGAGTTCCTTCAAGATACTGCCCGGTTTTTCCAGCAGGGATTTGTGCGGCTGAAGGGTGAAGTCCGGTTTGCTGAGTTTACCATGTCCCTTGAAATATCAGGGGGCATTCCTACTCTTGGTTCCTACCCGCCCTTGTCGTCGTCGCGAGCTGCTGAAAGCGGCGTGGCGATCCAGGCTTTATATTAACCTTTCTGGATTTACCCCTTTGGGGCACGAAAACTAAGGTGAAATATCACGCCTTCGCGGAGCCTGTACAGAGCGTAGCTGAGGTGATCGCAATCACGGTCAGAGAATGTCATCATAAAGATCGTTCCAGTTCGGATTCATATTTTCTATCAATGCAATTTTTTTCTTCCTTGAACCCGCCTTAATCTGTTTTTCCCGGTTGATAGCACGGTCCATGTTTTCATGCATTTCGTAATAGACTAACTGATTACAGCCATATTTTTTTGTAAAGCCCGTTGCAACTTCACTTTTGTGCTCATGAACCTGTTTTGCCAGATTGCTGGTCACTCCGGTGTAAAGGGTACCATTACGTTTGTTCGTCATTATATAGATTGAGGGTCGTTTCATTTTTTTTCTGGATTGCTTCGTCACCTTTGGTTCCTCGCAACGACGGCCTGATAAAGGGGGCATAAAGGGGTCAAGTCCATTCTTGATCGCATGTTGTGAAGGTGTAGGTCTTTAGCGTTGTTTTTTATTCCCCACTCGTTAAATTTTTCGGCAGATTGAAGAGTTCCTTCAGGATACTGCCCCCTATTTCTTCACTTTAACCTCTGCAGTATTCATGCGGATGGTGATAAGAACGGCATTTACAACAATATAGAAGGGCAGGTGCCCAGGCGGCAGAGGCATGTGAAAAGTGTCGGTTTATCAGTGGATGTTAGACTTTTTTTCATTATTTCATGGACATGATAAACCCTCATTTGCTCCTATATTGTGTGTATTCCTTGATAAAATTTCGGAAGCTCGAAATCTTCACAGACCTGTGAAAATAAAAGGACGTTCTAATATGTAAGACAGTAAATCGCTTCTCATTAGTAATGAGTCGGAGGTGTGAAATGACTAAATCAAATCATCCACGAGCCAATAAAAAAGATGAGGCCAAATCCGTTTCAGTCCACCTAGAAAAATTTGCTGGGACTCTTGAGAATTTGATCAATTGTCGGAAGAGAAGATTCCAAGCTCAACTCAGACTATTAGAGGATTGTAGAACCGTTGAAGCAATCGATCTCTATAAAACCCGGGGAATTTTAGATTACGAGGGCGCTAGTGCTCATTTATTAGGCCGCGTTTAAAATAATCGTCTATCAGCTATGGTATAGGGGCCAAGTCCATTCTTGACCGCATGTTGTGAAGGTGTAGGTCTTTAGCGTTGTTTTTTATTCCCCAAGTTTGAAGAGTTCCTTCAGGATACTGCCCGGTTTTTCCAGCAATGATTTGTGGGGTTGCAGGGTGAAATCCGGTTTGCTGAGTTTACCGTGTACCTTGAAATAGGTTTCGATAAGCCCGCCCTTTTTTCCTCCCGTCAATATTTGACCCAGGAGCGGAATCGCTTTGAGGGTTTTATCCAGCATTTGTAGCGGCATGGCTTTGACCTGAGCTAAAACGGAGTCTTCTACAAGGTTGGCTTTTCCCTCAACGTTCAGCATGATCTGCGGACCTTTCATTTCCAGGTTGCTGGTATGAACCACGCCTTTTAAAATTTTAAGATTTCCCCCCAGATAGTCGTAACCCAATCCTGTTTTCCTGGTATCCAACACCGAGATGGGATTAAGAAGAGTGAGGAATTGTTCAAGTGCCCCGAGTTCGGGAAGTGTTCCATTAACCAGTTTTATTTTTATATCGCCAGAAAGGTCCCGCGAATAATCGGGGATGCCGGGCGTGTCGGTGTTTTGTGGCAGAATCCCCGATAAAGTGCCTGAGAGTTGCAATGGGCCCATGAGATGAGGCGAGAGAAACTCTTCGACTTTTAATTTGTCCCCTTTAAATTTTAAACGATAGCTTCCGGACTCGGGCTTGAAATCTCCGACAAGCTTTATCAATCCGTTCATTGGCCAGATACGGCCTTGCTTGAGATCAATTTTTTCCGTGGTGATTTGAAACAGTCCCACGACTTTTTTGAAATTTCTATCGCCAAGTTTGATTTTTTCCAGTTCGACCTGAACCTGGGTCAAGGTGGAAGAACTTTCCTTGAATTCCAGTTTTAACGTGTCAACTTGCTTTTGCGGATTCCCAAGAACTAACTTTTTGCCCTCAAGGGTTCCTTGCAGTTTCAGCGCCGGGAAAATTTTACCGTTTGAAGGAAGAGGTCCTTTGATTTTCAGATTCCCCGTAACCATTCCGGAAGAAGGTGTCCATTCGCTTTTATGGATCAAGGGAAGCCAATCCAGATTGACCTTATCCAGCACCAGGTCGGAATTTGCGCTGATAAGAGTTTGCTCATTCTTTTTTTGAAATGTGAGGGTGCCTTTTGTATTTACACTCCCGCCAAACAGGGTTCCGTTCAGGTCATGTTTCAGCCTGCCTCGGTTCAACGTGGCTTTTCCTTCAAGTCGCGGAATGTCCAGTGCCAGGGAACCCACCGATATGTTCAGGTTGGTTACTTTAAAGCGGGTGTCTATTTTTAATCTGCCGGTCAAAAGATTTCCCGCGTCCGGCAACGGGCCATTCAGCTTCAGGCTTCCTGAGATATTGCCTCCCGTTGCTGGCAGGGGTAGGGGCAATTGACTCAAATCGAGATTGGCGAACTCGATTTGGTTGTTTAGTACAAGGGGGCTTGACCCGGAAGCGGAGAGGGTAATGTTTCCATCTGAATGAAAGGTTCCGTTGAACGTGTTGCCCTTTATATTGTAGTTCACCCGATGGTTTGCAATATTTCCTGTTCCCTCCAACTGGTTCAGGAACAGAAGCGGAGAATTCTCGTTTTGCAGTTTTAAATTTTCTGCGTTGAACTTTAAGGACGTTTTAAGTCGGCCGGGAAATTTCTCTCCCGCTCCCGGAGCGGGACCCGCCAGGGTTAAAGTCCCCGACAATTTCCCCTCGGTTGCCTGCCATCCCGTGTTTGATGGGTAAGGCAGTTGTGACACATCCAAATCCTGCCAGTTTATCCGCGAGTTTAGAACCAGGTTGTCCTGGCTCAGTCGCAATTTTCCTTTGATGTCAAAATCGCTTCCCCAAACAGTTGCATGGATTTCATGTTGTAGCAGGCCTTGATGGAAATCCCCATGTCCTTTCAAATGGCTCACCTCTATGGGACGGCTCCTGTTTGGATTGGCAGGTTTTAAAACCAAACCCTCGACCAGAAAATCAACTGCCACTTTTCCGGGAAACGGTTCTTTCTCTTTTGGAATGGGCCCGGTGAGGGAAAGACTGCCGGAAACTTTTCCCTGAGTTGGAATCCAAGCCAGATCTTTTGCCAGGGGAAGTTTTTCCAACATCAGGTTTTTCCATTCGACACGGGAGATGGAATCTTTTTCAAGATTGAACAAGGGTAGTTCACCGTGGAGTTTGAAATCACTTGCGAGAGCCGTGCCGGAAAAATTATGGGTGAGAACACCTTTTTCTAAATCTCCTTCTCCTTCTAAAGACTCAATGGGATAACTTTTGTTGCCTAGTTTCAAGACCAAGTTTCTGGTTTTTAATTTAACGTGACCGAGCATTTGTTTCTGCAAGGTTTCGATCTGGATCAGAGAGCTGACAGATATTTCTGCTCTTATCGAAAGTTGATGCACATCAACGGTCTCAAGGGGGGCGTCTTTTATTTTATCACTCAAAAAGTCGAGGACGGGCTGGGCTTCTTCCCATGAGAAACTGTTGGATTTCAGGTTCAGTGAGATCCCAGCATTATCTTCAGTCAGGTTGGATGCCATTCCATCCCCGGTGAATATTATTGTGCCGGTCTGCAGTTGGATGGTCTTTGCCGCAATGTCCAGATGCTCTGACTGATTCAGAACAAAAGTTCCGTCAACATTTAAGGCGACTTGTTTTGCGGTGCCAGCTCGAATCAGGGTGATCTTTCCATCGGAAACGATGAGTTTTTTTATGGATAGCCTTGTGCTTTTTACCTTGATGGCGGCGGATTGAATTTTTACGGGGTCGATGAGTTTTGCTTTTGGCAGAGGTTTTTCCGACGCCTTGTCCTCTGATGTCGGCAGAGGTTCCGGGGAAGTTTTGGGGATTTCCAGTGTTGCTTCGGGATGTTCCAGGGTGACAGATTTTATTTTGAACTCCCCTTTAAGAAGAGGACCCCATTCCGCCAGCAAATGCAGTCGCTCTACGGAAAAACTATTGCCTTCGGGCGAACTCACTTTTACGCCCTTTAATTGGAGTCCCAAGCCTTGGGAGAAGCTGAATCCAATAGATTCCATTGCCACTTTGAGGCCCGTTTCCCTGGAAATCCGTTGCACCAAATTTTCTTTCACTGATTCCAGATCAATTTGTGAAAGAATGATCACGAGTACGAGAATCAGGGCACAAGGCACCCCAATCCACAGTTTTAGAGAAAACCGTTTCCGGGATGGGGGCCTGGTCTCTTCGGTGGGCGTAGGGGTCACGATAAGGCTCAAGTTATTTGGTGATATGCCGATCCCAGAATAGAGATTAACTCCTTTAGTTTACCATACTTACCCCACTAGGCGCCGGCGAGCCGCCGGTGGCAACTGGGCAAGAGCTTGTTGAGCTGAGATAACGTTTGCTCGCCAGCAAAAGTGATTGCACATTAGCTCCATGCTGAGTGGTGAAAAATAATTCAAAGGTTCTTATCGTGAAGGTTTCGGGAAAATTGCGGAGTTTTTTGTTGTGGGTGATTCTTGCGGGCGGTTTGGTTTGGGCCTGGCAAGATGGGAAGATGGCCCCGGTCATTAAAATGGGCCGGGAAATGGTTTTCGGAAAGCCACCGCAAAAGCCCACAGTAAAGGATTTTAAGTTTCAGCCGGTGACCCGGCAGGACATTCATCAAAAGGTTTTGGGGTGCGGAAGTTAAAATTGGTGCCCGCATATCGGGGCAGGTCAAGAGCCTTCTGGTCAAAATCGGCGACTTCGTTCACGCCGGAGAAATCATTGCTATTATCGAGCATGAGGACCTGCTCTCCCGGGTGGCGCGTTTCCAGGCTGATCTGGACGCGGAAAAAGCCAGGCTACTAAAAATATTGGCAGAGGGTCCGTTGGAAATCAATAAGGCTATGGCGGAGCGCGAGGAACTGCAGGTTCAGATCAAACTGGCGCAAAAAATGTTGATGCGCAACCAGGAACTGAATCAGAAAGGCTTTGTCTCTACCACCGTTGTGGATGAGGCGGAAGAAAAACTGGAAGTGTTGAAAGCCCAGATTAATCTGGCTAATGAGGAATTGAAACTCAAAAAAAGCCAGCTGGAAAATGACAGCCGACTGGCGAAGGCTATGGTCGACAGGGCCGGGGCGAACCTTAATGTAGAAGAGATTCAACTCTCTTATGCTACGATCACTGTTCCCATCGATGGTATTGTCGCTTTTGTCTCCACCCAGGAAGGAGAAACGGTGGTGGCCAGCCTCAATGCTCCGACATTTGTCACCCTGATCGACCTGCGCAAACTGGAGGTCACGGTTTTTGTCGATGAAACGGATATCGGGCGAATCGAGGTCGGGCAAAACGCCAAGTTTACTGTGGATACTTATGCCAACCGGTTCTTCAAGGGTAAGGTCCGGGAAATTCACCCGAAGGCGGTGATCAAGGATAACGTGGTGAACTATGAAGTGATCCTCGATATTAAAAGGAAGAATGTCGCGAAACTCAGGCCGGAGATGACGGCGAATGTCGTGGTCACTACCGGAACCCGAAAAAATGTGCTGACTCTGTCGAAAGAAGCGGTCAAACGTAAAGGCAAAAAAACTTTTGCCGTCATGCAAGTTAACGGCGAATTGGAGGACAAGCCCATTGAGTTGGGTTGGCGCGATGCCGGTCGAATCGAAGTGGTCTCGGGTCTCAATGAGGGAGACGCGATTGGAATTCCCAACAAACCGAAAAAGCGCAAAGGTAGAAGGCCGCGGTGATGAATCTTATTGAAATGAACTCCATCTGCAAGAGCTACCGGAATATTGGTTTTGAAACACGGGTCCTCGAGGATGTGACGCTTCATATCAAGGAGGGAGAATACGTCAGCCTCATGGGGCCTTCCGGCGCGGGGAAAAGCACCCTCATGGCAATCATGGGATGCCTGTCCCAGCCCACCAGCGGAGAATACATTCTGGATGGCGAGGAGGTCGGCACATTGAACGATCGAAAACTTTCTCGCGTCCGCAACGAGAAAATCGGTTTTGTGTTTCAAGCCTTCCATCTTCTGCCGGGAGTTACGGCGCTGGAAAATGTCATCCTGCCGCTGGTTTACGCAAAACGGCCTCCGAGCAACATCAAGGAGAGAGCTCGAGAACTGCTCGCCAAGGTGGGGATGGAACACCGCTTGCATCATACGCCGGGACAGCTTTCAGGAGGTGAACAGCAGAGGGTGACCATCGCCCGGTCTCTCATCAATGATCCTCGAATTATTCTCGCCGATGAACCCACAGGAAATCTCGATTCAAAAAACGGCATCGAGATTATGAAGACCTTCGACAACCTCATTAAGGAAGGCAAAACCATTGTGCTTATTACCCATGATTTGGAGGTGGCGCAACATGCCGGGCGAATTGTCTCCATCCGTGACGGGCAGATTGCTTCAGACGGTAACCATGAAGAAGGAACGCCCGCCCGTTTCCTTTAAACCACGAGACCATATATGCGATAAAAAAGCATTATTAAAACACCCTCACCCCAGCCCTCTCCCCTCGAGGGCGAGGGAGCAAAAAGTTCCTTCTCCCTTGGAGAGAGAAGGTTAGGATGAGGGGCTATATAAAGATTAAGTCCACCCGCTTTTACGAGACCGTCTATGCGAATTTTTAAAAATTTTGGACAGGCCCTGAGAGGGTTACGATTGAACCGGGGCAACACGTTTCTTATGACCCTGGGGGTGATGGTCGGCATTACTTCTTTAACGGTGATCGTGGCTATCGGCGATGGCATCAAGGTTAAGGTTCTCGACCGTATTGCCAATATAGGGTTTGGTCCGGAATCTTTTTCGGTGATCGCCGGCGCGGGAAGGATGTTTTTTACCCGCTCAAAAAATACCATCAGCATGACTCTTGAGGATGCCGAGGACTTGCTTGCGCTTCCCACCGTCCGGCTGGTGGTGCCCCGCCAGAGAAAACGCATGCAGATCATCAACAAAAGGGAGTTCACCAGCACTCGGGTTTATGGGGTGACCCCGGATTGGCAATTGGCTCGCGGCTGGAAAATAGTGGATGGCAATTTTTTGTCCGACAGCGACCTGGATCGTAAAAAACGGGTAGTAGTGCTGGGCGCGACTCCTACCCGAAAACTGTTCAAAGGCAAAGACCCCATTGGAAAAATGGTGCGCCTGCAAAATCAGTTCTATGAAGTGATCGGCCTGCTGGAAGAAAAGGGATTGACCGAAAGCGGATACGATCCGGACGACCGTGCACTGATTCCGCTGACCACCTCCATGTCTCGCCTGACGCACGAGACTCATCTTCATAGCATCAAGATCGTTACTCTGAATCCTTCCCAAGTGCCAGAAACCATAGAAACCGTACGCCAGGTTTTGCGCCGCAACCATAACCTTTCGGTTCTTGCCGCAGATGATTTTCGTTTCATCACCCCCGAAGGCATCATGCAATGGGTGACCGAATCGGAGCAGGCTCTGAACCGCATGTTGATCTTGATCTCAACGGTTTCGCTTCTGGTTGGCGGAATCGTTATTATGAATATTCTTTTGGTATCTATTCGGGAAAGGGTTCGCGAAATTGGCATTCGCCGTTGTTTCGGTGCGCGCCGATCCGATATCACCTTGCAGTTTTTATTCGAGTCGGTTCTGGTTTCTCTGTTGGGTGGGGCCATGGGAGTTGGATTGGGACTGGCTGTTTCATTTGCTTTGAAACGGTTTGATGTTCTTCCAACTCATATAACAGTGGAGCCTTTTATCTTGTCGTTCGTGTTTTGTACACTGATCGGTTTGATATTCGGGATTCACCCTGCCCGCAAGGCGGCCTTTTTGAGTCCGGAAGAATCCATTCGATCACAGTAGGAATGCAATGATGAAAATCTTCTCCTCACTCGGCATAGCGGTTAAGGCGCTCCTTTCGCACAGGACTCGCACCTTTCTGGCGTCCTTAGGCGTTTTGATCGGTATCGGCTCGGTGATCGTCATGGTGGCCATTGGCAAAGGTTCGCAGAAGGAGGTGATGGATGTCATCGCCGGGATGGCGCGGAGGGCGTCTTCGGCTTACAGGCAATGTGACCACCCTGACCGTTCGGGATGCGAACCGGATCATGGAAGAAATTGGCGAGGTGGAGTGGGCGGCTCCTTTTGAAGAAAAAAGCATGGTGGCCAAGTTTGGCAATAACTCCGCAGAAACCCGTATTGCCGGTTCCACGTTGGCTTTCCGGGTTATCCGTGACTATCGCCTGCAAAGCGGTGAGTATTTTTCTGAGAGGGATTCAAAAACAGCTAACCGTGTTGCTATTATAGGAATGACGGCGGTCAAAAATCTTTTTGGCGAAGAGGACCCTCTGGGTCAGGTTATCAAGGTGCATTTTATGCCATTTAAAATCATTGGCGTGTTTGAGCCGAAAGGCGTGGACACCAATGGGCTGGATCAGGATGACCTGATTCTGATTCCCATTTCAACCTATATGCGCCGGATCGTCAACCAAACCCATATCACCCGAATTTTTATCCGCGTTTCATCGCGGGAAACCATTGTCGAAGCTTCGGAAAATATCCGCGAACTTCTCAGAGAAAGTCACAAGCTTACAGATGATCGAAACGACGACTTCACCCTCATCAGCCAACTGGACCTGGAAGAACTGAAACTGGAGACTACCGAAATGTTTACCAAACTGATTGTGGGTGTTGCCGCCATATCGCTACTGGTAGGCGGCATCGGTATTCTGGCGGTGATGTTGATATCGGTCAAGGAACGCACGCGCGAAATAGGAATAAGAAGAGCAGTGGGGGCGACCCGCAGGGATATCATCCACCAGTTTCTTTATGAGTCTTTGATTATCGGGTTTCTGGGCGGAGGACTGGGAATCGCCCTGGGTGTTGGATTGACGCTGGGCCTGACCCACTGGGGCGACTGGACCTTGATTCTCGATCCCAATTCCATCTGGACGGCAAGTTGGGCCTGTGCCGGACTCGGAATTTTATTCGGCGTGTTCCCCGCCATCAAAGCCTCCAAACTCGACCCCATGGAAGCCTTGACCACCGAATAACCGGGCCACGCCCGGTGGGAATGTTCCTATAGTTTCTTTGGCTAGAAAAATCTTTCTCGGCTAAATCGAGCCCTTGCCCAGTGGCCTTTCCTGCAAAGCTGATAAGAGGGGAGTTTAGTTTCTGGGTGACTAAACAAAAAAAGGGTTCGCCCCCTTGACAGTGGACGAACCCCTCTTTGACTGTGAGAAAAGACTGTTTAAAACTTTCCAACGGTTGCCTGCAGGTTTTCCTTTATGTGGAAAAATCTGCAAGGACTCGAAGAGGGGATGATTTGCACAAACCCCCTCAATCCCCTTAACAGGGGGAAGAACATATTAAACCGAGACAACTCTTTTTGTGCTAGCCAAACGAGCCATTGCTAGTTGGCCCCACGCCTAGTGGCGCTGGCTAGAACATGATACCGCCGTGGTTAGCGGCGATCATTCCGATCAACATGGGTATGGAAAGCCATGCATTGGTTCGGCTGGCGAGAAAAGCCATTCTTTTAGCTTTAGCCAGGGCATCGCCTTCCAGTTCGCCAGCGATGATCTTTTTCTGGTTCGGCCAGATGATGAACCAAACATTGCCCGCCATGATGATGCCGAGCAACATGCCGATCATGATTTCCCCGCTAGGAATTCCTTGAACCGTTCCACGACCAGCCATGTAATAGGCGATGCCGGTGATGACTGTCCACAACGCGGCATGCCGGAACAAAAACAGGGCGCGGGGAAGAATGATCTGGGTGTATTGTTTGGCGGCACCTTCCTCCACCATTTTAGGCATGGACTGCACCTGAACCAGATTGAAGAAGTACAGCAACCCGATCCATAAAATTCCGATAATTACATGAAAAAATTCAATTACCCACATTTGGTTTTCCT
>JYMV01015576.1_pt1 | contig 15216 bp, 15 predicted proteins | sample 338911 | NCBI WGS metagenome assembly JYMV01 (sample SAMN03354496, study PRJNA234377) | hydrothermal vent metagenome | biome: Deep sea; feature: Hydrothermal plumes at the Eastern Lau Spreading Center, Western Pacific Ocean; material: Seawater | place: Tonga | collected 2009 | depth 2000 m m
CAAAAAACTTTCATTTCAGGAAAAATACAGAACCAAAAAATCGCCATCATATAAAAAGAAAAGTTTCGAGTAAGTAGGTCATGAAAATACCGATACAAATCCCGGATGGTCAATTAGATGATTATCGTTTTTTAATTAATGAGATTTTTATACGGCGGGCAGGTTTATAGGGTAAATTTGACAAATCCTGATCCTTTGATTATTGATGTTGGCGCAAACATCGGTATTTCTACCTTGTATTTTTGTAAAAAGCACCCAAATGCGAAAATACTGGCGTTTGAAGCCTCAAAGAAATGCTTTCCTTGGCTCACGAACAACACGAAAAAATATCAAAATATTTCTTGTTTTAATGTTGCATTAGGGGAAGGGGAATATGTTTATTTCTATGAACCTAAAAATGGGATAGGATTCGATTCCAGCATCTTTCGGTCTAGGGTTGGCAATGAATATGAGAAGAGTAAAGTAAGAACTGATAGACTTTCGAATTATTTAAATGGAAATGTCGATCTTTTAAAGATTGATATTGAAGGTAGCGAATTCTTTGTCATCGAGGATCTTTATGATAATAATAAACTGAGCCTTGTACAAATAGTTGTTATGGAATTTCATAATAATGTTTCTGATAAGAATAAGCTTAGTCCTATATTAAAAATGTTTGAGGATTCAGGTTTTAAATATCAGTTCTCTAGACCAAGTCATATCAAATACGAAGAGGAGCATAAGAGAGATTTGTATTATGATGGATACCAAACAATGATATTAAAAGCTTGGAATTTAAGTGATCCTGAGAATAGAAAATTTGATCTATAATAAAACACAATTCATAAAATATTTTTTTATAGTGTTCTCTTTCAAGAGAATTTTGAATACATTAACGAAATTAAAAAAGTCTATGCCTGTAATGCTTGTTTATAGTTTATTTCGTGAAGATACCTTAATGAAGTATTGTTCTATCCATGCTAGAAGACTATTAACGATTGTAGATGTTAGCTAAAAAGGAAATTGAGAGTTGCAGTTTTCAAACTTACTTTCTTAAATATCACTACCATAGGAATCTTGAACTACATTTCTCGTTGAATTGGGAAAAAAACAATTCAAATCCATTTTCCAAGAGGCCGAAGAAAACCTGGATGATAGAACGTACGTCTCAGAGAATTTAGCTGAAGCCCAGCTAAATAATGAATTTTGTTGTTTGTGTAAGACCCCGCTATCAGAGGCATGGGTGATTCTCGAAAATCTGGCTTTTTGGGTATTGTAGTGCGTGATGCAAATTGTAGCCAAGATGCACAGAAATATGTTTGACATAAATTATTGGGTATGTAGAATGCAATGTAGCTGTGACATCCTCACTATATAGGAGATTGTGTATATATGAAAGAAATTCCTAGTATTCCCTTTGGCCGGCCGTGGATTGCAAATAGTGAACGAGAAGCAGTTCAAAAGGTATTAGAAGGCCACATTCTAACACACGGAGCCAAGTGTAAGGAGTTTGAAGATGCGTTTACTCAATTTGTAGGTGGAGATGCCTGTTGTTTGGCAGTAAGTTCTTGCATGTCGGCTTTGCATCTTGCATATTTGCAGATGGGGATTGGCCTTGGTGATGAGGTTATTGTCCCTGCGCAAACGCATACTGCGACAGTTCACGCTGTTGAACTTGTTGGTGCAACTCCGATCTTTGTGGATTGTGATCTACAAACTGGAAATATGAATTGTGAAAGAATTGAAGCTGCGATTACGATAAATACAAAAGCGATTGGGTTAGTTCATTTTCTCGGTGTTCCATGCGATATGGATCAGATTTTTCATATTGCTGACCAGCATCAGCTGAAGATTATTGAAGACTGTGCTTTGGCTGTTGGTGCTCGCTATAAAAGTAAACATGTTGGCTTATTTGGAGATGTCGGTTGCTTTTCATTTTATCCTGTTAAGCATATAACGACAGGTGAAGGAGGCATGTTTGTTACGCGCCATTCAGATGTCGGTGAGCAAATCTCGAAGTTGCGCGCTTTTGGTGTCGATCGTAGTCATAGTGAACGAAATGTACCTGGTAAATATGATGTCGTTGCGCTTGGGCTGAATTCTAGAATGAGTGAAATGCAGGCTGCCATGGGCTGTCAACAGCTAAACAAAATCGATCAGATTCTTGAACTGCGGACAAATAATTTTATGGAATTAAAAGCTAGGCTATCCGACATAAATGGTATCTCAATTCTGGATGCTGACCATCCAAATAAAGTCAACGCACATTATTGTCTTAGTGTGCTTCTTCACGATGACTTGAAAGATTATCGTGATAAGATTATTGCTGGTCTAAAGGAAGCTGGAGTTGGTACCAGTATTTACTACCCGCATCCAGTGCCGCGACTAACCTATTACAAAAACAAGTATGGTTACCAGAAAGAATCGTATTCCAATGCAGCGACCATCAGTGATTGTTCAATTGCGCTACCGGTTGGCCCACATGTGATTTCATCGGATATTGATTACATATCAGAAAGTTTTAAGAAAGTGATAGGAAAAATAGTATAAAGTTACGAAATATTCTCGTGATAAATAAGAAAGTAAGGGGCATTGTCTTGATGTATAAAGCAGCCGTTATAGGTCTTGGGGTAATGGGCAATATAGCAGATGGCCTTGGGGGCAGACATCCTGAAATGTATCAGCCGTGTTGCCACGCGGATGTCTATGAATTTCATCCGCGGACAGAACTTGTTGCTGGCTCAACACGCGCGCCTGAAAGGCAAGCACTTTTTCGGGAAAAACGAGCTGGTAAATCAGTATACAGCGATTATCGCGAAATGTTGAAAGAAGAAGAACCTGATATTGTCAGCATTGCCACACCCGCGACCAGTCATGCAGAAATAACAATTGAAGTTGCCAAGTTTGGCGTCAAGGGGATCTACTGCGAGAAAGCGATGGCTGTCAGTTTGGCCGAATGTGATAGGATGATTGAAATTTGTGAGCAAACAGGTACAGTACTGATGATCAATCATCAGAGGCGTTGGGACAATCGGTACATCGAATTGAGGCGTTTTGTTGAGTCTGGAAACATAGGAAATCTTCAATTGATTCAAATTAGTATTGGTGGAAGTAGGCTCTGTAGAAGTGGCTCCCATATGTTTGACTTGGCTTTAATGTTTGCTAATGATGAAGTGATGTCTGGGTATGGATGGTTGAGTGATCCTGATAATTTCGACCCTGGTGGGGTGGGGTTTTTTGAAACCCAAGGTGGAATTCGCATCTTCATTGATGTGTCTACTGGTATGAATCATGGATTCCAAGTTGACTTGATTGGTCAAGATGGAATCATTAAAGTTCTTGATGGTGGCTTCCAGTTTGAATGCTGGATCATAGACCAATCCTCCGAATTCCGATTAATGGCAAAGAAGCATCTTCCAATCAATTACCCAATTCGAAGTTGTTGGCTGAACGCAATTGATGATTTGCTAAATTGTATCGAAACGAACGAAAGGCCACACTCTAGTGGGTATGATGGAAGAGCTGCTTTCGAAATGATTACCGCAATTCATCAATCGCATTACTCAGGAAGGGGCCCTATTCCCTTGCCTATAAATGATAGGGATTTCAGAATAGAATCGAATTGAAAAACAATTTAACGTTGGTATCATAGGAACCTATTAGATTATTATTCAAGAAATTTTTTTGCGTTTTGTTGGGAGTTTATTGCTATTAAATACGTTATCAGGCATCGGGAATGCATCTTATGACTAATTCGTTGACAGCTCGAAAAGTTGTTATAATTGGTGGTGCTGGTTTCATTGGCCACAATTTAGCTTTGGAGTTAGATCGAAGGGGGGCTGATGTAGATGTTGTCGATGGCTTACAAGTTAATAATTTGCTCGCTTTTAGTTCATTTGACGGGAATATTCCTAATCAGGAATTATATTTGCGCATCATTCATCAACGTTTGGATATGTTACGCCACTCTGGGATTTCGTTGCATGTGCAGGATGCGCGTGATTATCATGCTTTGAGTCGGATTTTAAGTCAGATCCAGCCCCAAGTGGTTGTACATTTGGCTGCTGTTTCTCATGCTGGGCGTTCTAACAAAGATCCGTATAGTACTTTTGATCATAGCCTGCGTACCTTGGAAAATGCACTTGATGCTAGTCGGGCTGGGGTCGAACATTTCATCTTTTTATCCTCCAGTATGGCCTACGGTAACTTCCAGACCGAGCAGGTAGATGAAGAGCATCCACTCAATCCGATTGGCATTTATGGCGCGTTAAAGGTTGCGGGTGAGAAGATAATTATTGCTTACCAACAAGTGTTTGATTTGGACTATACGATTATTCGCCCCTCGGCATTGTATGGACCACGTTGTGTGAGCCGACGAGTTGGTCAGATCTTTATTGAAAACGCGTTTAGCGGTGCGAAGTTGAGTGTTGATGGTAGCGGTCAGGACGAACTAGATTTTACGTATATTGATGATTTAGTTAGTGGAATCTGTCTAGTTGTTCAAAACCCTTCTGCTCGCAATCAAGCTTTCAACATGACCTACGGATCCTCACGATCAATTATGGATTTGGTGAATATTACCAAGGAACATTTTACAAATGTCGAAGTTGAATTTGTGGAACGTGATCGTCTAATACCCACCCGTGGTACGATGAGCATAAAAAAAGCGCAAAAACTACTCGGTTATTCTCCGAAAAACCCCATAGAGGAGGGTTTTCCTAAATACATTAATTGGTATAAAGAGGTGCATGGCACATAATGATAGTATGAACGGCATGCATAAGAATTTCGTCTACGATCAGTGGTTATCTCAAATAGTGGATCGTGATGCTTATCGCTTGATTATTAATGATAACTTTACTAGAGAAGTCAGTGATTTAAAGTCAGCAGATTGTTTTCAACTGCCTCAGCTACAATCAAGGCCAATCTTTATATATACTAAGGTTCCTATACTCTCTACGAATTTGATTAAATTTATTGCCAAAATGGGGTTTAACTTAGTTGATACTAATATTGTGTTTGACAAACCTTTGTTGATAAACAGGGAATTTACCAATAATAAATGTTTGGTACGATTTGCTCTGCCGGAAGACGAAGTTCACGTTGCTGAGCTGGCTCGAAACAACTTCATATATTCGCGGTTTCATCTGGACGATGATATTCCCTTGTTTCTTGCCAATAAAATCAAAGCTGAATGGGCGAGAAACTATTTCGCTGGGTTGCGCGGAGATAAGATGATTGTTGCACTGGTTGATGATGTTATTGTAGGCTTTTTGCTGTTGTTGGAGTCTAGTGCTGACCTAATTATTGACCTGATTGCGGTTGATAATAACTATCAAAGAAAAGGGATTGCCAGCGATATGATTGCCTATGTTGAATACCACCTCAATTTTTTCTCCTCTATAGAAGTTGGCACGCAATTGGCAAATATTCCATCAATTCGGTTATATGAAAAAATAGGATTTAGAGTTTGCACGGCAAACTATGTGTTTCATTATCATAAAACTTGCTAAGGACATCAAATGAAAATTGGTGATTTTGATTTGGATCAACAGGTCTTAATTGTAGCCGAGATTGGTAATAACCACGAAGGTGACTTTGAGGTTGCACGGGAAATGGTTGAGGAAGCTGCTAAGTGTGGTGTTGATGCGGTAAAGTTTCAGACATTTAAAACCGAACACTACGTCAATCAGGCGGATTCTGCTCGTTTTGAACGCCTGAAATCGTTTGAATTAACCTTCTCGGAATTTGAGGAATTGTCGAATCTCGCCCATTCACAAGGTTTGATGTTTGTTTCTACTCCCTTTGACTTGGCTAGTGCCAGTTTTCTTAGTGGTATCGTCGATTCCTATAAAATCGCGTCTGGAGATAATGCATTCTATCCGTTGATAGAGAAGATTGCTCTATCAGGAAAGCCGATGATCGTTTCCACTGGAATCAGCCATGCTGAACAGGTGAAGAAAACCGTTGAATTTATAAAGCAGGCATGGACTAATAACAATATCGTAGGCCAACTCGCTATCCTCCACTGTGTGAGCAGTTATCCAGTACCAAGTGATCAAGCAAATCTTCGATCAATTCAGTTTTTGATCGAAAATTTTGAGGATACTATTGGCTATTCGGATCATACGCTTGGTATTGAAGCCGCGATATTGGCAACAGCCTTAGGGGCGCAAATCATTGAGAAGCATTTTACCTTGGATAAGAATTTTTCAGACTTCCGAGACCACCAACTATCAGCAGATCCTCCGGAGATGAGAAACTTGGTTCAGCAAATTCGGCTGACTTCATTGATGCTTGGTAAAAATCAAAAACAAGTTGAAAGATGTGAAGAAGATCTGGTGACCGCCATACGCCGCTCAATCGTAGCTGGTCGGGACATGTCTGCAGGGGACTGTATCGCCATGTCGGATCTCACATGGCTTCGCCCTTCAGGAGGGCTGGTTCCAGGTCAAGAAGGGGCCTTAATCGGAAAGATACTAAAGCGAGAAGTCTCTTTTGGTGAGCAATTATTAACTGCCGATGTAGAATAAGTCAGACAATATGAGAGTTGTTCTTTTGACAACTGATACAACGCATCATACTTACTTCGTTTGGAAACTGAATGAAGTTTTTCCTTTACAGGCCATTTTTTTAGAGAGGAAAAAGACTACTCCTCACTTTGACACGTTTCATCCATTTGAATCTCTACGTGATGTCTATGAACGTGAGGTATTATTAAGGGATTTTAATGGTACGATCAGTGATGTTACTGACACAAGAAGTTTCGAATCCATGAATGATGAAAAGTGTGTATTCGCACTTCAAGCTATGAAACCTGATGTTGTTATTGTTTTTGGTACTGGGAAATTGTACATGCCGTTGATTAGGATGTCCTCTGTCGCCTGTCTCAATTTGCACGGAGGGAATCCAGAACGATATCGGGGATTAGATACTCACTTATGGGCTATTTATCATGACGACTTTCACGACCTGGTGACAACTCTCCATCATGTTGATGCTGATTTAGACACTGGTGATATTGTTCTTCAATCAGAACTTAGGTTTGAACCCAATACCCAGTTACATCAGATGCGTACTATTAATACCAAAGTTTGCATTAATTTGTCACTGATCTCTTTGAATGCTCTCCAATATATTGGTTTTTTGCCTTCTCGTAGGCAAGTTAGATGTGGTAGATATTATTCGTTTATGCCGGCTGTGTTGAAAGAGGTTTGTGTCAGAAAATTTGATAGGTATATCAGAAATCTATGAGTAGCTACTCGCAATTCATACAAGACGATCGTTTCGTGATTTTTTTATTGCATGGTGTCATTACACAACAAGTTCACAGGGTTAGAAACTATACTAAAAAACATCTGCAACGTGACAGATTTGTTTCTATTCTCCGTGATCTGTGTACTCATGGAACACCAGTTTCGATGTCAGATATCGTTGAGGCAACCTGTGGGGAATTAGTTTTACCCAACAAATCATTTGTATTGACTTTTGATGATGGATTTGAGAACAACTATTCAGTCGTCGCCCCCATATTGGAAGAATTTGATGTTCCGGCTACTTTTTATATCACCACTGACTTTATAGAGTCAAACAGACCATCGTGGATTGATATGATTGAATACGCAGTTGAAACGCGCAGGAAGTTTCAGCTAGGGCTTCCCTCCATAGGAATTAGCGGAAAATACGAAACCGAGCAAGAAATTTTTTTTTTACTCGATGAAATACGACGCTTAGTTAAAAACAATACCAAACTTGACCCTTATGAAGTTGCCAACGAAGTTTGGACTCAACTCAGAGTTAAAGATTTTGTCCCAGATCCTGAACTCGATCAAAAGATGAATTGGGACCAAGTTCGGAAACTCAGCCAAGATAAGCTGTTCACAATAGGTGGACACAGCCATACGCATCAGATCTTGGAATACCTGTCTCAGCCTGAACTTGAAAATGAAATCAGTGTGAGTATGGAAAAGTTGGAAGAGCAGCTCGATTATCTCGTTAAACATTACTCTTATCCCGAAGGCCTTGAAAATTGCTATTCTGATCGTGTGATCAACGTATTAAAACAACATGGGATTGTCTGTGCACCGAGTGCGATACATGGCACAAATCGCGTTGGAGATAACTTGTTTCACTTAAAACGAATCATGGTTGTATGAGCTTAAGGGTATGTGCGGCATAGCTGGATACTACGGGGAATTTCCAATAAAAGTTCAGCGGATTCAAAGATGCCTAAAACTGATGCATCGGAGAGGTCCAGATCATGCCGATTTCTTCCAGCATACTAATGCGAAAAGCCGGCACGTTTACCTCCTCTCGAGTCGCTTGAGCATTCTAGACTTAGAAGAACGGTCAAATCAGCCTTTTCGATTGGGATCAAAAGCCCTAGTCTATAATGGGGAATTGTACAATTACCTAGAACTAAAGCAAAAGCTGATTGCTCAGAATAAAAAATTCCTCACCAAAAGTGACACAGAAGTGCTTCTGCAAGTCCTGACTACGCTAGGTTGGAAAGGTCTTGATCACTGTGAAGGTATGTGGGCTTTCGCGATGTACGATGAAAATGATGGTTCACTTCTATTGAGCAGAGATCGTTTTGGAGAGAAGCCATTATATGTTTACCGTGACCAAACCGGATTGTACTTTGGGTCAGAAGTTAAATTCATATTTTCCTTGCTCGGTCGAAGATTAGATATTAATCGCAATCATCTATATCGGTATATGATCAATGGCTATAAATCGCTTTACAAAGGAAGCGAAACATTCTTCCATGGGCTAGAAGAATTACCTCCTGCCTCGGTCTTTCAGATCGATAGTTCAGGGGGTGAAACAAAGGAACACTATTGGGAACCTGCTCTTGAACAAGATGAAGCATTATCTTATCAGGACGTTTTGGAAGGTGCTAGAAGAGCTTTGATTCAATCGGTTCATTTACGTCTAAGGTCTGATGTGCCATTGGCGTTTTGTATGAGTGGTGGAATTGATTCTAATGCCCTGATACATATAGCAAAAAAAGAATTAGATTATGATGTCCATGCCTTTACCATAGTTAACACTGACGATCGCTACGAAGAACAGGACATGATTAATTGCTCTGTCTCCGATTTGTCTATTCCTCATTCTTCTGTTCCAATTGACCATCACGGTTTTTTATCTAAACTGCGAGTCTTAATTACCCAACATGATGCGCCAGTTTATACAATTACCTATTATGCTCATTGGTTGTTGATGTCTAGTATTTCAGAACATGGTTATCGTGTTTCAATTAGTGGTACTGGTGCAGATGAACTATTTTCAGGCTACTATGATCACCATCTTGCCTTTCTGCATGATATCCAAGATAGTCCTACCCTTTGTCAGAAATATTTACGAGATTGGGAACAGTATGTTAAGCCGTTGGTTCGTAATCCCTATCTAAAAGACCCTGATCTATTTGTCCATAATCCTGATTTTCGAGACCATATTTATCTGAATTCCGAGGAGTTTGCACGACATTTTCACAATGATTGGAAGGAGCCATTTACTGAAACTAAGTACGTTGAAGACTTGCTTCGTAACCGCATGCTGAACGAATTATTCCATGAGGCTATTCCAGTTATTTTACATGAGGACGACCTCAATTCGATGTACTTTTCTATTGAGAATCGTTCCCCCTTTTTGGACCGAAACTTATTTGAATTCTGCAACCAAATACCAACAAAGTATCTGATGAGAAATGGATTCCAGAAAGCGGTTCTACGCGACAGTATGAGAGGGATTGTCCCCACCCCTATACTGGATAACCGAAAGAAAGTTGGATTCAACGCCCCTATCCTTTCGTTCCTTGACGTCGATAACCCAGATATCAAATCCTATTTGCTCGATAACAGTCCTATATTTGAACACATACACAAAGATAAAATTGAGGTTTTAATTCAAAAACCGGAATTGCCTAACAGTGAAAGTAAGTTTTTATTCTATTTTCTTTGCAGCAAAATATTCCTTGAGGAATTTGCATAGTGAAGTATTGCCAGCAATGCATTATTCCAGATACTCGTCCAAACATTGAAATAGATGGCGATAGTATTTGTAATGCCTGCATTGCCCACTTAGAAAAGGAAGAAATTAACTGGTCTCAGCGAGAAGAAGCCTTCCAAAAGGTTGTCGAGCATGCAAAGTTCAAGAGCCAAGGTTATGATTGCCTGATTCCCGTTAGTGGTGGTAAAGACAGTACTTGGCAAGTGTTTAAATGTCGAGAGTATGGTCTGAACCCTCTGGCTGTAACTTGGAAGACACCTGCTCGAACCAAAATTGGGGCCAAAAACTTAGCCAACTTGGTAAGTTTGGGTGTGGATCATGTAGACTATCAGATTAATCCAAAAGTCGAAAGAAAGTTTTTATACCGTTCCCTTGTTCAGTATGGGACTACCGGTATACCGATGCACATGGCCATATTTAACATTCCTCTGAAAATTGCAGTGCGATTTAGCATTCCGCTGGTTGTCTGGGGAGAAAATTCGGCTTTTGAATATGGAGGTACCGAGGAGGAACGGACAGGTTTTAAGCTGGATGCTCGTTGGCTGGAAAAGTATGGTGTGACGCATGGCACTACTGCTGATGACTGGGTGTCAGATGAATTTTCCCAAAGGGAGTTAACCCCATATTTTGGTCCAACTGAAGAGGAATTAGAGGAGAAAGGAGTATTAGCAGTCTTTCTTGGTTATTACTTTGAATGGGATCCGGAAATCACCTTTCAGGTCGCGAGTGAGCACGGTTTCCAAGCTCATGCTGCAGGGCCGAAAACTGGTTTCTACAACTATGCGGACATCGATGATGACTTTATTTCGGTTCACCATTATCTCAAATGGTACAAATTTGGTATTACTCGGTCGTTTGATAATCTTGCACTCGAAATTCGTAATGGACGCATCAGGCGTGACGAAGCCATTCAAATTATTCGTGACCGTGGCGATGAGACTCCATACGAGGACATTACGAAATTTTGCGACTTCATTGATATTTCCACAACACATTTCTTTGAGGTAATCGAACAATTTCGTAATTTGAATATTTGGTTCCAGCAAAACGGAAAGTGGATAATAAAAGATTTCTTGATTCCTGATTGGATATGGTGATGAAGTTTAAAGAGACAATTCCACCTCGTTCCTTCGAAGTCGGAAGAGGTGAACCTATTGAAATTGTTGATTGTGCTCAAGTCGAGTTAGCACCAAACGAGCAAATTACGTTGAAAACAGAATCGGGCTCAGAATATGATATTGTCCGGAAATCTTGGGGATACTATGCTACACCATCGTTAAATGGTAGATTAAAGTTTTTTGGCTTGAAAACCGCATTGGTGAAAAGTTTTAGTTCTAAATTCTACATCCTCCTCGTTGAAATTGGGAAAGAAAAGGAATTTCAGAAATACTTAAAAATGGAAGAGCTTACGATTGTTTGTTGGCTTGATAATGACGAGCATCTTGAAAATCTTGAAGCCAGTTGAAAGATTACTGATTTGAATGGGGTGTCGCCTTCTTTGCCTTGCTTGTTTTGTTTCAGTGAACTTTTCATACATGTTTTCACTTATACTTCACCGCCTGAAGGTGAAATTAGGTTTGAATTCAGTTCATCTGAATCGTACCTACGTGAGGTTTGGCGTTGCAATCTCTGTGGTCACTTCGTTTCAATTCATAACATGAATACTGGTATGCTTTATAACAACGATTATGTTAGCTCCAATTATCAAGATCAAGACGGAATCGCGAGTACCTTCAAGCATATTATTTCACTTCCTCCTTCTCAGTCTGATAATACTGGACGGGTGCAGCGAATCTTGGACTTTTCCATAAACCATTTTGCTAATTCCCCTGGAGATGGTTCTCTGTCCGTGTTGGATGTGGGCTCAGGTTTAGGGGTTTTTCCATTCAAAATTAAGGAAGCTGGTTGGGATTGTACAGCTCTCGACCCTGATATCCGTTCAGTTAGGCATGTGCGAGAAATAGTTGGGATAGAAGCCATTCAGGGCGATTTTATGATGGTGCAAAATATCGGTCAATTTGATTTAGTAACATTTAATAAGGTCTTGGAACATGTGGAAAATCCTATAAATATGTTGGCAAAAAGTTTGACTCACTTACACTGTGATGGATTTGTTTACATAGAGGTTCCTGACGGTGAATCCGCGATAGTAGAAGGCCCTGAACGCGAGGAATTTTTTATTGATCATCCTCATATATTCAGCCTTACATCATTAAGTTTATTGTCTACTCAAGCAGGTTTCTCAGTACAAACTATAGAGCGAATCCGTGAACCAAGTGGCAAACATACGCTGAGGGCATTCTTGAAACCCACTAATTAATAGTGTTTCAGTCATACTGCTTTTGAGTTTGACAGTTTTGCTGAAGTTAGGCCTTTTTTGGGTATTTAGTTTGAATATTTTTATCACCGGTTGGCAAATTGGCAGGTTTTCACATACTAATTAAATGGTTCCCAGTATGTCGTTCACATGAACAGAAGTAATTTTAATGCCTTAGATTATGAAAGAAGGTACTAAGAGGGGGATGGTGTTGTATATCCGGAATATGAAATGTTTTCTTTCATAACGAAAAAGAATAACCTAACACAGACTTAGTTTCTGATAACAATTGAGGCTATGCAGGAATTCATGGAAAAAATATATCTTAAGAATCTTAATAAATTAATAGAGAAATGTACAGAATTGCCTAATACTATTTTTTGCTCTAAGGCGAAGATTTTAGCATTTATCATCTTAAATATGAGATACGAAGCTATCATGAAACAAAGAGGCCTCAAGTGTCATCCTTATAAATTAGTTGTAGAGATGGTTGATGCAAGTATCGCCTTTTTAGAGTCTATATGTGAAATCTCTTTTTTAGATAGCAAAGAGAAAATTGGTAAACCGTTTGGTCCAATGGAAGTGGAGCATGAGGACCTTTTCCAAAAGCTCTGGGTGAATTTCAACGAATCTGAATACCAAAACCGAATTGATCGATTTGTCCACCGAATTGAAATTAATAAATTAGGATCGATAGTAAGGAGCTCTAAGATCATAGATTTTGGTTGTGGGCATGGTAACTTTGCCCATGCACTCATCCAATGTGGTGCTAATTTTGTTAAAGGAGTTGATTTTGGTAGGGATTCTATCAACTATGCAAAGAATGCTAGGGATAGACTTGGTGTTAGTGAAGAAGTCATTAGTTTTGAAGTCGCCTCTGTATATAAGACGAAAGAGCCATCTGGGTTTTATGACTTTGCTATCCAAAATGGCGTATTCCATCACCTGGAAAACGATGATTTGGCGTATAGGGAAGTATATCGAGTACTGAAACCTAACGGAAAGTTTTGGATTTATACTGATGGTTCAGGAGCAATAAGCCATGATCTATGGGATTATTCAAGAAAGGCCTTGGAGGAAATTCCGAGTGGATTTGTATTGGATTTTCTGACAGAGATGGGTGTTGAAACCAACAAAAGATATCATTTGGGTGATGGTCTAAACGCAGTTTATAAACACACGTCCTTGGAGGATTTAACGTCTCGGCTTGGGAGAATTGGGTTTAAATTTGTTAGACGACTAGTTGGGGGCTATGATACAGACTTCGATCACGATGTGATTGAGAAAGACTGCTATGGGATAGAGAAATTTGGTTCTGGGGATATAAGAATACTTGTCCAAAAAGTCAGTTGAGGTCATAAAGAGTTTTCGATATTCACATTTGACCCTTTCTTGCTTAATTTTAAATGCGTGTTTTTTTATTAAAACCCTACATTGCTTTGTGGGAATTATTTGTTATGATTCATTTTGTTAAATCGAGATAGCTAAGGCTAATGTCTGATTTAGGCCAGGAAATGTTAGACTTTGCTAAATTTCTGTTTCCTATCTGTAGAAGCCTTACGGGAAATGGCGTTAGGCAAACATTAAAAAGTGTCAGAGAAAAGATACCTGAATTAATGATTCATGAAGTGCCTTCTGGAACCCCAGCATTTGATTGGAATGTGCCAAAGGAATGGAACATCAAAGATGCTTACATAATTGATCCCGATGGAAGAAAGATTATTGATTTCAAGGTAAATAATCTTCATGTTGTAGGCTATTCAATCCCTGTGGATCGGAAGATCACACTCGAAGAACTACAAGGGCACTTGTTCTCTTTGCCAAAACAGCCTAACGCGATACCCTATGTTACATCCTATTATAAAGAAATGTGGGGTTTTTGCCTTGCGAAGCAACAGCAAAATAAACTAAAACCAGGAATCTACCATGTGAAAATTGATAGTACTCTTGAAGATGGTCATCTAACCTATGGTGAGGTTATCCTGCCAGGGCAGACTAAACAGGAGATTTTTCTCTCTACCTTCATCTGTCATCCTTCAATGGCAAATAATGAATTGTCAGGTCCGACTGTTCTCACATATTTATTTAAGTGGCTAAAATCTTTGAGGACCAGACGGTATACGTATAGGTTGATTTTCGTGCCTGAAACAATTGGATCGATTGTTTATCTAAGTCGAAACATAGAGCAAATGAAAGAAAGAATTTTAGCGGGATATAATGTATCTTGTGTTGGGGATGATCGAACGTATTCTTTTATCCCGTCCCGAAAAGGCGATACCCTCGCTGATCGTGTAGCTCAGCATGTCTTGAAACATACCGATCCCAACTATGCCTTGTATTCGTTTTTGGATCGTGGAAGTGATGAAAGGCAGTACAATAGTCCTGGTGTAGACTTGCCAGTCGGTTGTATAATGCGGAGTAGGCTTGGAGGATATCCCGAATACCACACATCCTTGGATAATTTTGATGTTGTTACGTCTTCTGGACTTCTTGGGGGGTTTAAAGTCATTCAAAGATGCTTAGTTACGTTAGAGCAAAATGGGGTTTTTCAAACGAGTGTCCTTTGTGAACCACAGTTAGGAAAGAGAGGATTATACCCGAATATAAGTTGCAAGAACTTTGCAGCACAAGCCAGCTATAATTCAAATAGAATGCACCTTTTAGCATACGCCGATGGGCAGCAAGACCTGTTATCAATTGCTGATATCATTAATGTACCGATGTGGGAACTCCTACCTATTTTGGAAGAACTGGAGAAACATGGGTTAATAAGGTCTGTAGAGAATGGCTGACAATTCGATTGCTGACTTGGGCAGGGTGTCAAATACCATTGGATTATAGGTCTATTTTAAACGAATTTGGGTGCTAAGAACACAGGTTGGTCAAACAGGTCGCGGTGTGTTGGG